>JACKZZ010011700.1_pt1 | contig 16673 bp, 6 predicted proteins | sample 8027871 | NCBI WGS metagenome assembly JACKZZ01 (sample SAMN15724774, study PRJNA655200) | protist metagenome | isolation source: fluorescence activated cell sorting (FACS) single amplified genomes of... | place: USA: West Boothbay Harbor, Gulf of Maine | collected 2000-07-19
TCGTCGTCATCAGCTCCGGCTCCAATTTCCTCTTTGGTCTTTGGAGCTGGCACGGTGCAGTGGTCTTGGGCATTGAGTTCATTCCACGATGGGCCCTACATGGCGCCAGACACAGCGCTGCAGCAGGCGACACTTAATTTGCTGGCAGATATGGGCGTGCTGCCAACGTGGCCTTCTTCCGCTTCAGCGCAGGCTTCTGCTGGAGTAGTTTCTGGCGCAACTGCAGTGGCGATGGGGGAATGGGGCGACGGCAGTAATAGCAGCCGTAGCAGTACAAGTTTTAGTGGGATCCGTGTCCATGGAAGCGTTTCAACTCCATCTACAGCCGTGGGAAGGAGTAGAGTATTAAAGAAAAGAAAGAGAGCCTCTCCTTTCACCGCCGCCACCGGTAATACACAGACCCCTTCCAAGCCGTTAGAAATAACTACTGAAGATGAACTCAAGGCGTGGTGGCGATGGTCGCATACTAATAATCTTACCAACTCTGTGGAGGGCTGCGAGTTTGCCAGTAGATATACTGGAGCCAGCAGCTATTTGAATGCAAACTCACATCAACCCACTACCGCCGTGACTAGTGCCCTTGCAAGTAGTAGTCGTGGGGCTGACGAGGCGACGTGGGATCTTGTCGAAAATGAAGTACATGCGGCGGCAACGGTATTCACAGCGACCAACCACCCGTACTTGCACTCCAACATTCTGAAGTTTCCAGAAACTTCCACGGATTCCACTCGCCCGTCTTCCGTAATTCTATGGCCTGGTGTTCCAGACGTTGCTATGCAGCACATCTTTCATCCGAAGCGTCATAGAAGTCCCGCAGCTGGCGTTAATACTCTTGCAGCCATTTTCTGTAACGCCAGCGAGCACCGCACTACAGACCCACAGCAGCAGCATCAGCAGGAAAAGGAGGAAGACGAGAAGCAAAAACTGAAAACAAATCGAAGTGAGCAGCAGCAGCAGCAGCAGCAAGAGCTACAGGAACTACTGAACGAGTCATTAGATTTTCAGGAGGTGAATGTGAATATTGCAATGATTATACGAGGGACGGCTACAGATGTAGAACTCCACGGTAGCAGCAGTCGTAGTAACAGCAATCAGATGTCTCCTGCTGTTGGCAGAGTGGCAGCCGTGGAAATATCCGTCACGGCAGGAAAATCGTGGCGGGCGGCTGTGGGCAAAGAGAACTGGCACTATCAGCAGCGATTCAACAGCAATAATTTCAACACCACTGCTAACAGGCATTTGCCTACCGCTATGAAGAATGTGGGTTGGCATGGCACTTATAAATGCTCTGGTCCCGCAGCCAGAAGTGCTATTTTAACTGGTGATTATCACACTAGCAGTGCTGCTAATGATAGCACTGCTGCCAGTGCTGATGGTCATGGTGGTGCTAGCACTAGGCGGGCTCGTTTCGCCAGCGAGCCAGGGTTTCTGTGGAGTCAGTTTTCAGACGCTCTCATGGAAATGAACGTGCTGTACGACGAGCACCGGAATTACGCTCCGCTTATGAGCCGTGTTGATGATGCTGCTGCTGCTGCTGCTGCTGCTGGTGGTGGTGGTGGTGGTGGTGCAGATGGTGGTGAGAGTAGCAGTGGCGGCAGCAGTGGCCGTTCCAATATGAACTCTAACGCTGCGATCAATAACTCGAAACCACTCGGTGGTAATCGGCTGCGCATGCTAATGGTGGTGATGACGCGAGCAGTGGACGACAGTGGCTGGGTAGAGCCTCAGCTCACCGACGCCGCACACACTGAAATGCTGCTTATATGTGCTGTATATCAGAGAGTGGTGAATTTGGGTCTGATAAATATATCTGAGATGGCTGCTGCTGTCGGTACTGAAACAGTAGCCGCCGCAGCTGCTGCAGCAGTCGAAGCCTCATCGGAAAGCATTTCCAAAAGTGCTAGGGGTGGTAAAAAGGCGGAGAGCGACTCCTGTGTTCGTCAGCTCCATCACTTTAATGTGCACAATTTGCGACTATTTAACCTTGAGCTTTGGCAGCCTGAAGAACTACCGGTGTGATTTGAAGGGGAAATTTGCCACTACACAATAGTTATGCAATATAAATGCAATGCACTAATTGTATTATGAGATGTCCATGTTATTATTAGCATATAGGGATTGCTGCAGGGGTTAAAAGTGCATCAATGTTTGTATTAAAAAGTATTGCATTTGCTGTCATTAAATTTATAGTTCTATATATACTATATTAATGCTAACCGCTTTGCATAACCAAAAAGACTAATGAAAACTAACTCGTGGCCCCATGGCCGCCACCGGCAGCGGCAGCAGCGGTCGTTTTCTGAGCCGCTGGCTGTGGTACCACTGCATGGTGCTGCTGCATAAGCCCAGATGGAGCTTGAAACTGGTACTGGGCCGCCTGATGCTGATACTGATACTGATATTGAGTCTGTTGCTGCTGCTGTGGATCTGCTCCACCCAGCGTCCCAGCAGTGAGCATGCTGCCCAGAGGCAGCGTAAGAGCGGGCGCCCGCGGTGCCTCCGGCTTCTCCATAGACCGTACAAACCGTTTCTGAGAAAAGAAACCGGCGTTGCGAACCTCTTCAGCGGCTTTATTATACGCCGCCCGCGCCTCCGCCTCAGTGTCATATCGACAGCCTAGATGATGGATTCTCTCCTGAGAGTCGCTCTGGCCCCCGCAGGATATTTTCTCACCCATGTAAACTCCCCAACAGCGGTTGCGCAGGTATCCTTCGAATCTAAACAGCCCACCCCAAACGAGACCATCATCGTCCTTCATCACCGCCGTGGCCGCTTGCAAATTGTAGTTGGACGGCGCGGCAGCAGTAGATATGAACGTCTGGATGGATGTCGTTTCTACAACGGGCAGCGGCGGTGCGTATGAAAGTACAGAAGAAGCTGCTTCCGCCGCCGAGGAATAGATCGCAGCTGCAGTGGATGGCATAGACGGTGTTTGCACAACAGGCAGAGCGTGCCCAAAATAGTCCCATTGCATTTTCACCCCCTGCATCATCTTCTTGATGCTCAGCGGCGCATCCGCAGCCAGGTAGCGGAGCTCAATACTTGGGGATACCTTTGCGGCCGAGCTGCTGCTATTACTACCACCGCCGCAAACAGAGGGGTCCATCTCGCCTTTATCCTTATCTTTCTTCTTGTCCGGTATATTAACCACAAACTTGGCAGTGCACTTCTCATCGGCTTGCAAAAGAGCTATCTCCACAGGGCTCGGCCGGAAGTTGGGCGTCATGGCGCCAAGGCGCATGATACGCACCATACAAGGCGGATGGTTCCCGGCCTCGGTGATAATCGAACTGATTTCGCCGCTATCAAATGTAGGGTCATCTTCCTTAGCTAAATATAACAAACTCTTTCTGTTTATGGATAGAAGTAAGTCACCAGGTTGGATTACCTCAGAGAGGAATGTTTTCACTTCGGTAATGGCACAGTACCGTAGATCACTGTTCAGCAACAACTGAATTTTTAACTTGAGATGCTTTATAATCGAAGTCGGAAATGTGACTTCATAAGTAAAGGCGACAGTTGGTATATTTGAGCTGTGTACTTTGTCAGTCCAACGAAGAGCGGTCGACAGCTTTGTCGGGACGCAATTGCTGTTAGTGAACTTGGCCGATTCATCCGCACAAATTCTTTGGCGCTTCTTCGATTTTTTCACAATGTTCGCCGCCGTTGCAGGAGGCGCTGTCACAGGATAAGAGGCCTTCATGTTTACTATTTAGATAAGCATATGCCGCAATATATTTGAAGGGGCGGTCAACGACAAGATCTCATATATTTGAGACGTTCCTCTCTTTTCTCTCGCTGCTGTGTGTGTCTCTGCTTTTGTGTCTTCGAGTTCGAGTGTCGAGTCGTCGTCGTCGGGGGTCCGTCGGGTGTGTGTGTGTGTGGTCCGTTTTCTCGTCGCGCAGCCGTTTCACTTTTGATGAAACGTCAACAACTCTAGAAAAAAGAACCAAAAAAAATCTGCGAGAGGTACCGCAGAGTTCATTGTTTAGATGCGCAGAGTACAGCGCATCTAATCATTAGAGGTAACTGGAGGAGGGTCACTGATAGGGAATTGGAGCAGTGTATCAGTCTAATTGTGGTGTTCCTAGAGTATCGCACTGATCTACGACAAGGCGGGCGAGCATGGATGCCTTAGCTGCCCATCAACTGAAAAAGAAGAAGGAGGCAGCAGCTAAGCAAGAAGCAATTAAAAAGCATGAAGACAAACCGTACAGCGAAAGAAGTAAGAACAATCGTTTTTGTTAATGTATGATTGCGACAGTCGGTGGATACCAACTAAAAGTTTGTCATTTTCCTATTGCTGCTTGCTTTGTGTACGCAGTGCCCATCGAAGAGCGCAACAAACTCAACAGATTATTGGGCTACCCAGAGCCGCCGACCACTGTGTATGCTCTGGGACGCGATGGTAGCGCAGCCGTATGGTGGGACTCTACAGAGCCAAATATTATAAAGTGGGAGCTCAAAAGGTATAGAAAAGACCGCACAAAACCGGACGGTGGTTGGTACGACAAAGGATACGTAGTGTACGAAGGGCTCGAACGCACTCAGCTCATAATGCCGGAGTTGACCAATAATTATGAGTACAGATTCACCGTCCGGGCGTATAATGCCAAGGGGAAGAGCAATGAGTCCGAGCCGTCGAATGAAGTCATGGTGGAAGCTGCTCTACCTCCGGGTTGGTACCGATTTTTTGACCCCAATCAGAGGAGACACTTTTATGCGAATATTAAGACCTCACAGAGCTCGTGGACGCGGCCAGAAGAGGATCCATACATGCTGGATGAGTCAATCGTTCTCAACTTTGAAAGGAGGGAGCTGAAGTTTTTGAGAGAGCTTTTCGATGAAGACATTGCTCATTTCAAGTGTGTGACTCATGAGCAAATGATGGATATTATGAGGGAAATCGGTGAGAGCTGTTCAAAGCGATGGATTCGGAATCTGATGCGCGGCTATGGGGACAATGCAGAGAGTCTCCATAGCTGGGTAACTTTTATGGAGATCATCCATCATATTAAAAACTACCGCAAGAAAACTGCCGAGATTCTATCTAACCCTGGCACCAGCTTCTTCAATTTTTTTGCTCGAGCCAAGGCCAAAGCCGCCATGGGACAGAAAAATAAGCTAGGAGTGTGGATTATAGAACACAACGCCCTGGCGGATCGTACGTACTACAAGAATACAGAAACGGGCAAGTCCGCGTGGACTATGCCAGATGAAATAAGATATTATATTCCCCCGAACTTGGAGCAGAAATTGTTACAGACTTTCAACTACGGACAGATAGAGGAATTTAAGCATTTTTTCAACGTTTTAGATGTTGATTCTTCTGGGGATTTGTCAGCGAAAGAGATTAGACTGCTGCTTCAGGCTTTGGATATTTCAGTGGGAGAGTCGGAATTTAATAGACTCATTTACTCCCTAGATACAAATGGGAATGGTACCATAGAATTTGACGAGTTCTGCTTTATGATGTTGGAGATCTACAAGCGGGAGAGGAACGGCATTTTCAAAGGAGTAAATATGGGCGGTAATGGGGGTGGTGATGTCGCTACCGCGGCGCCCCCTCTGGGGCAGCTGGGAAGAGGCAACTCTATTGAAAAGAGTTCTGGGAGTCTGTTGGACGACTCTTCGCATGGGAAACAATTAAATTCTGCTCTGGGGAATATAATTGGTGATAATACAGGTGAAGAAAGTAAAGTGGGTGGTGGAGATGGCGTCGGCAGGGGTAATGGTGGAGCCAACTTAACCCTCGGTGGTGTAGGTAACGCGATAAGTTTGTTAACTGATAGATTGAACCCGAAGCGACGTGGACGCAGTCGGAACGGTAACGGATGGGAGAATAGCTACTTAACAAAATCCATGTCTTTCAGAGATTTCTCATTCTCGACTTCATTTCGCAGTTTCGAAAACGACTCAAATCGCTCCTTAGTACCTAGCCCAGGTGGTAAGAAAGGTGGTGCGAGTGCTACCCAAACAGTGAAAGGATGTCGGTTTTTGTGCTGTATTTGTGGCGGCAAACCAACTCCTTCGCGCGGGTTGAATACTTACAATGATGTAAATGACAGTAGGGGCGATCTTTCTAACACAGGAATGGGGGCTGGGGACATCTCTGCATCGGGAACTAATAGTCAGGGCACGATGTTCGCAGTAGCCATGAGTCGTAAATCGAACCGTCTTCTTACCGCTAATGAGGCGCTCATGGAGTTCAGCGCGAAGGGGGACGCCAGTGCGGGCCGCTCGCCGAATAAAGGAAGAGGGGGAGGCGCCTCTTCCGGAAGTCAGAGTCCGGTCAAAGTCGTCCCCCTGTCGTCTTCGGACGACTCGTGGGACGATAGCGCAAGGTCATTGGGCAGTGCCAGCGGTGGTGATTTTTCTAGGCAGGACATGGATTACAGTGCGGGCAGCGGCAGCCAAGCCTGGGATGACAGCCTCAGTGCCTCGGGAGCCAATAATAGTAAAAGCCGCAGTGGCGCAGGAGGTGGAAACCTGTCCCAGTCCCAGTCAGCGCCTCCTGTGCGCAAAAAGAAGAAAGAGCAGAAACACCAAAAGTTCTGCATGTGTGGCTGCCGGCGATATTGAAGCACTTATTACTGTGGCAATATGGATGTAGTTTGCTTGCGAACTTTAAAAAAATGGATTCGTATGGTACGAGCAACCCCTGAATATTTTTGGTTGTCGTAGGTGTTTGTATATATATGTAAGATGGACCGTGGTGCTAACATATAGTACCATACTACTTTACAGAGTAGTGCTCCGTTGGTATGTCTTATATCCATCGAGGTCTATGACGTATTATACATTGTCTACAGGCTTGACCCAGTCAGATCGGAAACTCTGCAGCTAGATACATCATCTCTGTAATCGCATTTTGTACAGGTTATAGTATCCTGATACAATCACTAGAACGTAATTATTTTACACAGCATTTACTTTAGGGCGTACCAATTGTGTTATACTATATAATATGTACACAGCAAAATTGCAAAATAGATTAGACGCGCTGCTGCTTCCCCGTACGACACCTGATGAACTTGACAATGCGGTCGAACACGCAAACCATATCAACAATGCAATTCCCTATTCTCGTTTTTTTGCCTGCTGTTCAGCTGCGGCTGCGTCAGGTTGGCCCAACGATTGGGCAATTTTGTATACAATCAGCAGCATGGATACTACGTATGGCCCCTCCGCAGCAAAGTAGGGCACCAGATTTGTAGGTGGGGTATCACTCGTAAATTCCATCAGGTGGTAAAAGCCGATTGCATACATCTTTGCTCCTACAAACAATAAACACGGTACCACCACATAGCTCTTGTGCCAATGGTTGCGCAGAGCTACCCAGAGAGTAAACAAGTATCCAACCGCCAGGCCGTAAGATGATACGCACGTCGCCATCACAAGCCACTCTGGTCTTGTCAAAAAGTAGCGATTGTTCTCCACGCAGAAATCAATAGTCTCTTGCACTAAGAAAGCCGAGGTATCCGTAAAGTCAGTTAAGCAGTAAGTGTTCTCCACTGTGACATTCATCAGCAGGAAGTAGCACTGTAGCAGGATTAGTACTATATTAATCAGAGACATGACCAAAGTGTTGCCTATCACAGGAAGTAGAAGAGCATTCAGTGACTGCTTCCCAAATGATTACTTACCGAATGGACTGGTGTCGATTTATGCTCTGTGTTTAGATTTTGTTTTACTGTGTGTGTGTGTGTGTGTTGTGTGTGCTGTGTGGAGTATTTATTGTGTGTGTGCGTTTTGTCCACAGCACACAGCAGAGTCAGAAGTCAGATGAACTTCTATTTAAAAAACTGTTTTGAGTTTGCAATATATATATATCGTTTCACAGTAGTCAATGTCGTGACTAAATAAGTCACTACATATGCAGTGACTAAATTATGAGTAGATGGTTGCCCCGACCCCGTCTATAAGTGCAGCAAGACTTATAGCCCAGTAGAACGTCGGATGCCAAGAACGACGCTGACCGTATGCGCAGTACAGTCATAAATACTGCTGCATACACCCCCATACATACACCTAATACAGTATATATACATTATATATATGACTGATCATAGGTACAATAGCAATAAATGATTGGTTAAAATATATTCTACTCGGTAAATTACTATAGATACTAGATACAATACAACGTACTACATTGAATATATAATATAGTACCCTTGTATAGTGCTATTAAAATATCGTCCATTACCACTACCATATATTTAATATTTATATGCTAGCCCAGTTTCCTATTTATCAACTGGACTGGACGCATCTTTATTGCTCTGCGGTGCATATACCATACGGGCATTAATCTGTACCGACCCCAATCGATTGCCTGGCTCATCTACACTGCGCTTGGTATCATACACGAGGTCACAGTCGCCTTCAAAGCGGCCATCTAATTAAGAAAGTGCAGTCATTGGAAAAGGAAACGTAGCAGAAGAAGAGAAGACATTAGTTAAAGTAGTAGCAGCAGCACCAGCACCAGCAGCATCAGCAGTAGCTATACGTTTGTGAGAATTACCGCGTACCTGTAATCCAGCGCTTCACACTCCACAACCCTTCGCCAAGCTTCACATCTGGAAAAAGACCGAGATAGGAATCAAATACTTCCACCGCCACATTTAGCTGGTTCACATTTAGCTTCCCAACATCAAAATTCCCCTGAAGCTGTCCACAAAAATCAATTTCGGTGACTGGGTACGGGAACGTGAGCTTGACACCATCATCACTGGTTTGCTGTTCATTCCTCCATGCATTGTGTCCCGTATACTTAATTGCGTTCGTTAATAAAGGCTCACGATAGCTGCTATCACGCGGCAAATATGTCTTTGACACAAAGAGCTGATTGTTGAACGATATCTTAATATAGCAGTTAACCGGACCACGTTTGACTCGGTGTCTGAATCTGGTTTGTCGTTCGGTGAACGGAGCGTAGTGAGGTTCGTCTTTGTAGTTGATAAGAGAACTGGGAATCTTCAAGCGTAGCACATCAATTTTAAGGTGTCCAAAAGATGGAAGCTCTACTACTCTTCCTGGTGGCTGAGCCATCGCACCACTTTCCGCCCCAAACCCCTGGCCACTGCTGCTGCTGAGCGATCTAAGCAAAGGAGCACTTATAGTACGGACCATTCCTCCTAACTGACTGTCGGCTGGCAGCAGCTTAGTCATTTTACCTTTGCTTATCGTGTGTCCCTCAACGCGTTCAAAGTTCGCGTCGGCCTGCAGCTCAACCATTGCACTGTTGGTACTCGTTGTGCTGTTGCTATTGTCATGGCCGCCGGAGTCCCCTCCAACAGCAGTAACGCCAGATTTGAGCTCGCGGTACACCGTCAGCAGCGCTTCATGGATAATGCGTGCCAAATAATACAGTGCCCAAAAGCTTTTTCGGTGCAGAGGATAGTGCTCGCCGGCGTGTGGAAGGGGGCTGCCTTCAGCTACTAAGGCGTCTATGTACTTATTCGTCTCCACCCAGGCATGCACCGGAGATGTCAGTACACATAGCACGCAATCACTGACGGCTCCGGCGGCGTGTATTGCAGCTTCAGAAGTGCTACAGCCGCACACTCCTGCGAATCTGTACCAAGCATACACCACAGCTGGAAAAATGTTTAATGGAGGAGGAAGCATGCAGCACGGGTGTCTCAAGGGGTAGTTTAAGTACTCTTTAAGCGTAGTGGCTTTTTTCATCGATAGCTCTCCACGGGCATTGTCCACAATTAGCTGAAAGGAGGCACTCAGTCGTGCCAGCACAAGGTTGAATAGGACTACATTCTCCAGCGCAATGAACGAATAAAAGAAAAGTACGCGAAAATCGTAGGAAACTTCAACGCTATCGTCACTAGAAGCGGCGCTATGATTACTCGAATCTTTGCTCTCATTGATGTGAATCCAATCATCAGTTTCAAACTGGCCCATTGCCGCTGCAATCATGTCAGTGAAAATGTGGCCATAGCTCTTTCTGTGTTCGCCAACGGTTACATTTCCAAACACGGTTAGAAAGGGAACAAATAGAACCACAATAATTGCAACCATTAATATGGAAATCCAAAACAGGTCAGAGAAAACTTTCAGGATCATAATCGTCAGCTCTCCTAGCTCCCGATGCAGCAGTGTGTAAGGCTGCATGCTCAGAAAGAGAGCCGTGATAGCGGCACTCAATAGATAGTCAACGTTTCCCATATAAGCAGGCCCCAAATCAGTAAGCACATACTGCATCACCTTCCTTCCCAACGGCACTCGAATCAGCCATGGCATCCCGTTCATTTCCAGATAAGAAATCAACAAGTTATACTTCTTGATAATGAGCCACAACAAAATACATCCCATCGACAGCTCATCTTTCCAAGAAATACAGCCCATTTTGTAGTTTCCGTACGTATGAATGAGACGACTTACAACATACCCCCCCGTGAGCAACACCATACATGGTCCGTAGGCGGAGCAATGCGACCAAGTTGGGGCGTGGAATCCCCCTGTATGACTGCAACTACCATTGACATCCTGCAGCAATTCTTGTCTAGGCTCCTCATCAACCGCACCCATAAAGCAAAAGAACACCATACAAATCATCATCACCAGGGCGAGAGCTTTCATTCCTGCCTCCACCCAGAATACATAGGAAGGTATATATCGAACACTCTGCGAGTTAGAGCGCAAACTGTACTGCAGATCCTGCTCCGTGAACAGCGGCGTCAGGCTCCGAGGGTGCTGTGATTTACTGAGCGTGGCATCTACCAAATGGGATATCTGCGCCGTAACCAGAAAAGCTGAGAGGCCTGCCTCAATATAGTCACTGAGGGGGCCCTTTTGAAAGGCAGTGGCTCGATAGTCCGCCATGGAACGGCACGGCCTATGTCGCCGCAGCTTGGTATTACCCAGTGCCTCCTTGAGCGTCTCACCGGTGATAGCATGCAAAACATCCAAAGGTTTGGTGATGCATTGGTGACGCATAATACCTGGGACGCCACCCGCCTCCTCTCGCTCCCCAGTGCCCAACCGCTGCTCAACGGCTGTCAGCGCCTCTAGCAGTTCAGTGTGCTCGTGAGGCTTCATCGTCGCAGCTTTCTTGAGCGCCACAGCGTAGTACAGCAGGGCCGGCACCACTTGATATTCGGATGGGTGGGTCTGCATATAGGCCATATCATCTGCAATATGCAGCACTCGACCCTCATTGGGGAACGCTGAATCCTGATCTGCAGTGGCAGTAGCAGCTACAGCACGCTTTGACTTGAAATTCAACCCCCGCATCAATGTATCGTGGCACTCATTCAGCACTGACATGGGGCTATCAAACTGGTACAGAATACGAGGCATGAGTGCGAAGAGGTAATCTTTGCGTTCGAACGAAAGAGACTTCTCACAAAAATCGCAAAATGCCGTCGGGTGGGCCTGAAAGTACAGTATCAATTCTTGCATTGCCGTTCCCTCAATGTGAGTAACGCGATTCACCTCGCTGGGCTGCGTCAGAGAGAGTATGTAGTCCAACACACACAAATGTCCGCCCTTGCACGCAAGGATGTAGCAATCCTCATTCTGCTCTGCTGACGTAAAGGCATCATTCATCCGGTTATTCGCATATCTCGACTCATTCACACGTAGACTATTTGTTCTCCGTAATTCCTCCTGACGACGGCTCGGCAGGGATAGACACTGTTCCAGCAAGTACTTGACACACTTTAGTGAGCCCGTCTTGCATGCACGCATCAACATGGTATTCTGACTCTCATCCTTGTGTTCACGAAATTCCGTCCTATCGAGTACCGGCACGCGCTGTTCCAAATCTTCGGCACTGTCTACTTCGGCTGCACTGCTGGTTCCCAGAAGAATCATTGACGCATCGTCACTTGAGAACCTTCTCAGGTTATTGACGACCCTAGTCTCGGCTATCACCTTTCTGCCTGCGCGCTGCATTTTATCAATCGCCGCACTGTGTTTAGTCTTTTTCTTACTTGTACTATTGCCCCCATCGTTGGTATTTTCCTTTCCGATGTCTGTATCACTATGGGCCCCACTGCTGGGCAAAATACCCATAGAACCAGGCAAATCATCATCAGCAGCAACAGCCTTAGCAGTAGCAGACGTGTCTGCAGAGAAAGATACTTTGTTGGAAGATGATCTTGAAGACATACGGCGCACGCGCTCAGACGCTACAGTGAGTTCCGACACATCACTCAACTGCCTCCGAATCGTCTTAGCGCCTTCACCGGAAGCGGCTGAAGCAGTTGCAGCAGTATCGATAGCACCAGCTGCACCGGATCTGGTACGGGTAGTCATACCACCACTAGCACTAGCAGCAAGAGTAGCAGCCTCCGACGACAAAGAAGGAAACGTTTTAGCAGGACCAATAGAATTACTTCTGCTGCCAGCGCCAGCCACGGCAGAAGCACTGGTGTCTGTATCAACATAAGAGGTCGTATCCGACTCCAACAAGGCTTTTAGTATATCCAGGTAGCCGTGGTCGATGCAAAGCATCATCGCTGACGCTCGCTGTCCTTTGGGCAGTACGCAGGCTTTTTGGTAATGTGCTAGACATAAAAGCAACAGTGCAACAATAGTACACGCGACTCAGTCACAACAACAATCACAATGAACGGAAAGGTGTGGCAACTATATATTTTAGTATCACAGGCAGCTCAGATGCTACCACACACACTGAAATTCGTAGTAGCATAGTCGTTTTACAGTGCGCACGGCATTGTAGTTACAATAAGCACTCATTGTGTACTGCATCAAGTACGTTGATTGTACCTAGATATTTCACAACGTCCAGTCTACCCTTCATCGCTCCCAAGCTTAACGCAGTGGCGTTCCGATTGCTCTGCACATTAATATCAGCAGGATTCTCCGGATCTTCACATAAAATCTTAACAATGTTCTTGTGGCCGTTTTCTGCGGCCATCATAAGCGCTGTCTTGCCGAACTTGTTTCTGTCATTGACACAAACGCGAGGTGGGGTACTCTCAGTATAGCTGTCCTGGTGGTACTGTAGATGTGCATCACTGCTGCTACTGCTACTAACACTACTACTACTGCTGCTACTGCTAGAGCAACCGCTGCTGCGACGTAGGGAACGCCTCTTGACAACTACTGGGTGTTCGATGATATACCCCACCTTGTTGCGAAACAAACCCAGCTTTGGAAACGAGAGCAGCACATTCACACAATTAAAGCTGTCCATCTCTGCTGCCAAAATGAGTGCGGTATAACCAGAATGGTTCTTCCTATTGATATCTGCCCCATGTTGGAGCAACAGACTGGCAATCACATGATTATTCTTCTCACAGGCAATCATCAGGGCAGTGTTTCCAGCCGTGTTGACTTTGTTTACATCGATTGGGACGGCGCACTTCTTCGTCAGCATTAACGACACCACTTCAACACGATTTCGTTCCGTGGCTTTCATAAGGGCTGTAGATTGGTTCCACTCTGTCTGCTGAAAATTAATATCTGCTCCCAGGTCCAACAATAGACCCACACAGTCCACGTGTCCCTCTTTGGCAGCAACGCACAAAGGGGAGTAATCATCATCGTTTTTATCAGAGCGGTCCAACCACAGGGCTTTGTCCTTTGCTCTGGCCTTGGAGTCTTTAAAAAATGCGATGTTACCTTCGTTGGCATTGTCAAGCCATTCGCTATTGAATGGTATTTCACTGTTGGTACTAAGATCACTATGTCCACTGCTATTGCTACGAACAGAGGATGGCGAATCTGTCATCGCAGGTTCCTGGAATAAATTCTGATTCAAAACTTTTATTCTTATTACAAGGAAGTGTATCTTGCTGTGACAACAGAATTATAACTGTGGTGTTATTTGTAAGCTAGTAATATTTGTTTTATTTGTTCAAAAGAGGTGTGCTGTGTGCTGTGTAGATGTGTCCTTCTCTGTGTGTTCAAAAAACAAAAAACACACAAAAAAGAAAAAAAAACGGGGGTAAAAAAAAAAGGCAAAAAATAAAAAATCTAAACGGCCGAAAATATATTATTTCTCGCTCTTTTTGTGCCATTTTTGCTTTCAACGAACAAGATCTATACTGGCAGAGAGAAAGCATTTATATTTAGGCTTCAGAGCTGTTAAGATTTCGATCGCTGCACTCAAGGTGTTAATAAATTCAGCAATCAGTTGATTCTGCTCATCTGTCGCAACATGCCCTCCGCAGTGCACTTGATCGGTTGGCTCTTCGTTGTTATTGTTTTCTCTTGTACAGCAGGCATATCGTCGTCATTCGATGTGCGCCACCGCATGTCCTTCGTGGAGGCAGCCACTGAAGGGAACTCTAACGGCTTATTCCTCGACTACACAGTGCTTCGAGGTTACAACGACATTCACAATTCACTGGTAAATTTCGAGACTCGCATGTACATGCGCTTTTCGCTGTACTTACAATCTGAAAGCGACGGAAATGGTGAAGAACTTCGTATAATATTTGGGGATAAGTCCTGGGTGATATTAGTCAACGCAAAAGCAGGAGAGTGGGTCTATCATTACATAATTTTGCCGGTGTCATATATACATGAGCAAGACTTTGTGGTATCATTTAACCCCTCTGCAATCCCTATATGCTAATAATAACATGGACATCTCATAATACAATTAGTGCATTGCATTTATATTGCATAACTATTGTGTAGTGGCAAATTTCCCCTTCAAATCACACCGGTAGTTCTTCAGGCTGCCAAAGCTCAAGGTTAAATAGTCGCAAATTGTGCACATTAAAGTGATGGAGCTGACGAACACAGGAGTCGCTCTCCGCCTTTTTACCACCCCTAGCACTTTTGGAAATGCTTTCCGATGAGGCTTCGACTGCTGCAGCAGCTGCGGCGGCTACTGTTTCAGTACCGACAGCAGCAGCCATCTCAGATATATTTATCAGACCCAAATTCACCACTCTCTGATATACAGCACATATAAGCAGCATTTCAGTGTGTGCGGCGTCGGTGAGCTGAGGCTCTACCCAGCCACTGTCGTCCACTGCTCGCGTCATCACCACCATTAGCATGCGCAGCCGATTACCACCGAGTGGTTTCGAGTTATTGATCGCAGCGTTAGAGTTCATATTGGAACGGCCACTGCTGCCGCCACTGCTACTCTCACCACCATCTGCACCACCACCACCACCACCACCAGCAGCAGCAGCAGCAGCAGCAGCATCATCAACACGGCTCATAAGCGGAGCGTAATTCCGGTGCTCGTCGTACAGCACGTTCATTTCCATGAGAGCGTCTGAAAACTGACTCCACAGAAACCCTGGCTCGCTGGCGAAACGAGCCCGCCTAGTGCTAGCACCACCATGACCATCAGCACTGGCAGCAGTGCTATCATTAGCAGCACTGCTAGTGTGATAATCACCAGTTAAAATAGCACTTCTGGCTGCGGGACCAGAGCATTTATAAGTGCCATGCCAACCCACATTCTTCATAGCGGTAGGCAAATGCCTGTTAGCAGTGGTGTTGAAATTATTGCTGTTGAATCGCTGCTGATAGTGCCAGTTCTCTTTGCCCACAGCCGCCCGCCACGATTTTCCTGCCGTGACGGATATTTCCACGGCTGCCACTCTGCCAACAGCAGGAGACATCTGATTGCTGTTACTACGACTGCTGCTACCGTGGAGTTCTACATCTGTAGCCGTCCCTCGTATAATCATTGCAATATTCACATTCACCTCCTGAAAATCTAATGACTCGTTCAGTAGTTCCTGTAGCTCTTGCTGCTGCTGCTGCTGCTGCTCACTTCGATTTGTTTTCAGTTTTTGCTTCTCGTCTTCCTCCTTTTCCTGCTGATGCTGCTGCTGTGGGTCTGTAGTGCGGTGCTCGCTGGCGTTACAGAAAATGGCTGCAAGAGTATTAACGCCAGCTGCGGGACTTCTATGACGCTTCGGATGAAAGATGTGCTGCATAGCAACGTCTGGAACACCAGGCCATAGAATTACGGAAGACGGGCGAGTGGAATCCGTGGAAGTTTCTGGAAACTTCAGAATGTTGGAGTGCAAGTACGGGTGGTTGGTCGCTGTGAATACCGTTGCCGCCGCATGTACTTCATTTTCGACAAGATCCCACGTCGCCTCGTCAGCCCCACGACTACTACTTGCAAGGGCACTAGTCACGGCGGTAGTGGGTTGATGTGAGTTTGCATTCAAATAGCTGCTGGCTCCAGTATATCTACTGGCAAACTCGCAGCCCTCCACAGAGTTGGTAAGATTATTAGTATGCGACCATCGCCACCACGCCTTGAGTTCATCTTCAGTAGTTATTTCTAACGGCTTGGAAGGGGTCTGTGTATTACCGGTGGCGGCGGTGAAAGGAGAGGCTCTCTTTCTTTTCTTTAATACTCTACTCCTTCCCACGGCTGTAGATGGAGTTGAAACGCTTCCATGGACACGGATCCCACTAAAACTTGTACTGCTACGGCTGCTATTACTGCCGTCGCCCCATTCCCCCATCGCCACTGCAGTTGCGCCAGAAACTACTCCAGCAGAAGCCTGCGCTGAAGCGGAAGAAGGCCACGTTGGCAGCACGCCCATATCTGCCAGCAAATTAAGTGTCGCCTGCTGCAGCGCTGTGTCTGGCGCCATGTAGGGCCCATCGTGGAATGAACTCAATGCCCAAGACCACTGCACCGTGCCAGCTCCAAAGACCAAAGAGGAAATTGGAGCCGGAGCTGATGACGACGA
>JACKZZ010002918.1_pt1 | contig 16671 bp, 14 predicted proteins | sample 8027871 | NCBI WGS metagenome assembly JACKZZ01 (sample SAMN15724774, study PRJNA655200) | protist metagenome | isolation source: fluorescence activated cell sorting (FACS) single amplified genomes of... | place: USA: West Boothbay Harbor, Gulf of Maine | collected 2000-07-19
TGGTTTCAGAGAACATTAAGATGTTAGCGGAAGCTATGGAATATAGCGTAGACCGAGAAAAGCTTGGAAATACTGCCATTTTTGCAGCAGTTGATGGTGAAGTGGCTGGAGTCATTTCGATTGCTGATTCTATCCGTGAAGATGCGGAGGGAGCCTTGGCAGCCTTGCGTAAAAATGGTATCAAGAAAATCGTGATGCTAACGGGTGATAACAAACATACTGCGGAACTTGTTGCGACAAAGTTAGGGATTGACGAATTTCACGCGGAATTACTTCCAGAGAACAAAGTAGATTATGTGAAAAGGTTAAAAGAAGCTGGTCATACAGTGGCCATGGCTGGAGATGGCATCAATGATGCACCCGCGATTGCCACCGCAGACATCGGTCTGGCGATGGGGGAAGGCGGGACAGATGTATCGATGGAAACTGCAGATGTGGTCTTGATGGCAGATAAGCTGATGCAATTATCGCATGCCTACGCTCTATCAAAAGCAACCATACGAAATATGAAACAAAATACATTTTTTGCTGTTGCCGTAGTGTTTATCCTATTACTCGGTGTTCTGAATGGGTCCGTGCACCTTGCAGTAGGGATGTTTATTCACGAAGCGAGTGTCTTGCTCGTCATTTTAAATGCAATGCGCTTAATCCAGTTTAATCGTAAAAAGGGAAAGGTAAGGAATGAGTTAAAGGAAGCACATATTTAGTTAGTGATATAGTAAGGTTAGAATAGGGCTCATACGTAATGGTTATTGTAAAAATTGTAAAAATCTCAAAGCCGATTTTAACGCAAGGTAAGCTATTTTGTACTTTATAGGAAGTTTGCCGCTCTTTTCTCATAATTAAAGGCTATTTTTATGGTGAAGAAAGCCTAATTTGACCTGTTTTGTATCCAAGAGTTTGGGAAAAGAGCCTAGGATAAAATTGAACGGAGGATTAATATGGGAGTAGAGGAAGAGAAGGACCCACAGGTTTGCCATCATCATACTGGGCATCAACATTCATTAGGAACACACAAAGGCTGTGTCTCTATGGTCCCTATTTTTAACCATTTAGAGGAAAAACAAATGGATGAAATCATGGAGACAACTCATTCGGCATCATATAAAAAAGGGGAAATCGTTTATCATGCGGGTGACCAATCGGATTCCTTATATATCGTGAGCAAAGGGAAAATCCGAATCTATCGCCTTTCGGAGTCAGGAAAGGAACAACTCGTTCGCATCTTACTCCCTGGGGAATTTACAGGGGAACTTGCCTTATTCAAAGAAGGGATTCACGAATCCTTTGCGCAAGCGACGGAAGACACGCAGGTATGTAAGATAAAACGTACGGACTTACAGCAATTTCTATTAAAATACCCATCGATTTCATTAAAAATTCTCTCTGAGTTTTCAAGTAGATTAGAGCAATCAGAGAAACAAACAGCACGGTTTGCAACAGAAAAGGTAGAGACAAGAATTGCCCTTTTTCTTGCAGAGTGCCTTGAAAATGAGGGGGCATCTAGTGGATTTGTTCTTCCAATGAACAAAAAGGATTTGGCATCCTATTTAGGAACCACCCCAGAAACCATTAGCAGAAAATTTGCAGAGCTAGAATCACAAGGATTTATTAAACAAAAGCCGCGAAAAACCATTGAAATACTAGATCTGGATGGCTTGCTTACCATTTAAAATGAATATAGAGAACTTGCTTCTTAATAAGCTAAAAAGTACTTGGGGAAGATGCCCTAGGTGCTTTTTTATTGTTCATTTCAGGTTGTTCAGATTCATTCTAAACTTTCCATACTCTTTGGGGTTTATCGTGAAAATACCTATTAAATTATGAAAAAGTTTGCCATAATTAATTCACACTAGTTACCACTATCCATATAGTGTTTAATGGGTAGGCCTGGGGAAGTTTAAACTTTTGCAGGTAGTGTTGAATCTATATTTAGAATCATCAACGGAGGGTATGGACGGGAAGTATTTGGTTTTGTCTTGTTTTGTCGAAACCCTATCGGTTGATGTGGTAGTTTGTCATACTATTAATATAATTATAGGACTATGGATACCCATGTTCAAAACCTGAAGGACATAAATTACGTAGAGATGCAGAGTAAGTAGTAGTCTACTGACGGTAGAGGGGATAGTAAAAATGAACAACAATGAACAGGTTAACATTCTCTTAGTAGATGATCGTCCTGAAAATCTATTAGCATTAGAAGCGATTATTGAACATGAAGGATTGAATCTGGTGAAAGCTTCTTCTGGGGAAGAGGCATTAAGATTCCTTTTAAAATATAACTTTGCGGCGATATTATTGGATGTTCAAATGCCTGGCATCGATGGCTTTGAAACTGCAAAGATTATTAAAGCACGTGAAAAAACAAAAAATGTCCCCATTCTATTTATTACAGCAAATAATATGGAATCAGAGCATATATTTACTGGTTACTCAATGGGGGCAGTTGATTATATCCTTAAGCCATTTGACCCAATTATTTTAAAAGCAAAAGTCGAGGCTTTTGTGGAAATCTATAAAATGAACCAAATTCTAATTCACCAAGCTGAGATACTAACCAATAAAACGGAAGAGTTGGAGCAATCATATGAGGAGCTTTCTAGGAAGACTTCTGAGTTAAGGGTATCTGAGGCGTTAGCGAATGTCATTAGTGAAACTTCGATTGATTCGATGCTTGTGATTAATCAAGAGGGAATCGTTTTAAAGGTAAACCCAGCTGTTGAAAAAATGTTTGGGTACAATGCAACTGAAATCTTAGGTCGAAATATCCTCATGTTGTTTACAAGTCAAGAATCCAAAGAATACCTACTGTATGTATTAGAAACGATTAATAATCTTGAACATATTTTAGGTAATCAAAACCTAAAGGAGCTAACAGGGACGAGAAAAAGTGGAGACAAGTTCCCAGTTGAAATCCAAATAGGGAAGCGTTTTGTCCAAGATAAATGTATTGTCGCTTGCACAGTTCGGGACCTTACGCACCAAAAGGAATATGAAGATGAGATCACTCATATGGCGTACCATGACTGGCTAACGGATCTACCTAATCGGAGGAAGTTCAATGATGAATTAAAAATTCGATTACAAGAAGCAAAAGCTAATAACCATCCCTTAGCACTTTTATATGTAGATATGGACCACTTTAAGTCCATTAATGATTCGCTCGGGCATATTGTTGGGGATACCGTGATACAAAAAATGGCTAAGCGATTAAAGAATTGCTTGCGTAAAGAAGACTTTGTAGCAAGGGTAGGCGGAGATGAATTTAATATTCTTTTGCCTAACACGAATCGAGAGTTAGCGGTGGAAGTGGCTGAGAGAATTATGAATGTATTTAAAGAGCCATTTTTAATCGATAACTACGAATTATTCGTTACGGCTTGTACGGGGGTTAGTATCTTTCCATATGACGGAGAAGAAGCAGGCATTTTAGTCAAAAATGCTGATGCAGCTTTGTACCGAGCAAAGGAGCAAGGAAAGAATAGCTTTAAAGTGTTTCACTCAGGTATGAATATCCAATCTTATCGAAGCTTTAAACTTCAAAACGATTTGCGAAAAGCGTTAGAGCGGAATGAATTTAAACTAGTTTACCAGCCACGTATTAACGTTGAATCTAGTAAAATAACCAGCGCAGAGGCTTTAATACGCTGGGAGCACCCAAACTGGGGAATTATCCTACCTTCAGAGTTTATTCCTTTAGCAGAAGAATCAGGTCAAATTGTAGAGATTGGCAAATGGGTATTAGGGGAAGCGTGCAGGCAAAATAGAGCGTGGCAAGAGGCGGGCTTAGAACCAATCCGAATCGCTGTGAACTTTTCATCCCAACAGTTTTTGCAGAAGGACTTGGTAGAAAGTATTTCATACATTCTAAATGAAACTAGAACCACGCCAGACATGATTGAGATTGAAATTACTGAATCTGTAATTTTTAAGAATGAGATTGCTATGACCCAAACCTTGAAGAAACTTAGAAACATGGGGATTTACTTAAGCATGGACGATTTTGGAATGGGGTACTCATCCTTAAAATATTTACGACAGTTCCCGGTTCATGCTTTAAAAATTGATAAGTCTTTTATTCATGACCTTGCCAGTAAGTCACAAGAAAGCATTTCTTTGGTCGCTGCCATTGTCTCATTAGCCCATAGCCTAAAAATGTCTGTCATTGCTGAAGGTGTGGAAACGGAGGAGCAGCTAAACCAATTGAGAGGTTTGGATTGTGAAGAGTTTCAAGGTTATTTATTTAGTCCACCGGTTTCCGCTAACGAATTCGAAGAATTTCTACTTAAAAGTCAGGACAAAGTAGGAGAAACGAATCCTATTGCCTATAAGCCAACGAAACTAGTAGCCAACAAAGGTGCAGTTTTTACTGATTCAGATTTAAATCCGAATGGGGCTATCTTAAATGCAGCACTAACGCATATAAAAAATGTTTATTCAATTTCAACTAGAGAAATGGATGTTTTTAAGTTAATTGTAGAAGGGCTAAGTAATAAGGAGATATCGGACCAATTATTTATAAGTGAACATACTGTGAAAAACCACATCACTCGCATTTTTCAAAAATTAACAGTAAACGATCGTCTTCAGGCAATGGCAAAAGTCTATCAAACATGTATTGACGAAGGGGAAGGTTTACTTCATTCGTGAACTTGAGTGTAAGAAGGACCTAATTTAATAGGGCTAAGGAGCATTTTTAGGATGAAAATTAAAACGAAGTTATTACTGGGACTCTGTACATTTCCAATTCTTATCTTCCTGCTTATTGGGGTTGGTTGGTTTCAGCTCTCTAGTATTGAAAAAATGCGAGCCACTTCGCAAAATGGATATAATTTATCCTTATTAGCTGGAGAAATTCATATAGGTGTAAAAAATCAAGCCATCTCGATCCGCAACCTTGCCCTAAATCAGGAAAAAGAAATGATTAGGGCAGAGTTATCCAGGTTACAAACGGAAAGTGATATCGTTACTCAGAATATCTCTGAACTGGCATCGAAAGCATCGTCTGAGGAAAGGGCAATGATTACGACCTTAGAAGATGCAAATAAAAAGTTTAATGTCTATAAGGAAGACCTAGTAGCCTTGATATCCGAAGGGGAAACAGAAGAGGCTACTCGTTTAGTGAACCAAAATGGACAGAAAATTCATGATGAATTTTTTACTATTACGTCTGAAATCTCTACCCATTATGAATTGAAGAATAAAAGTTCATTTGAGACCTTTGCTCAAGGCTCTGAAAGAAATATGCTGGTGGGCAGCCTAATCGCAATTATTGGCCTTCTGTTTGTGATTACTTATATCGCTCGGATGATTTGGAGCATAGCCAATCGCTTAAATAGAGTTTCCAAGGTAATGGGCAATGTTGCAAAGGAAGATTCGGATATTAGTACCAGAGTTGAGGTGCAAGCAGATGATGAAATAGGGGAGGTCTCCGCCTCATTTAACAAGATGTTAGACTCTCTAGAGGAGCAAAAGCAAAAGGAGCATAACCTACTCTGGAGCAAATCAAATATTGCTGATGTGACCACAAGCCTATATGGGAAGCATGATTTAGAATCACTCAGTCGTACGTTCCTATCGAAAATCGTTCCTTTAACAGAGTCCGGACATGCGGTACTCTATGTCAAAGCTGTCGAGCAACAGACAAAGGGCAAAGCACCTAGCTACAATCTGCTTGCTTCGTATGGGTTTAAAGAAAGAAAGCATTTGTCTAACAGTATTGCACCAGGAGAGGGACTTATTGGACAAGCTGTTCTTGAGAAGACCCCTATTATTCTTACACAGGTACCATCTGACTATGTTCAAATAAATTCAGGCTTAGGAGAAGCCACTCCATTGAATTTATATGTCTTGCCTGTTCTCTATGAAGGCGATGTAAAAGCGGTTCTAGAAATAGCCTCTTTTACACCTTTCAACGACATCCAGCAATCGTTCCTTGAAGAAGTAGTAAGTGGTCTTGGCATTCTTATTGATAGTGTAATGGGACGACTTCAATTGACGAAGGTGTTGGAAGAAACCCAAGCCTTAATGGAGGAAGTCCAAGCACAATCAGAGGAATTACAAGCTCAACAAGAAGAACTTAGAGTGACCAATGAGGAATTAGAGGAACAGACCCAGTCACTACGAAGTTCGGAGGAGCGACTCCAAGTCCAACAAGAAGAACTAGAACAAACGAATGAAGAGTTACAGGAAAAAGCGGCTCGACTAAAAGAACAAAATGAAATGTTTGAGGTAACCAATCGGGAAATGGAAAAAGCCCGTGCGGAACTGGAGGAAAAGGCAAGGCAGCTTGCGATCAGTTCAAAATATAAATCTGAGTTTCTCGCAAATATGTCGCATGAACTTCGTACGCCGTTAAATAGTTTATTAATCCTTTCAAAATTGCTTGCAGATAATAAAACTGGGAATCTTACTAGTAAACAAGTAGAGTATTCGAAAACCATTTATTCATCTGGCCAAGACTTACTAATCCTGATCAACGATATCCTAGATTTAACCAAAATTGAATCGGGGAAAATGGAAGTAGTAAAAGGACAAGTCCCGATTAAAGATATCGCAAAATTTGCCGAACAAAGATTTAAACCGATAGCGAATGAGAAAAATGTGAAGTTCGATATTCAGCTCAATGAAGGTACGCCATCCTTTATCTATAGTGATGAACAGCGGATAAAACAGGTTTTAAAGAATCTTTTATCAAATGCGTTTAAATTCACTCATAAAGGAGAAGTGCGTTTAGAAATTAAGTATGATAATGGGTTCTCCTTTGCTGTTGTGGATACTGGAATTGGGATACCTACTGAAAAACAAGAGCTTATTTTCCAAGCCTTTCAGCAAGCAGACGGGACGACTAGCCGCAGGTATGGTGGAACAGGGTTGGGCTTATCCATCTGTCGCGAAATTTCCGTGCTATTAGGTGGAGAAATTACCGTTGAAAGTGTTGAGGGGAGAGGTAGTCGGTTCACCTTTTTTGTAGACGATTACCAGGAACGGAATAAAGAACTGATGGTAGATGAAGTGGCTGTAGCGAAAGAAGTGGTTTTTGAGGCAGATACGGTTGAAATAAGTAATCAGGATGTACCAATACAAACCAATACTGTCTTTCCTTCTGATCAGAACCAGGATATTAAGAGGGTACTCATTGTTGATGATGACCTTAAACAACGCAATAGTTTGATGGAGCTTATTGGCAACATGGATGTCATTATCAAGGCTGTATCGACAGGGAAAGAAGCGGTAGAAGAGCTCAAAGTAAATCAGCTTGACTGCTTAATCCTAGATTTAGGGTTACAGGATACCAATGGATTCCAATTATTAGAGGAAATTAAACCATATATCCTTACCAATAACCTAAAAGTCTTTATTTATACCGGACGTGACTTATCCTCTAAGGAGGAGATGTACCTCAATAAATTTTCTCATACGATTATTATCAAGGACGCACACTCACCAGAGCGATTAGTGAAAGAGTTGGAATTGTTCTTAGCAACTACCACTGAAAAAACAGATTCAGGAGCTGAGATAATTGATGAGATTAAAGGTAAAAATCTTCCGGCCTTAAAAGGGAAAAAAGTCCTTTTGGTTGATGATGATGTCCGCAATATCTATGCAATTTCTAGCATCCTAGAAATGCATGGGCTATCGATTGCCTTTGCGGAAAATGGCATCGAGAGCCTAGAAATAATCGAGAAACAGTCTTCTTTTGACTTGGTTTTAATGGATATTATGATGCCTGAAATGGATGGGTATGAAGCGATTCGGCGTATCCGTTCCAAAGAAGAATTTAGTCAGCTACCAATTATCGCGCTAACAGCAAAGGCCATGAAGGAAGACCGTGAAAAGTGTTTAGCAGCGGGTGCATCCGACTATATTGCTAAGCCTGTTGACCCGGATAAGCTAGTTTCCTTAATGGCGGTGTGGTTATATCGATAGGAAGGAAAATAAGCCAGGATGGTCAATAATCAGTTGAATTTGAGTGATCAACAAAATAGTTATAATGAAGAACTCGAAAAACTTGAGATAAAGCTATTGTTAGATGGAGTATACGCTTGGTACGGGTACGATTACCGTAACTATGCGTATAGCTCCATTAGGAGAAGAATCTGGCATAGAATTCATGCGGAAAAACTATCGAGTATTACCGGGTTCCTTGAAAAAATTCTTCATGATCCAGCATGCTTTCGAAGGCTCATGGCGGACTTTTCAATCAATGTAACAGAGATGTTCCGTGATCCCTTGTTTTTTTTAACCTTCAGGGAACAAGTGGTGCCAATGTTGCGTACTTATCCATCTATCCGTGTTTGGTTGGCAGGTTGCTCAACTGGAGAAGAAGTGTACTCCATGGCAATCTTGTTACAAGAAGAGGGGATTTACGATAGGACGAAGATTTATGCGACGGATATCAATGCCGAAGTACTAAAGGTAGCGAAGTCGGGAAGGTATTCTTTAAACCAAATGCGTAAGTATACCAATCATTATTTCCAAGCTGGTGGGGTAAAGGCGTTTTCTGATTATTATTCGGTCGAGGGTGACAGCGTAATCTTTACGAAAGAACTCAGAAAAAATATCGTCTTCGCCCAACATAATCTAGTAACAGATAAATCGTTCAATGAATTCCATGTCATTCTTTGCAGAAATGTTCTAATCTATTTTGATAAGTCTTTGCAAGCTAGAGTACATCGTCTTTTCTATGAAAGTTTAGGCTCTCTTGGGGTACTTGGGTTAGGAGACAAGGAAGCGATAGGCTACACCGATATTGCAAACTTTTATGAAGAGATAAGCTATAATCAAAAATTGTATAAAAAGATAAAGTAAAAGACCTAGTTTCTTGGGTCTTTTATTTTTTTATTAGGAAGATATTCCTAATGAAAAAGAAAAATAGGAACATAGGATAAGATTCCTGTAGGAAGAATGGGAATGGATGGGGATACTTTTTAATTGATTATTCTTACATAATTAGAATATGAAAACAACATAGGTGTAGTGAAAACGGAGGGTGGAGAAATGGTTGATGTCTATTCTAGTTACTATGACGTGTTAAAACGGATAAAACTTAAGCAACAGGAGTTAATCGAGCTTGGGTCTTTATATGAATTAACTAATAATAAAGTCTTAAAATGTAGTCAGGAATTAGACGTCCTCATTAATCTCATCCAATTTGAAAAAGGGTCTATGAGTGATGAAACAGAAATAGAGGAGAAAAATTAATGGTATGTTTCAAATGAAAAGGGACAGTCAACCGAGCCTCGGGAATAAGGATTCAAACAAGTTTCATGTCCTGCCTCCCACTGATTCTCAATGTAACCTAACAGTTAAATCCCAGGCTTTCCCTCAGGAAAAGGATATTAGACATGCAATTGCTGAAAATCAATTTTTCGTCCACTTTCAACCAAAGGTGGAACCAAAAACGGGGAAAATACTTGGTGCTGAAGCTTTAATCCGCTGGCAACATCCTGAATGGGGATATCTGCCTCCGAATGAATTTATTCCGCTTGCTGAAAAGAGTGGGTTAATTATCGAATTAGGCGACTGGGTACTTGCCACGGTTTGTAAACAAATTCAGCAGTGGGAAAATTCAGGGATAGAAATCGTGCCGATTTCCATCAATATTAGTGCAAAACATTTTTTAAAAGAGGATATAGTCACTTCTTTAGTAAAAGTCCTAAAGGAAACGAATATCGAGTCAAAATGGATTGAACTAGAAATTACAGAGACGTCCCTTCTTGAAAATGAAGAAAAGGTTAATAAGGCTATCAAACTATTAACTCAGTTGGGCGTGACAATCTCCTTGGATGACTTTGGGACTGGTTACTCATCAATCACTTATTTAAAGAAATACAAAATAGACTTTTTAAAAATTGATCGTTCTTTTATTAATGGCATAGGCGTCTTCCGAGATGATGAAGCAATTATTAAATCGATACTCTATTTAGCACGTGAGCTTAAAATGAAGGTTGTCGCAGAAGGCGTAGAAACAGAGCAACAGCTTGAATTCTTAATCAAACATCATTGTGACGTGATCCAAGGATTTTTATACAGTAAGCCTGTTATCGCAGAAGACTTTATTACTCTTCTAGCCAATCGGAGAATTATTTTAAAAGGAATGACAAGATTTAAGATATTCCGTATCGAAGGCAACCTGTTAGCGGCGATATAATTTCGAGGGTAAGAGTTGGATCAATAGGGGGGAAAGGAGGGCTGTCTGTGGCAGTCCTTTTTTGTAGTGGCTATGTTAAAGTACATTGTTGATTTTTCCACACGTTGATTGGAGCGGAAGGCACGAAGACTCCTCTGAAATGAACTGCCCATTTTCTCGTGCGTGGGCAAATTCAAAGGTGCCATTCAGTGTCCTATAGAGTACGGAGCTGGGGAGACCTAGGTTGAATTGGTCCGAGTAAGGGACCAATTCAACCCCACAGGTGCTTTAGCGCCGAGGAGAAAGAACGCGGAAGCGCCTTGTTCAGCTCTCCAAATTTTGAACAACTTATTTGAGCAACCAGCTATAGAAAAATAAGGGGAGATTTTACCGTTAAATGCAGACTTGAGCTCTTTTTGGGGTAAATAAGGGAAGTTTTTCCCCCTATCCAAGGCAAAATAACTAATTTCAAGTTTTTTTGGTCAAATAAGGGGAGTTTCTCCACTAGCATTGCAAAAATATCCACAAGGGTATATTGGAATTACTTTATGTGGGTTCTGAGTAAAATTTTACCATACCTATTCCCTGACCCTGAGCCAAAAAGTCAAGGGGGTTGTAATCGAACCCAGTTATCCAAAAATTGGATATTATTTACTTGATTTCTTATATTTTGCCATCGAGCTAGTACTTACCCCCACTGGTTTTATAATGGCCACACCTGCATCATGAAGTACAACTTCATTTTGCGGGTGCTGGCTCTTTTGTCTTCCTTTCGATGTTCTTATTGGTAAACGGTGTAACTCTTGGAGAAAACTTTTCCATGTCCTTTCGGCATGGATACGGAGTAGGGTAAGTACTTTCCAGGTGGTCTTCTTAGTTTTCTCAACTAACCTAACATATAAAGTGACACAGTACGCTGTCATAGCAAAGAAAATCTGATTCCAAATTCCTTGGGGTTGGGTACTTTGTAGTTTAACTAGACGTAGGTGTTGTTTCATCCACTTGAAAAACAGTTCAATGATCCAACGGTGCCGGTACAATTCGGTTACTTCTTCGGATTTCAAATCCCAACGATTAGTTACGACACGGTATTCTTTCCCCTCTTCATCCGTGAATTCAACAAGACGAAGGGGCTGTTCCATGGATCTGAAGGTACTTCCCATGACGACTAAGGCATCTAGCTTAACCCTGCTGCCATCGGGAACTTCATAGGTTTTTATAATGTTCGCCTTATGCCCAGCCTGGATACGCATGGCGAATGGAATCTGGTTTCCCACCCAATGGTCCATTTTTTTGTAATCCACATAGCCACGGTCCATCACATGGGTCGCATGAGGATCTATCACGAGCTCAAGCATGACTTCACGATCATCCACATTACCTGTAGATGGAATGACCATGTCGGGATAAGCTGTTCCGGGATCCGTTACCACAATCCGAGTATGTAGCTTCACGCAATTACTATGCTTTGTAAAATACGTCCATTTTCCTAGTGTAGGTCCAAGAAGCAGAGAAGAAGAATCTACGAGATGAAGACGTCCCAAAGAAGGGATTCCTTTTCTGTTACCTGTCAGCTTATTCAATTGGGCAACAGCAGCAAGAAATAACTGCCGTGGTAGGATTGAAGGTAAAGCATTGACTCGACGACATAGTTGAGAAGCACTAATACTAGTGAGGCCAAACAGTTCCTCTGTCCCTTCCATGGCACGAATACGTTCTTCTGTTTCCTCGTAGGATTTCCAATTTCCTAATTGCATGGTGACACAAATCCTCATTAAATTAGCGGTGGTCAGTTTTTTTACGCCGTTGTCTAAGGACGAACACTTAAATGTTTCAAACGGTAAGAAAGATAGGCATTTACTAAATACACTCTGATTTGATATGATGTTATCCATGAAAGTCTCCTTTAGTAGCAGTCACGGATAACGTGGGTTCAGCTTCTACTTTAAGAGACTTTTTTTCATTCGTCCATAAAACAGCCCCCTATTATTTTAATTAATAGGGGGTGTTTAAATTTATTTTTTGACCTGTGGATACATATGCAATGCTAGTGGAGTTTCTCCCTCTATTTATGCTATATTTCAGTGCTATTTGCTAATTAAGGGGAATTCTTCCCTCTATTTAAGTGCTGGAGGGCTGGTAGAGCCAGAGCTAGACAAGAAGCGACTCGAGGAGCTAGGCGCTGGAGCTGAACAGGATCCCCGGCACGCCCGCGAACCGCTCGTGCCTGGAGCGGAAATCAACAGTAAAGGGTTAACACAGGCAAAAAAAGAAGCATCTACCGACTGGTAAATGCTTAACATGAGGGGGAATACGTTACTAGAATATCCAGATTTTAATAGGCTTATACATTTAGATTCTATTTTTTATAGAAAAAAATGAATGGAATTTTACTATTTTCAGTGTATAAAAGGTTCTCTCCTTGGCGATAATATAAATATAAATAAAAGGAGGGGTCCTAATGGGTAGTAACGAGAAGAAATTAATAGACTTTGTAAAACATAATCAATTTGAACTACAATCCTATTTAACATATTTAATCGGCCATCAGAAGCAAACTGAGAGAAATGAGAGAGGTGCAATCCTGACTACTGGATGATGCACCTCTTTTTTTTATCCATTTAGTTTGGTAATTACCATTATTAGTAACCCTGAGTGTGAGGGAACCTCTCCTTTTTCTCACTGTATAAATGGTGTATCCTAATAGAAAATAACAACTGAGAGTAAGTGGACGGACAGGAGCACACAACAAATGAACGAAAATCATTATGAGAAATTGCTGAATATCAAAACGGGACAAGATATGAAAAAACTTCATCCAATCACTCATTATCACCCCTATGAACCAACCCCATACAGTGCGTTAGAGGAACTATTTAAGCATTATGAAGTGAAAAAAGACGACCAGATTGTGGATTTTGGGTGCGGAAAAGGCAGGTTAAACTTTTTTATCCACTATTTTTATGGTGCGAATGTAACGGGGATTGAGCTTGATGAAATCTTTTACCAAGATGCAGTGGAAAACCGCGAGCGATATTTTGATAAAAATAAGAAAAAGAGTTCTTCAATTCAGTTCCATTGTTGTCTAGCAGAAGAATATTCAATCAATGGGCTAGATAACCGATTCTATTTCTTTAATCCGTTTTCTGTCCATATCTTCAAGAAAATCATTCATAATATCCTAAGCTCTTTAGAAACGGACCCTCGCGACATGGAAGTAGTTCTCTATTATCCATCCGAAGACTATATCCATTTTTTAGAGAATCAAACGGTCTTTGAATTGAAACAAGAAATCCTTTTGCCAGATGAGTATCCAAAGAATCAAAATGAAAGATTCTTGATTTATCGGTATGAATTTTAATAGAAAGGGCACTCGATTGAGTGCCTTTTAATTTGAAACAGTACGAAGTTTTTGATTGAGCACGCTGAGTTCCTTTTCGATCTCCGCAATTTGTTTTTCCAAAGGTGATAGTCTCCCTTCAACATACTCTAATTTTTCTAAATCATGTTGGAGACGAACATATTCTGCCTTTAATTCTGCAATTTGATATTCAATTTCTTTCTTAGTCATGCTAGCACCTCGTTTCCCTGCAGGAGTTTAACCTTATTATATCATCTACTCTAAAAATCTATCTTAACTAAAATTCAACACATCTCTTCACAGAAAATTTCCTATCTTGAAATAAGGAACGCCAGCTCTAGTAAAAAAGAGCTGGCGTATTTCAAATACTATAATCAGTCGTTTGGGGATTACTCAATTGAAATCGACTTGCGTTGAGAGATGGTTGGATTTGCCTTCTCTAGGGTTATTCTTAAAACACCATCTTCATATTTAGGTGTTTCTGTTTTCACTTCTGCAGGGAGAGGAATCACTCGCTCTACGCTGCCATATTGGCGTTCTCTGCGATAATATTTCTCGCGTTTCTCTTCCGTTTCGGCGCTACGGGTGGCTTTAATGGTAATAGAGTAATCATCTAGGTCTACGTGAATATCCTCTTTTTGAAAACCTGGTAAGTCAGCCTCAATTGAGATTGCCTTTTCTGATTCCTTCACATCAACGTCAAACCCTTTTCCCCATGGCCACGAACTATCAAAAAAGTCCTCTAACTCTGTTGCTCTTCTGTTCCAAATCTTAGGTAGCAAATCATGTAGGGCTGGCATAGTGATCAACCTCCCAAAAGATATTTACTACTCTATTATTTTACCATATTGGATATGAATCACATGGCAGGAAGTGGTGCGTTCAAATAATTGTTAGAAATATGTGATAGGTTTGAAGGGTATGCGTTTGTTAAGAGTGAAAACGGTCCAAACTTACGATAGTAAAAAATCTTTTACTTTGGGGGTACACCTGTTAAACGTTGATATACCAAGGGCAATTTAATCAAACGATTGATTAAATGGGTATTATAAGGGTTTAATGTGCCCAAACCAAGGGGTGATTATTAAACAAATTACGTTGGGCTTTCTAACGTGCCCAAGCTGGGGGGAAGCCTTCAATAGGTAACGGTGGAATCGCCAGCGTGCCCAAACTGAGAAGGAAACTGCTAAAAGGTAACGGTAGAAAATCCAGCGTGCCCAAACTGAGGGGAGCCGCCCCAAAAGGTAACTGTGGAAAATCCAGCATGCCCAAACTGAGAGGGAAACCACCCAAAAGGTAACGGTGAAAAATCCAGCGTGCCCAAACAGAGGGGGAATTCTCCCAAAAGGTAACGATGAAACTTCCAGCGTGCCCAAACTAAGAAGGAAACCGCTAAAAGGTAACGGTAGAAGTCCCCCAATCCCCCGAAACTAAAACCCTCATCCCATCTCCAGTTAGCTTATAATAAAATTAATTAAAAATACTCGGAGGTGTCGGTCATGTTTGTAGCGGGGCAAAAGGATATGCAGCAAATGGATCAATACACAATTGAGCGGCTCGGTTTGCCAGGTGTTGTTTTAATGGAGAACGCGGGGACAAGGATCGTCGAGGAAATCATCGCAACCTCCAAATGCCTTACCAGTAAAAAACCAAAAGTACTCATCCTAGCTGGCGGCGGAAATAACGGTGGTGATGGCTTTGTGGTGGCGCGGAAGCTGGTTGATTTAGGATGGGAGCCTCAGTTATGGCTGTTGGTTCCAGCCGAAAAGATAACTGGGGACGCTAAGATTCACCTCACAGCGTATACGAATAGAGGGTTAAAACTATTTACCTTTAAACAGATTGACGAATTACAACACCACCTAACCCAAGCAGACATCATCATAGATGCCATTCTCGGAACAGGGGTAAAAGGAGCGGTCCGAGAACCTCTTCAGCAAATCATCAAAATGGTCAATGAACGTAAGAATGGATCCACACCAGTCATTTCGGTCGATATTCCCTCAGGTCTGAACAGCGATGATGGCAAAGTAGTTGGCGAAGCAATCTTAGCCACAAAGACAGTGACCTTCGTTTGCCCCAAGAGAGGATTCTTCCTCCAAGATGGTCCCAAATATATCGGGGAATGGAAGGCTGTAGATATCTCAGTTCCACCATCCATTGCTGAAGACCTTCATCTCAAGCTACCACAATTAATTACAGAAGCGCTTATTAAAAAATCGATCCCGTCGCGCGCGCAAAACGGACATAAAGGAACCTTTGGGCACGCGCTTATCGTTGGTGGCTCTCGTTCCTTTGTAGGTGCTCCGATTTTCACAGCGAAGGCGGCTTTACATAGCGGCGCTGGGTTAGTGACGTTAGCCATTCCTGAAGGCATCTACCCTATGGCGGCAACGCAGTACCCAGAAGCATTATTTTTACCATTACCTGAGGAAACGAACGGTCACTTTTCAAAGGAAGCTATTGAAGAGATAATCCCTCGTCTCCAGCAGTACGATACCATCGCAGTTGGACCGGGGATGAGTCGATTTCAAGATGGAGAAGAGTGGCTCGGCAAATTAATTGGTGGCTTAATAGATCAGCCAATAGTCATTGATGCAGATGCTCTTTATCTACTTCGAAATAATCTTAAGCAAATCAAACAACATAAAGGACCCGTTATTTTTACGCCTCACCCAGGTGAAATGGCAACATTAATCGGGACATCGGTAAAAGAAATCGAAGAAAATCGCATTGAGATTGCCCGGACATTTGCAGTAGAGCACCAAGTGTTGCTACTATTGAAGGGTCACCGTTCGGTTATTGCGACCCCGGACGGTGAAGTATACATAAATCCTTACGGACATGATGCGCTAGCCAAAGGTGGTAGTGGTGATGTTTTAACAGGGCTTATCACTTCGTTTCTTGCCCAAGGGGCTCCACCGCTACAAGCTCTTCTTGCAGCGAGCTTCCTGCATGCAAAGGCTGGAGAGGACCAGGCAGAAGCTCTATCCCATTATGGCGTCATGCCTGTGGACCTTATTTCCGGAGTGAAAAGTTTATTAAGCAAATACACGATCCAACTCAGAAACAAAATATATTCTAAACAAAAGGGTGATTAAAAAGGAATGGTGAACCCAAAGTTTCGCACAAAGTTATTAGAAATAGTTGAAAATCAATTAAGGGAAAATAACCC
>JACKZZ010001608.1_pt1 | contig 16670 bp, 29 predicted proteins | sample 8027871 | NCBI WGS metagenome assembly JACKZZ01 (sample SAMN15724774, study PRJNA655200) | protist metagenome | isolation source: fluorescence activated cell sorting (FACS) single amplified genomes of... | place: USA: West Boothbay Harbor, Gulf of Maine | collected 2000-07-19
GGTAAATTGAGAAATGAAGGTATGATGATTTATGAAAATAGAACATCTGCTGGAGTATCTTACAGAGTAGGAAGTCCGTCAAAAGCTGTTATCGCAGCTGGTCAAACTGCTTTATTCGGTACACAAGGTTACGCAAACGCAAACGCATAATCTAACCAAAATTGAGGGTAGGCGCTTCGGCGCCTGCCTTTTTTATATGGTATTCCGATGGATAAATAATAATACGAATACATAATATAATTGAAGGAGAAAATTATGGCCGAACAAGCAAGACACCCACATGTAATGAGCCCAGCTGCTATGAAAAATAATCAAGGCACATCTGGTATGGGACAGACAGTAGAACTAATGTCTGAAATTCTAAAAAAAGTTAATAACGCAAAAGACAAACCTAAAAAAATTCAAGTGTTGAGAGAACACGAATCCGCACCTCTTAAACAAGTATTAAAGGGAGCATTTGACCCTAATATTGCATGGGATTTACCACCAGGTGAACCACCATATATGGCAAACGAAGCTCCAATTGGAACTGAACATGGTCTATTAAGAAACGAATCTAAAAGACTATGGCATTTCGTAAAAGGTGCTGATAATGCTACTAATAAATTACAAAAAGAAAAAATGTTTATTCAGATGTTAGAAGGCTTACATTACGAAGAAGCCAAAGTTTTAATGGGAATGAAGAATAAATCATTGAATAAGATGTATAAAGGTCTTACCGAATCAGTTGTCAAAGAGGCATTTGGTTGGAATGACAAATTTGTACGACCAGATAGTGTATAATACTGTCGCAGCCCCTAAAATAAGTCTTTTTTACTAAAAAAAAGCGCCAAAAAAGTAAAAAAGTGCTTGACTCTTGGTGTATTTTAGTGTATAATGGTACCATAAATAATGAGAAAAGGATATATTATGAATAAAATGATAATAACGCTTTTAATTGTTAATGGTATTATATGGGGAATATTTTTACCATCACAAGCAAAGGCAGATGATTATAACACGGCCGTCATTGGCCATGTTGTAAAAGAAACAATAAGTGGTAATGGTGTGGACATGTCCGTACTAGAATCAGAAATGCAAAAGTTGGCGTATCAGTTTGCTTTACAGATGACAGATGTTTTAGAAAAAAACTTACCTGTTATACTAGAGAGTTTGGCAGCTGAGTTAAGACTAAATGCAGACAGTAAATACAAGTGTTCTTTATTAGAAGACACGAAAATTGCTGATAAGGAATGTTCATAACTTATGGCAAAAAAACAATCACGAAAATTTAGAGATGATGTACCTGATATACCTTTCTTGTACGATTTCTATTTGGTGTATTGGGAGGACATACAATCAAATGCTGGTTGGTCCGAAATGAAAGAAATTCAAAGAATGAAACCTGCTATTTGTGTATCAACTGGATGGTTGGTAAAGAAAGACGCTAAGGTTCATGTTTTGATGAGTGACTACAATTATGATGACGCTGGTGAATTGGCAGACGGAGGTGGCACAACAGTTATCCCGACTAAAAATGTAATCAAGAAATTCAAAATTGCAGATTTATAATAACTATATCCTGGGAGGATTATATAATGACAACACAAGTGAAAAGAAAATCAAAAGAACTAGACCACTATCTTAAATCAGTAATTAGTGGCGTACCTAAAAAAATAGACCATTTTACAAATGGTAAAGACAAACAAATGACCTACTACACAGGTAATTGGTCTACAGATGTTTGTAACAACTTCACAGAAAAACAATCTGAAAAGATATTTAAAAATATGTCGAAGTATATGGACCGTGGTGATTTACAATTCTTTCAGAGGCGTAATAAAGACATCAAAATCGGTACATGGTCAGAGTATGGTGAAAACGAACCTGAAACAATTACGAGTTTTGAATATATCATAATTAGGAAAGCCTAATGCGAGAAAAAATCAAAACAATTATCCAAACATTGATGGCTGTAACGGCCATCTTGTTTGTTTCTGGTATATGGTATGTTGTATCAGCTGAAAAGAACGAGGCGCTCCACGCAAAACAAGAACTTGAAATACAAGAAGTGGTAGAAACCTTAGAAGCTATTACTACTCACACTTTACCTAACTTTGAGAGGTCAAACAATCAAACCTTTATAAACAGTACCATTGCTTGTGTAAACTACATTTACAATACTACAACAGATGTATTTCCTGTAAACATGGAACTATTGGTGGCTCAGGCTGCCTTAGAGAGTGCATGGGGCAATAGTAGATTTGCCATAGAGGGTAGAAATCTATTTGGTATTCGTACATATGATTTAAGAGAACCACATATGTTACCATCTAATAACCCTAAGAAATGGGGTGTAAAGGTGTATATGCATGAATGTGATTCAGTACAACACTATATTAATATCCTAAATAAAGGTACAAAGTTTGAAGAATATAGAAAACTAAAACATGATGAAGATGTCAATGACCCTTTTAAATTAATTATGACACTTGACGCCTATGCTTCAGATAAGAACTATTTTGGTAAGATAAAAAGTATTATCAAAATGCTAAGAGAAGACTATACATTAGAATAGGAAGAAAATGTTAACAATCATAATCGTATTTTTAAGTGCCATATCTATATCTGTAATAGCCGCTGGTTATTCCATTGCTGGATTGACGGCCTTATTTGCAGGTGCAGTAGTACCTATTATTGCTATGGGTAGTGCATTAGAGGTCGGCAAACTTGTAGCCGCCTCATGGTTATATAACAATTGGCGAAACAAACTAGTACCTAAAACCATAAGAGCATACTTAACATTTGCTGTTATAGTTTTAGTTTTCATTACATCTATGGGTATCTTTGGTTTTCTATCAAAGGCACACCTAGACCAAGTACAACCACAATCAGGTAACAACATTAAGATTGAGTTGGTTGATAGTCAATTGAACCAACAACAAATTATTATAGACAGGTCACAAAAGACATTAACTTTATTAGACCAGACACTTGAAAAATACATTGACATGGAGTATGTCACAAGAGGTCTAAAAGAAAGAGAAAAACAAAAACCTGAACGAGAAGCTTTAACGCTTGCCATTAACGAGGCAAGTGATAAGATATCAGAGTTATCAAATAAAAAAGGTGCCTTGCAATTAGAACAAGATAAGATTGAAGCTGAAGTTGGTCCAATCAAATATATTGCAGAGTTAATATATGGTGATACGGCAAAAGACCATTTTGATGAGGCTGTAAGGTGGGTAATAATTGTATTAATATTCGTATTTGACCCATTGGCAGTATTGTTATTAATAGCAGCCAACATATCACTACGGAGTAGAAACATTGTTAAAGAAGAAGAAAAAACCAAAGTCGAAAAAGATTACCAAAAAGAAGCTACTAACGCAAAAGTTAGGGCGAAAAGAGTCAGAGATAGAGAAAAAATTTATAAAGATATTCTTAAAAAAATAGGTAGTGGTGAACTAAAGAACAAAGACTATGAAAAATTGCGTAAAATGGGTCTAAATCCAGATGAAATTAAGATAAAACTTAATCAAATAATGGATTTATCATAAACAGGTGGTTGCCAATTAGGTATAAATGATGTATAATATAGTTATGATTAGTGAAAAATTAAAAGATAAGCGAATCGCCAATGCTGAATTGGCATGTCGAGAAGCTGGAACAGATTGGGCTAAGGATTACTGGTTCGGTGTGTTTTCTAAATTATGTGAAATGTACAATCGTCAAGAACATTTTAGAAAGGTGATACACTAGTGAATATATTTTACTTAGATAAAGACCCTATTGTGGCAGCTGAGATGTCGTGTGATAAACATGTCTGTAAGATGATTATTGAATCTGCTCAGATGTTGTCAACTGCTCATAGAATGCTTGACGGTGTTCAGTACACAGGCAAGACTAAAAAAGGTCGTAACATTAAAAGGTGGAAACACCCTAATTCAAACTTAGAAGAAACTTTATACTTAGCATGTCATACTGGCCATCCTAGTACATTATGGGTTATGGAAAATGCATATCATTATAATTGGTTATACAAACATATGATGGCATTACACAAACAATGGCAGTTAAGATATGGTCACATTTTAGACCATAAGACGGTACAATTGTTAGGTGATATACTAAAACATCCACCTAAGAATATACCACTAAATAAGATTGTAACTGAACCAACACCTGCTATGCCAGATTATTGCAAAATACCAGGTGATGTAATTGAAAGTTACCGTAAATACTATTGTTTAGAAAAAACTAGATTTGCGACATGGAAATCACCTGCTACTATACCATTGTGGTTTAGTGAAGGTGTTAAATACTATCAAAACACGGCAGAGATATAGGAGATACAAAATGCGTGAACAGATGATTGAGGCTCTAAAGCTACACGCTTTAGGACATATTGAAAAACATAAAATAAATGTAGAAATACTACTACAAAAAACTGCTGGTATTGCCGAGCATCCTGATACATTAGAAACAATCGAAAAAGAATTAAAGATTATTGCTGATTATGATGACCAAATATCAATGTTAAATAAATATTTTACTATCAAAGACCCATTTAAGGTGAAATAATAATGCCCATTTACAGTTTTAAAAATACCAAGACCGGCAAAGTCTATGATGATATGATGTCTATTGCTGATAAGGAAGTTTATTTGAAAAAGAATAAACACATACAACAGATGGTAACTAAGATAAATATATCTAGTGGTGTTGTAGGCGTGGGTGCTATGAGGAATGATAATGGTTGGAAAGAAATGCAAAGTAGAATTGCAGAAGCACATCCAGCCTCCGAATTTGCACAACAACATGGTAAACGAACTGCTAAAGAAATTAAAACACAGGCTGTTGTAAAGAAACACCAGAAACGACAGGCTGAACAGAGGAAGAAATATGCCAAGTAAAGATATACCAGATTTCATGCGTGGGTTTGATACCACAGATGATTGGGGTATGGTGCCGGTTTCATCTACACCAGATAAAACACCAAGTGTTGACCCTAAACTAGTTGAGAGTTCAAATTTAGAAATCTCAAAAGTAAAATCAGATGTTCAGGACATTAAGTCCATGATGAATGAGATTATGCAAATCGTGGCAGAAAAAGAAGTAGTAACAAAGACACTTGAAAGTGCTGATGTTACAGCAAGATTTAAAGACATTGAGAAGTTAATACTTCCGTTTCTTTACAATCTTATGAAGAGTGACGAACCTTATATACATTGGCCTAACAGAGGTCCAATCATTAAGGCACAAGTAGAAAAACTACTAAAGTTAACAAAAGGAAACTAACAATGCAAGCAAATTATGATAAGTGCTTAGAAACTATTTTACACCATGAAGGTGGTTATGTAAATCATCCAAAAGACCCAGGTGGTGAAACTAACTTAGGTGTTACTAAGAGAGTATACCTAGAACATGGTGGCACAAAAGACATGAAAGATTTACTAGTCGAAGATGTGGCACCAATTTACAAAAAAGGTTATTGGGATAAAATGAAAGGTGATGAACTACCAAATGGTTTAGACCTTTGCGTTTTTGACTTTGGCGTAAATGCAGGACCAGGTCGTAGTGCAAAGTTTCTACAGACAATGATTGGTACTGTTGCAGACGGTGGTATTGGGCCAAATACATTAAAAAAATTAGGTGAGTATGTTGAAAAACATGGCATTGGCCAATGTATTGAGAACTTCCAAGGTGCAAGACAAACTTATTATGAAAATTTAAGTACATTTGCTACTTTTGGTAAAGGTTGGACAAGACGAGTTGACGAAACTACAGAATTAGCTGTGTCAATGATTAGCTGAGAGGCAGAACCGTTTAAGTCGGAAAGAGATAAAATAAACAATATGTACGCTAAAAAAGGCATTTAACGCTTGCCATTAGCGTACATATCATGTATAATATGTGTATATAAATTGAAAAGGAAGTAAATATAATGACTAAGAAGAACTTTGTACAAATTGATGAGAGTAAGTTTCCTACAGCCAAAGGTAAAAATATTGATGGTTTTAGATTTTATCCTGTAGACGGCAAACACTATCCAAGTGTCACAACCGTATTAGGTGCTATACCAAAACCTGGTTTAGATAGGTGGCGTAAATCAGTTGGCGAAGAAGCTGCTAAGTGGGAAATGAATAGGGCAGCTCGTAGAGGTTCTGCTACTCACACACTTGTTGAACAGTATTTAAAAGGCGAAACACCATCAATTCGTGATGTGTTACCTTTAGGCATGTTTCGATTATTGAAACCATACCTTGACCAAGTTGATAATATTCATGCAATAGAACAAATCATGTATAGTAAACAATTGACCATTGCTGGTCAAGTTGATTGTATTGCAGAATACAATGGTAAACTATCTGTGATTGACTTTAAAACTGCCAACAAAGAACGAGTTGATAGTTGGAATGAGAATTATTATATCCAATGTACTGCTTATGCAATCATGTATGAAGAACTATTTGGTACAAAGGTTGAACAGATTGTAATTCTACAAGCTGGTGAAGATGGTTCATGTAAGGCATTCGTAAAAGACAAAGCTGAGTTTGAACCTAAACTTGAAGAAGCAATCAAAGGCTTTTATAAATATTACGAAGAGAAGACAGGTAATAAGCCAAGCTAGTCCATCTCTTAAAGGGGACTTAAATGAAGAAAATCATATCAGGAATAATTATGGGAATGTTTAGTACCATTGCTGTAGCGTTATTTTCGGTGAGTGCGACTGCTGATGACCATTATGAATTTTGGCCTTCAGCTGCACCGATTATATGTGGGCAGACTAAACCTATGTTAGAGTTTGTAGCAGAGGCAGGTATGTTACCACTTACAGTATCATTCGGTAAAGTAGATGGTAAAGAAGATGGTGAGATTGCATTTGTTGTTACAATGTGGATGAAACCATCTACAACACAACAGATGGTGACTATAGGGAAACCAGACGGTACTGAGGTGTGTATTTTATATAAGAGTTTTGACACTACTGTTAATCCAGATTTTAATGGTAAGGGTATAAACTTATAAGAATTGGTCGTTGACGACAATTATGGTAGACATACTGGACGAGGGTGCGAATCCCTCCAGCTCCACCAAAAGTACATTGCGCCTTACTGCAATAAGGTGTCTTTGCAGAGATACAGACCTCACGAGGGTTTAAGACAATGTATTTTTGATGGGGCTGAATTAGGAATCGACAGGTGTTGAGAAAATTGTAAGAGATTAATAGGTGGCAACCTTAAATGCTAATTAAACGCAAACGATAATAACTTTGCATTAGCGGCCTAGTCGCTTAGGGTTTTGTGGATTGCACCTCGTAACAGAAGCAATCCACGCTTTACATTTTTAACAACAAGTGATATAATAACATTATGAATAGCAAAGAATTTAGTTTAATAATTGAGGGTGTTGTTAGGGATAAAAGACCTATAACATATATGGACGCAATAATACTTTATTGTGAAGAGAATCAAATCGAAGTTGAGACCGTTGGTCGACTTATTTCTAAAGCGTTAAAAGAAAAAATACAAGTAGAATGTACAACAGCGAATCTACTTAAAATGCCAGAGGCAGGAAAGTTACCTATATAATGAATATTGAATTGATTGACAAAATGGGTGGTGATTTATCAGTTGTAAATGCAGCTCGTGTATCATTTGCCAAAAGAAAAGATGTACTTGACCAGTCAGATGAAAAGTTAATTAAATACTTGGCAGACCATAATCATTGGTCTCCCTTTGGTCACACCACACTACAATTTCTAATTAAAGCACCTGTGTTTGTTGCAAGACAACTTGTAAAACATCAGGTTGGTTTGGTATGGAATGAAGTCAGTAGGAGATATGTAGATAGTGAACCAGAATTCTACATGCCATTCTTATGGCGTGGTAAACCAGAGAATAAAAAACAAGGTTCAAGTGATGAAGAGATTGAGTATGATATTTCTAGCACAATTAAATTTGTAAAAGAAACTTATACAAACTTATTAGAAGCTGGTGTTGCACCAGAAATGGCAAGAATGGTGTTGCCTCAAAACATGATGACAGAGTGGTATTGGACAGGCAGTCTTATGGCCTTTGCTCGTGTTTGTAATCTTAGAAACAAAGAAGATTCACAAGAAGAAACAAGAATGATAACCTTACAAATGACGAAACATTTGAAAGACCATTTTCCAATTAGTGCAAAGTATTTGTTAGATGAAAATATATAAAGATAAACTTAGTGACTTCTTTAAATGGGTCAAAGGTACAGATTTAGTTGAACTAGATGATATAGATGTATCAGAGGATCCTGTTAGACCTGAATTAACTCTAGGTTTTAGAATTACAAATGGTCGTAAGATATTTGGTTTAAAATATGAAGATGAAATTGAAGCAATTATTTGTGTTGCATTTTGTCCTGAAGTACCATATACTGTCAGAGAAATGGATTATATGTCCAGAGTAGAAGAAGGTAATGTTGCTGTTGCATACACAGTATGGTCAAGAAAACGAGGTGCAGGTAAAGAGATAGTTAAGAAACTAGGAGAATGGTGTACAAAACATCATTGTTCCAGACTAGTTACATTATCACCTTTGACACCAATGGCTACACACTTTCACATTAAGAATGGTGCTAAACAGGTACACATAAATGATGTAACACAAAATTTTGAATATAAATTATAGTATGTATGGTGGATTTGAAGTATTTAAAACATATTTGGCAGTCAAAAATCACTTCACAAGTGACTACGACTATCACAAGTATGGTGGTAGAGTTACAGCAAAGTTGGAAAGTTTTACGAAAAGGAAAGATAGATACTTTTTTCATAAGTTATCTAAAAGATATAATGAGCGAGATATACTGGATTATTTTGTTAGTAATTTTGCTGTTGATAGTCATAAGTGGATTGGGAGTGTTATAAACAATGAGGGTGCTGAAAATTATACCAAGTTTAGAAAATACAAAGATGGCTTTGATTACCATTTCAGGAACGATTGTGTGGCTATTCGTAATGAGCTTGACAGTAAGTCTATTCTTTTTAATGATGGCTTTAATGTGGTTGGCGGACAACATCCTAGAATTCTACGACTATTGCTCAGAAAAAAAATTCACCTCCAGACCGCCATCATTCTTGATACAATACTATCGTTTAGTAAGGTATGGGATAAGGAAATTGAAGAGAAAGTTGTTTGGCCGAAAATTAAACACACACTCACTAAATTCAGACCTTTTTTGATGTATAATGAAACACAAGTGAAATTAATAATGAAAGAGGTATTTGTAAATGACTAAAGATGAAGTATATAGAAAGTTAGACGATAAAATTAAAGATTTAAAGTCAACAAGAGTTTTTAAAAAGGTTACACCAAAAGGTGACCTATCATGGTACATCAAGTGGGTATCAGTTGTTCTTATACTAGTGGCAACATCTGCTAGAGCTACAGGAACACTACCACATATTGATTTGTGGTTTGGATTATTTGGAACTATAGGTTGGTTTATCGTTGGTTATCTGTGGCATGATAGAGCCCTTATCTTATTAAATGGTGTGTTAGTTACATTAATCTTCACAGGACTATTAAACTATTATTATGGGAGTTAATATGAATAAAATAAAACAATTTTGGTCATCAAGTTATAAATCAGACAAAGTGGCCTTCTACTTTGAATTACTAAGTTTTATAGTTACAGTTGGTGCAAGTATGACACTTGCCTTAACAGCAGATAATCCTAATATGAAGATTGTATATCCTGGTTTCTTTGTTGGTAGTGTTACAGCTTTCTATGCACACTACAGACGCCAACTAGCATGGCCTACTATACTTGTGGGTTACTTTGCAATAGTCAATGTATTTGGATTGGGGGTTGCACATGGCTGGTGGTAAAGTATTTTGTATTGGTAATGGTGAAAGTCGAAAAGGTTTTGATTTAGAATCATTAAGAAAACATGGCACCATTTATGGGTGCAATGCAATATACAGAGATTTTATGCCAGATGTTTTAACTGGTGTTGACCATGGTATTATGCATGAGATATATCATGCTGGTGTGGCACAAAAGATACCATGTTATTTCAGAGATTGGACTAAAGTGCCTTCTATGACATACGAACCTATGATTTATGGTGGTATGGAAAAGTTAGAGGCTGAACAACATCTTAAAGAAGTGTTAGTATCTAATGACAGAGGCGAAGCAGATGAATATGTAATGCATGGTTCTAAATTACAAGGCATTATAGATATGATTAAGAGAAATGGCGAGAAGGCAAAACAGAATGTAAATCATTCTACTATCAAAGTATCGTGGATACAGAAACCAGATTTTTCTACATCACTTACAGATATTATGACACCAAGAGACCATGGTTGGTCTTGTGGTCCAAGTTCTGGTTATGTGGCAATACACAGAGAGAAACCAAAAGAAGTCTATATGATAGGACATGATTTACATAGTACAGATAATCATATAAACAATCTTTATAAGAGTACCAAACATTATACAGCAAAGGAGAATGGTCCTACACCTGCTGTGAATTGGATTAGACAATGGTCTACACTTGCAGACTGGAATCCAGATGTGAAATTCATAAAAATTAACAGATTTAATGACGGCCGTGATAATGTAAATGGTCCTATTACTGAATGGGATAAAAGAAAAAATATTACATATGCTGATTATTCCACGCTTGACAATCTAGTGTGATTAGTGTATTATGGACAAAATAAACAAATGAATATAGAGAAAAGAATATGAATATAAAACAACATACATTTAAATTTAGAGAAGGTGACAGCGATGAAAAAGGTGGCTGTACTTTTATAGGTGGCACATGGAAAGATGTAACAACAGATGACCTCTTCAAAGGTAAGAGAGTAGTAATGTTCAGTTTACCAGGTGCATTTACACCAACATGTTCAAGTGAAGAACTACCAAGTTATGACAGAATGTATAATGAGTTTAAAGAACTAGGCATTGATGATGTATATTGTGTATCAGTAAATGACGCATTTGTTATGAATGCTTGGGCAAGAGATTTAGAAATACAAAATGTTAAGATGATACCAGATGGTTGTGGTACATTTACTAGTAACATGGGAATGCTGGTCGCTAAACCTAAACAAGGTTTTGGCATGAGGTCTTGGAGATATGCAGCTGTCGTAAATGATGGTGTAGTTGAAAAGATGTTTGAAGAACCAGGTTTTAACAATTTCTCAGATGATGATGACCCTTATGTGGTATCAAAGCCTGAGATTATAAAGAATTATTTAAATGGGTAATAAAACTCTTATAAATAATAACGAGACCGAATTATACAGGTCACATGAAAACAACAATACGATAATACATACACAGGAGATAAAAATATGGATTTCGAAAGTCTAAAAAAGTCGTCAAGTAACTTTGACGCAATCACAAAAGCACTTGAAACTTCAAGTGAACCACAACAATCCAAATCAAGCAATAAGTATCAAGACGATAGGTTATGGAAACCTGAACTAGATAAAACTGGTAATGGTTATGCCGTACTTCGTTTCTTACCTGCAGCTAATGGTGAAGAAATGCCATGGCAGAGAGTTTGGACTCATGCCTTTCAAGACAAAGGTGGTTGGTTTATTGAGAACTCATTGACAACCCTTAATCAAAAGGATCCTGTTAGTGAAGAAAATACTAGATTGTGGAATACTGGTGTCGATAGCGACAAAGAGATTGCTAGAAAGAGAAAAAGAAAATTATCTTACTATGCAAACATCTATGTAGTATCAGACCCCAAACATCCTGAGAACGAAGGACAGGTTAAACTGTACAAGTTTGGTAAGAAAATCTTTGATAAGATTACTGAAGCCATGCAACCAGCGTTTGAAGACGAACAAGCAATCAACCCATTTGATTTTTGGAAAGGTGCAAACTTTAAACTAAAAATTAGAAAAGTAGATGGCTATTGGAACTACGATAAATCCGAGTTTGAAGGTGTTACCCCTTTGAAAGAGTCAGATGACGACATCAAAGCAATTTGGGAAAAACAACACCCTCTAAAACCATTTGTTGACCCTAGTAATTTTAAGACCTATGACGAACTCAAAGAGAAACTGAATAGGGTAATTACGGGAACGCAAAGCACAGTAACAGTAGATGAGGTCGACCTCCCACAATCGACATCTACAACCTCTGTGGAAATGCCTAAGGTAAATATGTCAACGCCTGCTAGTGACGAGGACGATACTCTCGATTACTTTAGTAAATTGGCAGACGAAGACTAAACCTTTCTCTCTCTTTACTGAAAGCATTGGCCTCTAGCGAGAAATCGCTAGGGGTTTTCTTATAAATAGTACCATGGCAATTGATATATTTGAACCGTTAAAAGATTTACAAGGCAATAAACTAAAAAGTGCTACTTGGTACAGAAACGCTGTATCTCTTATCGCTGATAGAACCAGCCCTAGTCAACTATTTAAATCAGGTAAACTACTTGGCAGACCAAGTGGTGGTCGTATGAGCATGTTCTTCTATGACCCTAAGACAAAGGCAAGAATGCCTTATTACGACACATTTCCATTAGTATTACCATTAGAACCAATGAAAGGCGGTTTTATTGGTCTTAATTTTCACTATCTGCCTTATGGTGCCAGATTTGCATTTTTACAACAATTACAGTCATTATCAAGTAATAGTAAATTTGACCAATCAACCAAAATTCAAGCTACATATGACTCAGTAAAGTCTAATAAATATGTAAAGGCAAGTATTAAAAGATATTTGTACTCACAAGTTAGGTCTCAGTTTTTGAGAGTTAATGTAGATGAGATGGCATTAGCAGCCTACTTACCTGTAGCACAGTTTAAAGGCGCTTCAATGGGTTCTGTTTTTGCACAAAGTAGGAAGACATTTTAATGAGAGATAGACATAAACAAATAAATGACCACTTGAAAGAGTTGCATAGAAAAAAGCAAGAATTAAATTTAACTAAAAACCTAAGAAAAGAAGTTGAAATTGGTGCCAATGGTACACAAAAATATATTATCAAAGAGGGTATTAATAAAGGGAAAATAATAGACTAATGGCAATTTTACGAGGCGGCACAAAAATATTTGGTCAAGACATTAGAATAGGTTTACCTAGAGATAAATCATTAGTTGATGTTGCAAAAGACCCTAGATTACAAAGACGACCTGGTGGTGCAGGCACTATTCAAAGATTTATTTCACAAGTAAATCAAGGTGAAGGCTTTGCTAGAACAAATAGATTTATTGTAAGAATTAATCCACCAGCGCCAGTTAGATTGATGAATGTACAAGCAGGTCCACCAAATATACCTCCTCAATCTGTGTCAGTTGCATATGGTGGTAAAAATGAATTAGAAAGTAATACTTTATTAGAAAATGTTGATATGATGTGTAATAAAGTTACACTACCAAACAGAGATATAAACACACAACCACATAACATGTATGGACCAAAAAGAGAAATGCCATATGCATACTCATTTTCAAGTTCAGTTGAGATGACATTTTATGGTGATAAGTTTTTAAGACAAAGATTGTTTTTTGAGAACTGGCAGAAAAAGATTATGGATTTAGGCACACACAATATAAATTACTATGACGATTATGTTGGTAGTATGGACATCATGCAGTTAGGTCAGTTTGACGCTAGAAGTAATGATGAACAGCGAGTTACATATGGAGTTAGATTGTTTGAAGTATATCCTCAAACAGTAGGTTCTATGGATTTAACATATGGTGCAGACAATGAAATTGCACAAGTACCGATTACATTAAACTTTAGAACATGGTCAAACTTAACAATTGACCAAATAAATGGTGCAACAGTAGGTTCGGCATTTGGTGATGTACCAACAATTAAAGCTAGTAAAGATTTTGGTCTGTTTAGTGGTATATTAGGTAAATTACCACCAGAGTTTCAAAGAGCTGGTAGAGATGTTCTATCAACAGTCAAAAGAAATCTACCAATTGGTAGAGTTACAGGTGGTAGACTATTTCCACCATTTGGATAATATATTAACAAGGAGATAATATCATGGCATTGCCTATATTAGAAACAGCGACATATGAGTTGACATTACCATCAGCAGATATTGTTGTAAAATACAGACCTTTTCTTGTAAAAGAGGAAAAGGTTTTACTACAAGCGTTAGAGTCAAATGATGATAGCGAAATTAAAAATGCAATTAAAGACATTGTGTCAACATGTACATATAACAAACTTGACGCAAGTTTATTACCAACATTTGATTTAGAATATGTATTCTTACAAATCAGGTCTAAATCAGTTGGTGAAATTGCAAACATTAGATTACTTTGTCCTGACGATAAAGAAACTTATGTTACACAAGACATAGACCTAAGTAAAGTCGAAGTTCAAGTTGATGAATCACATACAAATAATATTGTAATTGATGAAGAAAAGAAAATCGGTTTGATAATGAAGTATCCTACTATTGATACTGTTGACCCTAAACTGAATATTAAGGGTATGAAAACACAACAAGTATTTGATATGATTGCCGGATGTATTCATTCAATCTATGAAGGTGAAAAGAATCATAGTATAAGTGACTATACACAAGACGATTTAAATAAGTTTATTGAAAGTTTAGATAGAAAATCTTTTGATAAAATTAATAAGTTTTTTGAAACTATGCCTCAACTGTCACATGAAGTTGAGATAGAGAATCCTAAAACTAAAGTGAAAAGCAAGATAGTGTTGAAGGGAGCGCAAGATTTTTTCGTATTGCCCTCTCTCACGACAACTTAGAGAATCTCTTTAAGGTGAATTTTGCGTTAATGCAACATCATAAATATTCTTTAAGTGAATTAGAGAATATGATACCTTGGGAGAGGGAAATATATGTGGACTTATTAGTTGTTCACATCAAAGAAGAAAACGATAAGGCTAAAGAGAGGAATAGACAGTAATGGATGAAGAAGTAAAACAAGAAGTCAAGGTTATAGAACCTAAACAAAAAATACAAGTTGATTTAGAAGTTGATACTTCAATCAAAGACCTTGGTGTAAATCCATACTCTAAATTAATTCATATGGCAAGAGCTATTGACGCTTGGAGAATATTCCCTAGATTGTTTTTAACAGTTTACATCATACTACTATACAAATGTGTAATATGGTATATGGACTTATCTGCTCCAACTATGGAACAGAGTGGGTTAATCAGTATCGTTGTTGGTGCTGGCGCTGCCTGGTTTGGTCTATACACAGGTTCAAGTAAAGGTAAAAAATAATGTCATCAGCAAACGCCTTACAATTAGCAACCACCATACAAGGTAGAGTTGGTTCATCACTATTAAGTGTTAATAGTATGTTACCTCCACCAGAGGCTGCAGCCGCAGTTTTACAAGCAGGTGGTGGTTCATTAGGTGTTTTCTTATTAAAAGACCTTGCTGTTTTACAAGAAAAGACATATCAATGTGTCGAAAAGGTAGCAAGTGTTTTACAATCACAATTAGATTTATCTGAAGAAGCTGAAAGAAGAGAACGAGACCAAGCTGCTGAATTGGCAAAAGAAAACTCACTAAAAGGTTCTACTGTTGTTGCAGGTGGTGGTGGCGGAAGTGCCTCCGGCATAAATGATAACTTAGATGATATTGAAGAAAGTATTGATAAAGGTAGATTTGCAGATTTATTAGGTACTGGTTTGACTGCTGCTCTATTGACACCACAATTTCTAAAAAATGTTGGTACAGGATTAGGTAAAAAACTATTAAAAGGTACAATGTATGCCACTATTGCTGGTTTCATTGCCGACCCCGTAATTAATTATATTAATACTGAGTTTGATTTAGAGTTAGACGAAGAAGCTAAAAAAGATATTAAATTAAGTATGATAGGTGCTGGTGTTGGTTTTGGACTTGCAGGTATTCCTGGTGCGATTGTTGGTGCAACTGCTCCTATGATTGCCAAAGTGGCAGGTTACATATCAGGAAGTTTAAATGCAACAGAGGTAAAAGATTCAGATTTTGCAGCTACAGCCATTGGCGGTGCAGCTGCTAGTATGTGGACAGTAGGTAAATTAGGCACTCTTATGGGAGCATCAAAAATAGGTGCAGTTGCAACTTTCGGCGCCGCTATTGGTGCATTGCCAGTTATTATTGGTGTTGGTGCTGCTGTAGCATTAGGAGTTGGTGCAATGTATCTTGCTAAAAAGATTGATGAATACCAAGAACTAACATTACAAAAATTAGAAAAGACAACAGCAAAATTAGATAAAGAAATGGGAGAGTGGGCTGCTAGAGAAGAAGAAGGATTATTTGAAAGATTTGGTATGAATCTTGGTAAACTGTCAGCATTAGGTGAAGCTAAAGTAGCAACACAAGAGGCACTAGAACAGTTAGGTCAAGATAAAAAGAAATTTATGGCTGATGAGAATATGCAGACCAAATTGGGTGCATTAGCCGGCACTATGACAAATTATAGTGAAGAAGCATTAAAAACAATTATGTTAGATAGAACAAAAGCTGTTAACTTTATGGACACAGTAGAATCTATTAAAGGTATTGCAGCTCAAGGTGGATTTGGTGCTGATAGTAAAATGATATTTGAACAGATGTCGGCGTTTAGTGATAAGGTGCAAAAGACAGCAGTTAATATGTTGGCTGCCGGAGAAACAGGTGGTCTTGTTCAAGTAGTCGCTGCTAATAATTATGGTAGAGGTGGTGATAGGATTGA
>JACKZZ010015063.1_pt1 | contig 16666 bp, 14 predicted proteins | sample 8027871 | NCBI WGS metagenome assembly JACKZZ01 (sample SAMN15724774, study PRJNA655200) | protist metagenome | isolation source: fluorescence activated cell sorting (FACS) single amplified genomes of... | place: USA: West Boothbay Harbor, Gulf of Maine | collected 2000-07-19
CAGAGGACGAAATAGAGGGAAATGAAGAGAACCAGGGAGAGGGGGCGAGAGAGAGGACAAGAAAGAGAGTATTACCGCTCTATAATTGCACAAGAAAAATGATGTAAATACATACCCGTTCATTTGAAAAATAACCGAATTACAGGAGTTCCGAGATATCTCGATGATACCTGAGATTTTAGAGACCTATACAAAAGAAGACTACAAGTTAACAAAAGTCGACGAATTGGCTATTACAGTGGGGGAAAAAAACAACAAACAAAAAACAAATGAAAATAAACTGAATATACTCGGTGGTGTACGTTCATATGTGCTAGGATCGATCACTGGTGGATGTTCTGGATTAGAAGCAAAGAACCCCGCGTCAGCAATTTCCCTCGCTCGACGTATTAATGTAGGTTTCAATAAAAATCAGTTTCGAATATGAACGAAAATGGTTTTATATTGATCCAGGGGAAATGGCAATTGATTAGCTTCAGTAGAAGGTAATCCAATATAACCAGGTACATTTGGAGTAGCAAGATATAATTTAGTATATCGAGTTATCATTAGATTCAGTAGGAGGTAATTCAATATAACCAGGTGCAATGGGTATAATAGTCATTTTCGTATATTCAAAAGAAACGCAATTTAATATTAGGTATAAAAATATATATCTATACATCTACATCTATTAATAAATGGAAAAAAAACAATCACCCGTCCCAAAATGGGTTGTAAATTGGATGGTGCGACAGCTCAATTACAACAACGCAATTATAACTCAATTGTAACAACTCAATAAGGATATCTCAATTGCAACTCAATTGCGACAGCTCAATTATAACTCGATTGCAACAGTTCAATTGCAATTCAATTGCGACAGCTCAATTGCAACTCAATTGCGACAGCTCCATTATAACTCGATTTCAACAATTGCAACAACTCAATTATAAATCAATTGCAACAACTCAATTGTAACTTAATTGCAGCAGTTCAATTACAACTCAATTGCAACAGTTCAATTGCAACTCAAGTACGACAATTCAATTGCAACAACTCAGTTATAACTCAATTTCAACAATTGCAACAACTCAATTGTAACTCAATTGTAACTCAATTGCAACAACTCAATTGTAACTCAATTGCAGCAGTTCAATTACAACTCAATTGCAACAGTTCAATTGCAACTCAAGTACGACAATTCAATTGCAACAACTCAGTTATAACTCAATTTCAACAATTGCAACAACTCAATTGTAACTCAATTGCAACACGATACACCCTGATCACCCTACTTTCAGGAAAAAAAAACAAAACACCGGCATGTCGGAAACCAGACGGTTACAGGAGAAAATTTGTCATTATCAGACCTACCTGAAGTATACAGTACCGGTGCTAGGACACCTGAATGGTGTTTTAGAGAATACTACCAGTCAAATAACTGGTAGGAAAAGACGTAGATCCGATATCTCTACGCCTAAGAACAGTTTCCTTTCTCTATGTAATACAAATATCATCGGAGACGCGGTATTTCCCTTTTTGACGCTCGTCGATCGTTTCCGTTTTGTCCACACGTCCTCTGACCTGCTAGGCGTCGCGGGTATTTTACCACCACCACGTCCTTTACCACCTTGTCCACGCCTTACTATCCATAAAGGTGCATGGAAAGGGGAACTTAGCTTGCCGGATAAGATAACTAACGGACAATTCGAATCATTCTGTGGGTATGCTAAAGAAGCTAATCATCTAAATCTGAGGAACTGTGGATTACTGACAGATATCCATCCGATAGGGGAGCTTATCGGTTTACATACCTTGAATCTCAGTGGGTGCTATAATGTGACAGATATAACGGCATTGCAACATCTTCGTAACCTCCAAGATGTGGATATCAGTGGTTGCTACTATTTGATAGATATAACTCCACTGGCCAATTGTCTCCATATCCGTAATCTAAATGCCCGAGGATGCATTAGAATGGAAATGCCGGATAGTCTGGGTAAGCTCTCTAAACTTCGTAGCCTCAACCTGAATAAGTGTGCTCGAATGGTGACGGATAAGTCTCTATTGGCGTTGAAACCTCTCAAAGAACTGGAAGTTCTGCATTTAGACAACTGTAATAATCTGACGACTATACCCGAACTGGAAAGCCTACCTATTCTCCACACTCTAAGTCTCGGTTATGCGTATAGTCTGGAGAATATAAGCGCACTCAAAGCAGCTACCCACCTCAGATACCTGGACCTCCAACATTGTCGTAGATTGAAACAGATAGATGTTCTGGGTGATATACCCACTCTTCAGGATCTGAACATCAGCGATTGTAGCCGGGCCATCAGTTTAGAATTTCTAGGTTTAGTCAGTACTCTCCAAGTACTCCACCTTGACCATCTGTCTCAAGTGACCCATCTCGACATGGTGAAAAAAAATACTAATCTCCATAATCTGGCTGTCAGTTACTGCCATAACTTGACGAATATATCAGCTCTATCCAAACTTCCAAATATCCGTACCCTAGATTTCAGGGGATGTTCCCAATTGACCGATCAGGAGCTAACTGTACTGTGTGATAATCGTCACTTGACGTATCTAGATCTCGGTTTTGGACGTTTACTGTCAGATATATCTGTGTGGACAAAAAACAAAGAGAACCTCCAAACACTTATACTATTCGGTTTCGGAAATTTGACGAAGCTACCTAGAATGGATGGGCTCTGTTCTCTACAGACGCTCAATCTCCAGGAGTGTATCGATTTGACTGATATAACTGCATTGGGTAAACTAACTACACTCCGCTCTCTCGATCTCAGTAGGTGTTACCAATTGGAAGATATATCTGCATTAGGAAACCTTACTAACCTTCATGACCTCGATCTGTACGAGTGCCCCAAGTTGACCGATATATCCCCACTGGGTAAAATAACTAGACTTCAAATTCTGGACCTCAGTTACTGTGCCACGTTGAGAGATATCTCTCCACTGTGTTGCCTCGAAGCGTTGACATTTCTTCATCTTGCAGGATGTCCGAAAATAAACGACGTGTGGCCACTTCGAAATCTGAACCTGGAAACTCTTCAGATAAACCATTGCTGTCCTTTAACAGACTTATCTGCAGTGGGACAGATATCCTCCCTGACCTGTCTAGAAATGTCCGGTTACGCGAACCTACCCGTCATGGATAAGCTCTCTAACTTGGAAAGAATTAGTCTGGGTGAATGTGCCAATTTGACGGATATTTCGGCATTGGGTAGCCTGTCTAAACTGGACACACTAGAACTGGCACATTGTCGTCAATTGACAAACGTAACCCCCTTAGCCCAGATTAAAACATTGCGTGTAGCTCACTTTGAGGGTTGTAAGCAAGGAAGAATTCACATCTGGGTCCACGAAATTACCGCGGGTCTCTTTTTGATAAATGGGAATTGGGTAGATACATGCGAAGCTGTCGTAGCTTTGTTGGGCCACCTCAGCTAGCTTGGGTATCTGAGATCGTAAATCACGATTTAGCAGCTCCAGTGGGGTTGGCGAGGCGGGTGGGGGTTTGATTATCCGACCCCGTAAGTCTGCCTCTGTTTCGAATTTTTTTACTATTCCGTTGTATTCAGCCATCTTCCCCTGAGACCTATAAGCGTCTGCTATGGGTTTTAATATCTCCTTAATTACCTCAACGACTTCAGTTAGGTTAGCTACCTTTACTGATGACATCTGCCCAATGGCAATGTACCTGTGCTCTTCAGAAATAAAGAGTTGTTTTTCGAAGAAAAATAGCAAATTGTCTAATTCGATCCGGACTTTGCCCCAGGGATCTAAATTACGGCTCATGTCTCTTTTAATATAAACTGTTTAAGAATATATTCAGTTTACGATAAATTTCCTGTGTACAGTCTTTCGGTATACATGTCGAAAGATAATGGAGGCAGATAAACTACGACCAAAAACCTTTCTAAAAACGACCCCGTCGGATGTCGCCCGAATCCGAGCAAGAGACAAAACGGTAGTACCCGAGAACCTGAAAAAGTGTCTTCGATGTGGAGTAGCCAAACCCATCGTTTATTTTCAGAGAACAGTCTGCAGAATCACCAAATATAAAACCTGCAAGCCCTGTCGGCTTAAAAAAAGAAAAAAATGGGAAGGAAACGATCAATGTAACTACCACATTAGCAACACCAGTGGAATACGGTTAACCAAATTTGAAAGCTATTTTTACGAAGACTACGCTCCCGAGGAGTTGACTATACTACTACTATGACTAGGTGTACTACATTCTGTGAATACACCACCCATTGGATCATATCTGACCGCTGAATGATTTCAGCACAGTACAAAATAATAAAAAAACAGACCCAGTTAAAATTAGATTATGTTTGGAAGAAAAATGCAAAAACTCAGTGGAATTTAATTAATCACGCAGTACCTACCTAATCAGGTTTAGATGTGCCGTGGTAAGACTACGTAAGTGGGAGACAAGTCCACTTATGAGAGGGCGGACCCAACACAACGTCTAGCGCCCTAAACAAAAAGTCTCCGTAATGGACCAAGTTACCTTATTGGTTTTGGGGTGGAAAGTGCCGAATCATTACTTTGTGTATAGCGGTCGTAGTATCGACCTACCCGCTGCAATTTTCGATTTTGGGGAGTGTCTTTATACATGTGGCTCCATAATTTTGCTTTTGTCATGCATCCCAAGTTGGGAAAATTTAATTCCCCAGGTTTGCATATATCAATACACCGGTCAGATAGGCAATTCCGTGATTTACCATCTGGACATTTATTTAAACATCTTCCAGTCCGTAGTTCTTGATCAGATTTACAATCCCCTTCTTTATGTTTCAGTTCATAAATGGGTAAAAAGTGTGCCCATGTTCTATCCGACTTGAATAATGTACAGCCTGCTAAATTTGATTCTGTAGAATCACAGATTGATGGCCCATCGAACCAAAGACGGGTTTTATTAGATACCTTGCGCGCAAACATAGCCTGAGTATCGCAAATTTGATCAATGTCCAAATCCTTGTCGCGGTTACTCGTAAGTCTAGGCACATTCTCAAATACAGACATACCTAACTCGTCGCGAATCTGTAGTTACACCACATGATAAATGCAGTTTCATCAGGTGCACTAGAGGGGTGTACAATGTCAAATGTCTTATGGAGCTGCGACATATCCACAGACCTGAGTCCAGTATCAAACATGCTCATGAATGTAATATCAGCCTGCATCAGAATAAACTCGTTTACACCATATCTCGTTAATATTTTCCATTGCAGAATAGCTAATATCCTTGTTTCTGAGTCCTCGAATGGGATATGGTACACATTCCGAGCTATCATCTCCAGTTGCTTAGTGGGGGTGTTATCCAGTGTGAAATTGGACACTTGTCCTCCTATAAATGTTGTCACCTAAACCCCAGATAGTCACTCTACTCCCTTGAGTAGCGACAAACATAAATGAGTTCGAATAAACCATATCTACCTTTTCTGTCAACCGAACTCCTCCACCGAATGCCCGCGGGCACCCCAAGTTTGTACGGTACCATCTTTCATTTTAGCTGTAAAGGCGTGGTCAGTTGAGTAAATGCTTTCCACCTTGATATCTCTGACGTGGAATTTATTGCGCTCTCCTCCATAATTACCCCAAGACACTATCCCACCAGTTGGCAATCTAACCACGAAGGCATTTAGAGTTGAGTGTATCTGTATAGGGAACAAAGTACGTAGGCAAAATGTGAATTTATGGACGTAAGTCATATCAAGTAAACCTCAGGACTGAACCAATCTAGAAAAAGAAACCACTCCTTAATTCGAAATATATTCATATACCAGGGCAGGTATCGTATTGTCGGTAGAATTTATGGATTCAGAATTAGCAGCAAATACCCGACTACCATTGCCGGAAAGATACGCTTTACCAGAAATTTCTTGACCTATACGGACCCAGGCTCCGTTCTGGTATTCATACACATGGACAAGGTAAGAGTCAAAAGAAACGAGTAAACGAGTACCCGAGTCGTCTATGATTGCATCCCGTAGAAGACCTGAAATAGTTAGGGGTAGACCCACTTCCACCCACTGGTCCTGCCCGGGTTGATAATCATATACAATGAAATCAGTGGTACCAATTGACGGATCACTTGAGGCAAATGTTCTCGATCTGGCTATCACTAGCCTATTTCCGGATCCGTTCATCGCTAGCACGTAACCGAGGATTTCATGGTACCCTCCTATAAACGCAGCCCCTAATCGCACCCAGTTTGTTTCTTGAGTATTGAGTTCGTATACACTCACTCTACCTTCCCTCGAATAAAAGTCGTTGCTTCTGTCTTGAACTGCTATTCTAGAACCAGTTCGATTAAACACCAGTGAATTCTCCGCTTTATTAGGGGAAGGTCCTTCGATCGTACCTATGGACTGCCAAATACCATCTATCAGTTCATACAGCCTGATCACCCCACTTTGCTCGATGGGAATTCCAGTATCGTCTAACATACTAGAATAGGGATCTGACAAGGCGATTCTATTTCCCGTACCACTGATACTAATAATATTGCCGAATGACTTCCTACTACTAGATGTGCCGGATGGATCGTCACCCGGATCTGACCATTCCAGCTCCTGTCCCAACAACACCCATTCGTTTAGATCAGATTGGAATTGAAACACACTCACCTTTCCTAATCGCTTATATCCAACTATAATCCGAGTTCCTGAGTCGTCCATATCCAACCAGGCTCCGAATTGCACGGGTGGCTCTCTCTGTATGTCTTGTCCCATCTGAATCCATTCACCTGTGTCTACCCCCCATTGCCACACTCTGACGTATCCTGATCGAAGGTCCATATTCTGAACACCGATAGCTATAATAGTACCCTGTTGATTGGACCTCACATCTCCTCGGTAATCGAACACCAAGTCGGTCAGGTCCTGACCGACCTGTTGCCAGTAACCAGGCGAGGGGGTAGATTCGCCCTGTCTATGGATATTAGTGTACGCCGTCTGAACGAAGTTCATACGGACACTAACCACATTACCAGAACTTTCTTTCAGATCTACGGGAATACTCACTACATCACTATCTTCAAATTGAACTGTACCGAAACTACCGACATCCCGCTGGTATTTTCCCAGTAATAAGACTTTTCTCATAAGATCCTGACTTTGTCGGGTATCGAAAATAGCATTGGCCAGGCGACTATTTACTGACCCTATACCCTCATGAACCAGCCAGTTTTGGATGGCATCCCTGGTATCCGGACTCACCGGGGGTTTCACCTGAACCCCACTAGGAGTAGTAGTAGTTCCTAGAAACAGGTGGTTGAGGATATCTTCGAAACTGGATCTAGGAGTGGCAGTGGCGGTGCTGAAATCGTCGCTGGACTGGAGTTTCCTATCGGTACCTACTCCCGATTTAATGATGCACCTGGTTCGATACCAGTCGTTGGGAGAGTCACCAGAGACCACAGGTCTTAAGCCCTTTTCGGAATACAGGTACGGATTTAGGGAGGTATAAGCAGAACTGCCCTGCACTTGGAAATCCGCATACTCCAATTTAGCATCAAACTCAGAGGTACAGATTCCAGCTAGTTTCAGAATTCCGTCCCCTACTGGCGTCCAGTCTTGGGCCTTATCAAACTCCTGGACGGAATCCAAATCGGTAACGGGCAACTGGAATTTCAGGGGATTAGTTCCATCGTTGAAACATCCGTTTAGGTCCAAGGGAATATACAGCTCATAATCAACGTAACTGGTGCGAGTACCTTCCAAGAAGGTAGAGGTAGTGATATCTAGGGAGACTACAGGCTCTACGTACAACAATACCATGACCACCTCTTTAAAGTAGCAGTTTTATATCTCAAATTAAACGCTAACACATCCCAGACACGAAATGTACCGTAGCTATACCTGCGTTCCTGTTTCAGAAGGGGCCAAAGCTACAGACGATTTCAAGTACGTATGTGAAGGTAACTTCGCTTCAAGGCGATTTTTCGACGAAAAGGGGTGTATTCCTACCACCAAGGAAAAAATACTTAAAGAAAACCGAGAAAACACAGAGGTGAAGTTTAAAATGATTTTGGATTACTTCTGGTTGGAAAACGATTACTACACAACACGATACGGAGGCAACTGGGCGGAAAAATCCCTTTTATTGCTGAGTAAGTTCAGCTTTGATTCCGTGTTGCTCCCTAGAGATGAGGGTATTCGAAATACCCAGTCGTCGTACACTTTGCAGAAACTTCCAGACGAAATGACAACCTATTCCGCAGACTTGCAATGTCAGTACGAACAGAAAGAGGAGGTTCCATTATGGGTGGCATCTAATGACAAAAGTTTGGAGAGGTTACTGGCAGGTGAACACAGAGGAAGTAACACTACCCACTCTGAGTCTTACCTCCCTAAGGATGACTCTTTTCTATGTATAACCATGAAGGATCCCGGGCCTCCTCTTGGGATCCTATGATTAACTGGGCAGCTATGTACTCTAAGATACAGGTTAATTTGTTTTTTCAGGTTAATTTTACCATTTCGATTCTAGAGAATGGGTGGACAAGTAGGACAACAAGAGTGTCTACCTGAATTTCAGTGATAAGCTAATCGTAGAAAAAAGCATATAGCCACACTAAACCAAAGTTCGAGAAATACCCCTGCAATCAATATGGCTCTTTTACCCGACCTGTTTCCGTTTATAAATACCCAGCTGGGTTTGCCCAAAGGTAATTTCAAATTTCCGGGTTGTTTACCAGTTTCCATTCACAGGGAAGGTATACTAGAATTATACGGTCACAAGCTGGATTCGGTGGGCGAATATACAGTATCCCAAAAGGCAGATGGTACTCGTTATTTCTTGGTATTTCTCGAGTCTCATGGTAAGAACAGTTGTATTTTGATTGATAGACGAGGAACCATCACCCAATTGTGTGTCTCAATGTTCGATTGGGTGTTCCAAGGAACTATATTCGATGTGGAATTAACCCGTATATCCTCTGATTACTTAATTCTTATTTTTGATACCATTTGTATTAGTGGAGATAGCTGTCGTGAACTCTACTATCCCATTCGAATGGAATTAGCTAGAATGGCTTTGAGCAAACTGCAGATCTTGTTCCCGGGGCCCTGTAGACTACGCTTATCCGCCCCTCATCCTGGGAGATACCCTACGGATTATAATTCTGTATGCATCCAATTAGGAGGTTACGAGGACTCAGCCTTATATATAACGACCAAGGACATTTACTATCCTCAGGCCCTGGTTTTCCTCCATCAAAACCCAGGATATTCAACCGACGGATTCATCTGGACTTCCACCACGACTCATTATATGCCCTTCCGAACTTCCTACAAGGCTGTATTAAAGTGGAAGCCTATGAGTAGCATTACAGTAGATTTATTGCTATTGAATAAACAGATCGATTTCGTGAGGTGTCACGACTTGCCTTCCAAATACACCAGTTCAGTGGGTACTTGGTCCTTATATTCCAAACATAAAGGGGATTTGGTATACATATCCAATATCAACGCCTCAGTAGCTACAGTTGGAGTTTATGAGTGTCGATGGGAGGGAAAGTGGGAGCTAGTGAAATACAGGAAGGAGAAAACCCACCCGAACCTTCTAGAAACTGTGTTACAAACCCTCAGGAACTTAGAAGAAAATCTGTCTTCTTTGGATCTCCTCCAGTGTTTGGATCCTTACGACTGTGAAGTTTCTCGTAAAAGTAATTCAATTCGAATGAAGGATTTGAGGTGAGGATGATTTTCAATTTTAATATTTTTTTGTACATAAATAAATCGCCATACCCGTTTGTAAAACACCCAATACAAGTATTATAAGCAATAAGAATTGTACACTCTTACGTGGGTAGTCTCCCGATTTAAGACTCTGGATGTGTTTAGTGGTGTGATCCTGAAGAGCGGCCCAGGAATCCCGAATTAACTGGCTCTCCTCCATAATTACCCCAAGACACTATCCCACCAGTTGGCAATCTAACCACGAAGGCATTTAGAGTTGAGTGTATCTGTATCGGATACAGTTTATGGCTCTCAGTTACCAGGTTATTTAACTCATGTATTAGATTTATTTCGGATTCTCTGTGATCCCGTGTACCTCTCTTTACCGTCCTTTCCCCAGATTGTCTATAGCTCTCTTTATCTGCCCCTCTGAAGTGCCTAGATATTTCCGTATATTTCCCTTCAGAATTATATATCGAGTCGTCCGTATACTTGAATGTAGTACGTATCCTCTTATGTCTGGTAGACTTATTACTAAGTCCATTCATTTACAAATACTACCAAAAAAAAACTCATGTTTAATTGAAAAAGCACAGGGGATGTCCTTATACGACTGCAGACAAGGCGACGTAGCTAGATGTCGAATATATATTTCCCGGACCATTAATTCGAGGTAGTGGGCTTTAAAGAATAGTTTATGATTGGGTAAATTGGCAAATGACAGACCAGTGGGTTGGTATTTTGACGTAGAGACACCGCATACATCCTTTCATTTTCTCCAGTACGGTATAATAGCAAGTCTCACGACTAACCATCTATCTCTCTGCTTTTTGGATAGTGATAATCCCCCGTCCGGTAAACTGACGACCCGGTAGCAACACGTCACCAGGATGGAATACCTGTACTAGCTGTAGGGTTTAATAGTTCCTCGTGTTTAAAATCCAGTGTAGGTACAGATAAAGTAATATCATGTTTTATATTATTTTTGGATTGCTTATATCTTCTATTTACTCTTTTTGTATTCTTCCTGATAATGAAGGTTCTGAGCCATCGGTAAAGCTAACTGCCTACCCAATATTCTACAAAGGAATGTTTATAATTCCGTATAATCAGGAAAATGCCATACATTTGCATCATTGGGTCGTGTATTACTTTATCTGTCTAATCCGTAATTGTACTTACCTTCCAGATTTACTTTTAGGCTTTTCATTGGGTTTATTCGTACAAGGCATCACCTATAAAGATAGTTTATATTTCATTTGCAATAATCCTTATTCTTGAGGGGGTTGTCGTTAGCCTTGGTTCGTTCCCCCTTTCAGCTCTGGTATATCCACGCAATTACATTATATTTCAATGAATTAAACTTAAAGGAAAATGGGTCTGTCCGCATCTAAAACCAATCAAGAGCCGATGGCACTCCTGCACACCACCTCACTAGAAAACGCCACCAAGATACTGAGTTCTGGAAGATTGTTGACTGGACTGGACTTATATAAAAATAACGTATACGCGACTGGGTTCTCCACTGGAGGATGGTACCCCGATGAGAAGGCTTGTCCTGGCCAGTATCCCGGGGTATATTTCTCAGTTTTGTTTCCCGCGAACGCCAATGAGGAGATACCCTACCCGGGTAATTCTGAAGTGATATTGGTTTTCTGTACGGCGTTACTCGATAGGACGGATTATCACTGGAATCCCCAAGACCAAAATGGTCATATTTCATCCGAGACACTGAATTCGGATGAATTCTCACAGGCGGTACTAAATGACCCCGATTTCCTCCAACAAATCCGACCAGATCGAATGAACGAACTGGTAGTTCATCATTCCGTGCCTCTTACTTTTTTGAGAGAGATATGGGTCCCAACAGAGGAGGTACAAGCAATAGTGAAAAGTCACCTTATTAATATGTCTCAGGAATACCCCGTGATCGTTAAACAACGATTTCCTTTAAAAACTTACACCTGTATGGGTGAAGTTGAGCGCATGAACCCTAATTTATGTTTCTGTTTCGATAGATACGAACGATTGGGAAAGACTACAGGATTTACGGAAAAAATGGAATTCTACCGTAAGTTAGCTGTCTCATGTGGTTTATCTGAAAAATTTGCAGCTACATATGGTGAATCAGATATAAAACAACTAAATGGAACATTGGTTCCTATTGTCAACAAGAATTTCCTCAACGTCTTAGCCGAATAAAAAAAAAAAAAACAATCACCCGAATAATACTGATCACTTTTGGGGACATCTGAGCGCACTGTGTAGAGCCAATGAGGAATTTTATACAATAAAATTCAATGGGTTTCTTCCTCAATTAAACCGTTTCCGTCCTTATTTCAAACGTAGTCTCTTTATCTGGTACATTTAAACAATGGCTTCCCGCATTACGCCGTGCCCCTTAATTCCGTAAACCGTATAAACCAACGAATTATCTTTCCTTTCTTTTTAATTTTTTGTTGTAGTTGCCAATTGCTAATATGAGGACTGGTTTCGGAAATACGGTTTCTGGAATAAGTACATTGAAATTACTCGAGAAAGAGAAAAAAGATATTAGCGGTAGAAAATTGTCACTGGCATCTATGATATATACCACCTTATACCACCTTCCATCAGCCATCGAACTGCAGGCGCCTTTGCGTCGGTTGTGGTGTGACGAGTCTGCCATCAACTTGGTATTCAGTGTCAGGGAATTTGCTATCTACTCGCTCTCTAGTTTCCATCTGTTAATGGGGCTAATAACCTTCCCAGGTTGGGACATATCTGCTAAACCTCAGATTCATTAGGTTCAAAAGTATACAAAATCAGACTGCGGCTGTTTAGCCGTCGTGATTTTTACATCCTTCTCTCTAATGTTGAGTCATTTATTATTCCACTATCCACTGGTTCCCATTGTCCATAAGAATTCCCTAAACGTCCAGTCGAATGATATCAGGTAAACTCAATATCAGCGAGTGGAAGGGCATAGCTAGCTTGAAATTTTCTTTTATTTTGGTTCAAATTTCTGTGTTACGCGACTCTACTTAGACAAGATGATAAACCGTATATCCATACTCATACGGGGTGTGTTACTAGTCTTTTTAGGGGGCTTCGCTCGGTGTATGGTTTTGCAATTGAATATGAGTAAATCGTATCGTCCTACTCTGTGGTCATTGCTAGGGTAACACCAATCATTCTCTGGATATGTAGTTAATGGTAACAGCCCTTCATTGACTGCAGTTCTACTTTGAATGGCCGCGTCGAAGCCCGGGAAAAAATGAGATTCCGGCACAAATTCCAATAACGAGTGCTCCTCCCGGTCAAAATCGCCTAGTGACAACCAAGCGGTGTAAATCGGTAAACAGTCCCTGACACAGTCCGGGCAAATCGTGGTGTATTTGAAGGTTTGTCCTTCTTCGTTTCTGCAAAGATGGCACTTGCCTTTTTGGAGGGGACTAGTACTGTATCCGGGATGAACCTGAGAGAGGGCGTCTGTTTCTCTTAGAAAATAGAACAAGTCACAGTGGGGTTTGGTTTGTGCCCTAGCTCCGTGTTTCAGTCGAAGGTAGGTCTCCTTTGATAGTATGCGTATTCGTCTTTTCGGTAACCCTAGTACCCGGGCCAATCTTTCGCGTATCTGACTCCAAAATTTATCTGGTAAGTGCAACCCTCTGAGGAAATCCGTGTAAGGGGCAGGGAGACGGGGGTGAAAAATGTCATTCTTTTCTGGTTTAGGGGGGACACGAACGAGGATCTCCACTGGCCTGTTCTTCTGAAATGCCTGGATCAGTTGCTGAATAATTTTCTCTAATTCCTGATATCCACGTTCTTTGCGTGGACCAGACTGGGCAGGCACGGAGACATACCCTTTTCGGATTAACTGTTGGAAATTCGCATTAACTATGGCAGATGGGTCCTGGAAATTCAGTTGTAGATTTCTTGAATTCAATCGCCTATAGCTATCTTCCGGAATTACGGAATGATAACTCTGGTATCGGACCATTTCGACTAAAAGCAATGAAACCACTAGTAGACTGTGGGCATCCGTATAAATATCGTATTCTGAATTGTCTTTGGGATACCATGAGTGCTTTTTTACTTTGTACTTAGTCAGCTTAGTTGCTCTTCTGGTCATTTCTTCTACTAGGTGATGCAGCTCGAGTGGAATAGAGGTCCTATAGCCCAGAATTCGATTGAGGAATAGTAAGGTGTAGGCAATTTCAGAAGTCTCTTCTAGATTAGCGTATACGGCTTTTTTTTTGGTAAACTCCAAAAACCAAGTGAGAAGGACAGTGTAGATATCACTTTGTTCTGATTCTGTGAAAATTTGGGTATTCACGGGCCGGGTACCGTAATGGCTACTCAGAAACACGACGTGGGTCAGGAAATAGATCTTATCTCGATTGGTGTCTATCGGTCGCAATACCTTATTGGTCTGGAATTGAAGAGGAGTGGTCATATCGTACCAACGGGAATAGGTAATGTCCAGGGCCTGGCTTACAATTTCATCTGGGGTAATGAGAGTGGTACCCGGAGGCCACATGTTTTTCAGAGCCGGGCTATTCGTAAAAGCCCAACTTTGGAAATAAGTTGTGACTGTACCAGACAGTAGATCCCGGTAAGAGTAACCCTCTGCTTCCTGGAGTGCTATGTATGTGTCATGATCGTACTCTCCCAGTTGGATAAAGGGTTTACATTGTTGAGTTATCAATTCAGACTGATTGAATAGTAGTAGGGAATTACTAATCATAATAGCCATATCGTGGGCGTTTTCTGGGTTGGATTTTAGCGTGTTTAATACAGGTTCCAGGATCAACTTATTTACTTGGTTCTTTAGGTAATCCGATTCCGTAATTACAGCCAATGTTACACACAGAAAGGCTGTATCTGGACCGAACCTTTTCAGGTAATTGATGTCTGTGAATAAGCGGTGAATCCGTCCCAAGACTGTAGTCAGTACTCCAGGATTTGGTAAAGCTAATTTCGCTTCCTCCATTTATCATTAGGTAGAAATGTAATAATATCAGGAGAGTCGTTTTTTTTTTACACGGAAGATCGATGGTTTATTGGTATTATTATTGATTTTTTTTTTTTTTATATATATTTAAGCCCGTTCGCTATCCGAATCGGAATTTTGGTGCTCACTTGTGGCGTTTATGAACATGCTTACGCGTGGTATCTTCTCCAATACCTAATTCGAATTCGGCAAATTCCATGGTATTGAAGAAGTTGTGTTTCTTCAGTAATTCATCTATCCCTTCTGCAGTATACTTGGACATGTAAGAACAGCATATCTTAAATATGTCTGATCTTATGTGTGGCATCGTTCGTTTAGGGATGTTTGGATGGTGGCTTTTAGAACTATGGCACTTAGAGGTGAGAGAACTCTAGCTTACGAAGGCATCCATATTAAATGAAAAATTCATCGGTCAAATACAGATACTCCTCCAATCTAGATTGATGTAGGATTAGTAAGTGCCTGGCGATTCGCGTAGTAATCAGAGGAATTGCCTGTGGTGAAATTCGATGTACCAGACGGCCATCCACCTGGAGGTGTCTCGGCTAGTCCATAAGTCACTCCCCTTTCGATGTCTGCCACTACGTCCGGATGATTGAATACACCTGAGGTCTTCAGCGTTGCCCCCTCTAGGTTAATACTGTCGGGTGTTTGAATTAAGTACTGCGCCGTTCCCATATCATTACCAGACCTGTCATAGAAATTTCGTTTTAACCACGATGGATCAGAGGTGTTAATTTTAACTTGACCCGTTGAGTCGTAACCCTCTAATCTGACATTTAGTTCCATTGCCCAGGGAGTGCCGTATTGTACCCATTCGATCTCCGTTGTGTATAACCTAAGTCCTATGATCTGATAAGTGTTCTCCATAACTTTTCCCGGTGTCCACTCATACCAACCGTCGGATCCTTGAAGTTGCACATCCAAAAACCCATTCTTCCAAAAAGAGAAACCTCTACTGTAATGTGCTGTTTTTATTTCAAGTTTATTGACGCTCCAGCTAAAAGGGAGCAGCACTTCAGTTACTGGACCGATTTGGTTGGTATTATTTGTATTAATGGTTCTCGGGCTTACAGGCAGTCCATTTCCCAACCACATGGAATACGATTTGGAGTTTCCTACGTGGTCCTGGAAGGTGGTTCTAAGTTCATACTTCCCAGCTTGGAAACCTGTTTCAGCAGACAGGAGAATCCTAGTCGTCGGGATATGATTCCTAATGAAATGCACCGTATCAGTGGATATCGTAGTTATCAGGACACCTGCGCTATATAACTGAGTATCGAAACTCGTTGAGACAACGGGCTCACTGAACTCTAATTGTACACCTATTTTAGAACGTTCATCTATCAGGACAGCCATTGGGTTGGATTCGCCCCATAAATCTACAGCATCATTGGGTATAGCAGATGTCGGGGTAGCTTCAAATGGGCCATATAAACTAGGTGTACTTATGACCTCAGGTGCAATTCCATCTATATAGATTTCATTATTTAACAGAACTGTGGAGGTCTGTCTACCTAGCCAGTCCCTCATACTCAGTACATTGATCCGAAACGTCCCAGTCTCACTTAACGGGATCTGATATTTATACTCAGATTGCATTTTTATTTCAAAGGAAGAAGTCGTACCGGTTACCCAGGAATTTGAGTTGTCTTGTTTTTTATCTAAGGCGACCTCTAGAAGGGTAATAGGCGAGGAGAAGTAAAGCACTACTTCTATTACTCCCTCAGATTTCCTCTGGTAACTGCTTTCAACTTCGGAAACGCCAGTTATTGACGGGGGGTTATATACCATTCTCATAAACTTCCATAAAGAATACTGGGTAAATTGGCCCTCGGTGTTCCCAAATTCGTCCAATGACCAGGGCTGGTGATTAGCAGTAGCACTACCGACAATTAAACCACCCGGTTCACCTTTAAGACCTGCAGGACCTTCAATACCTTGATCGCCTTTATCACCCTGATCCCCC
>JACKZZ010019534.1_pt1 | contig 16665 bp, 15 predicted proteins | sample 8027871 | NCBI WGS metagenome assembly JACKZZ01 (sample SAMN15724774, study PRJNA655200) | protist metagenome | isolation source: fluorescence activated cell sorting (FACS) single amplified genomes of... | place: USA: West Boothbay Harbor, Gulf of Maine | collected 2000-07-19
GTCCGTGACCATGAAACGTGGTTACAATCGCTACAAAATATCTATTTACAGTTGTTGGAGAGGGAAAAAAACATATTTGATCTGATGGCCGAAGAAAAAACACGAGATTCCACAACACCAAACTTGCAGAAAGAATCTATGGCATTATTTAAAAAGATATCATCATCAAAAAATACAACACAAAATCAAGCTAGCAATAATAAAAATAAAATCGGCGATGAATCAAGGCTTGGCGAAACGCAGGCCCTAATAGAAATACGCGCGTTAAAATCTAGATTGGCTGAAATTTCCGCACAAGAAACCAATTTAGCCTTTGCCTTGCAAGCTAATAATAAGAACTTTCATCGCCATTTTGGAAATACAATTTTACAACGATGGCATGTACAAAATGTTTCAAACATTTTGAAAGATTTATCTGTTGAGAAGGAAATTATCGATACTGTTACTAGTAAAGTAAAATCATCTTTATCATTTTATACAGAATCAAATCAAATAACTGTAAATGCTTATATTCTAGAAGAGGAGAAAAAGATCGAAGAGGCTATTAAGGATAAAAACGATGTGCTTGAGGAGCAAAAGGAAGCTCTTGTTAAAAAAGAAGATGAAATTCTAAAGCTTAATCGTGAAATTAAAAAATTGAACCTTGTTCTGGAAGAAGAGCGAAAGAAGAGTATAAAAGCCGCCATCAGGAATAACGAAGAGTCAAAAATGGAAGAATCGTTGATAGAATCAAAAGCAGATAATGATGAAAAATCTCATTCGTATCAAAAGGATGCACAGTCTGGTGAAAAAGGTAAAAAACATGATACAATAATAGAGAAACTTGAAGAAGAAATTAAAAATCTAAAACTTGAGGTAGCACATGTAAAGGAAAAAGCAGCAAGAAGTAATTACAATGTTAATTCTATGTCATCCATGGAAGGTAAAGACGACGAAGATGCTGATGGTGCCTCCATTAAAGGATATCTTGGTATTGTAAACAAACCACAACAAAAAGACACAAAGGTACAAGCATTGCAAAATTATGTTATTGAAAAATTAAATGAAGAAATCTCAGATTTGCGACTTACAGTTGAAAAAGAGAGAGAAGAGCAGCGGCAAATGGTACATATATATGAATCAAAAATTACAAAATTAGAAGAATCGAAAGTTGAATTTGAAGACAATTTTAACGAGCAACAAGATCATTATTGGTTTGGCTGTGGAAAATGCCAACGGCAAGTTGACGAAGCTCAAAAGAAATGCAAATTGATCGAGAGACAATATAATCAATTGTTAATGCAACAAAGTGGGAGATGATGAACTTGAAAGTACTACTGTAAAAAGAAAGCGAAAGAGTGAAAATATATAATATGATATTAATTAAGGAGTAGTCATAACTATTTGAGAGAGTAAAATATAGTAATGTCATACTTTAACTTTGGTAATACTAAAAGACGACTAATAGGTATTAATACTTTTAAAGACACTATAAAATAATTATACTTATTATATGATGAAAATAATCAAAAAAACACCACAACAAAAAACAACAACATAATATTATTTTTTTATACATACAAATAATTAATAAAATAGAACACAGACATTTATTACATTGCAAATTGAATTGTAAAGTACATACATACATACATATATATACATATATATATATATATATTATATATAATATACGATAAACATATACCATACATCACGACAATGGCTGGTAATAATAATGTCGACGCAAATACTGTTAATATGTTCATATCTGCAAGTATGGGTACTTATAATGCGGATGTAAATGCACGTAAACAAGCAGAAGAATTTTTGAAATCAGTTAGGTACTCAGATAATTGTTTAAATATTTGTCGTGTAATGTTGGAAAACCCAATGCCACAAGCTACTGCAGAGCAACAAGCCTCTGTACAATTTACAGCAGCTCGTATTTTATGCACTGCTTGTTTGGACCATTGGGATAGAATGGATAAAAGTGTTAGAAAACAGTTACGAGACTTTTTATTTGATGTCGCATTGAAGATTGGAATAGCAGATAAAAATTCAAACAATAATAATTATGGGACAGCTGTAACAAATAAATTGTTACAAGCACATGCTATATTGGTAAAGCGTGGTTGGTTAGAGGAAACGGATGCGAATGAAAAATTAGCAATCTTTAAAAAATTGGAAAACATATTCGTACAAGCAACATCGAATCAAGCTATTAAAGCAATTTTCATTTTAGCAGAATGTGTTCGAGTTATTGTGGAAGAATTTCACTCGAAAAAAAGTTCATCAGTTGGTTTGACACTAGAATGGCATCGTAAAGCGAAGGAATCTTTTCAAGGACATGGATTGAAACATGCTTTAATGTTCGGATGTAAATTATTACAAGAATATGGATCTAAATTTTATGACTTGCAACCATCACATAATTACGTTATCAATGGGTATGGGAAAATATTGATGACATTAGTTGAAATGTTATCATGGGAATATATAGATACGGATGATGGACAACAAAACAATAACAGTAATGCTGCAAATCAATATTATCTTACAAAAAGAAACAATGCAGGGAATGATGAGAATTCCAATTATTATGAAAAAGAAGATACCCCATTGATCTACCCAACCATGCAATTTCGCGATATATTTTTATCCCCCAATTTCGCGTCTTTAATTGTCAATACACATTTAAAATTATCAGCTGGAACTGCATATAGCCCTACATATTCATGCCAAGCTATATTATTATTGTCATCAGTGAAAGGAAAAATATTCCAAAATGAAAATGAAGAAGTTGGATATTTATCAAATCTATTGATTCCAATTTTAGGTTCCATAACACTTCCAGACCAACAAAACACGGCATTGCCAAGTTCAACAGAAGCAGAAGGTATTTTGTTCAAAAGTCGAATTTTTTCACGTTTATTGACAAATTTTCACATGTCTACCTTAATGCACGTACCAAATGTTCAACAAGTTTTAAATCATCTTTCAAAATTTACGATGTATGTTTTACGAACAGCTATTAGAGTTACCATGCGTGACGTTGGCGAACATGGAGATGTGCCTGATCCCCAAGAGCCTTGTATGGTAGCATTTAACTATTTAATAGGCATGTGGGTGTCATTGATTAGCAATGATGCCTTTGTTACCCATGTTGCAAATAAGGGTGGAACTACTGGCTCACTTCAAACTCCCAGTGAAAATAAAAATGTGGCAGATATATATAATTTTCTGAAAGGGTGTGTTGCACCAATATTTCAACATGCATTTAGAGGAAGGTTAGAACTGGCATTGTTTCTTGTACAATCTGGCGTTGATGATGATGATGAATTTGAAGATCAGTCTATATTAGACACGCAAATGCAAGATTTAGCTGTATTAGCTAGAGTTGATGTTGAAAACAGTTTAAACATGTTGCGGAATGCGTTGTTGAATACTGCGACACGTTTGCAACAAAAAGTTGGTGGAAATAATATCAATGTTGCAACTTCGCCAGAGATATTATTGGAAGAATTATGGTGGACATGTCATTTTATTAGTTACGTTTTAACCCAAGATGAGGAAGATTTTTCCGGCACTGCTTCTAGTTACAGTATTAGCTCTGAGCTGCCAATGATACCACAGGAAATTTTAAATATGTCGTTTAAATATTTTGTTGCGTCTGCATCTAATAATTCTGCAACTGCTGGTAATATTAGTAATGGTGGTGGCAGCGGCGTCGACCCATTAATGTTGCTGACGAAAGATTTATTTGCAGTAATAGACTTTGAATGTTCAAGAATAAGCACGACGTTTAATAGTAATGATAATACGACATCAAACAACTCGACATTAAGCCCATTATTAGCAGAGAAATTGTTATGGACAGCTCGAAAATGGGTACGTTCCTATTTAATGCCGGATCCTACAATGTATAGCCGGAGTCACGATAGCACTGGCGGGATTAGTCCCACCATTTTAGCAGAGTATGGAGCGACATCTGCTGCTGCACACAATTTATCTAATTTTTTAGTACAAAAAGCATGTATGTTTCTGGCATTTTGGGGATATGAAGATGGTGTTTGTAAAGAAGCATGTAAATTATTGAAAGATTTAACATTTAGGAAAGAAACTCGCGGAGCCTTGCTGCAACAAGACGCATTTAATTCTTTAGTAATGGCAAATTCCATTGCAATTGAAATGGGAAGGAAACCCTATCAAGTAGATGCGGGAACAATCATAGCGTCTATTACCGCATCAACTGGGAATAGTAATGCAGGGCAAACATCATATTTATTTGGTAAAGGATTAAATTTATTACCTGATTCATATGCAGAAGAGCTTGTCTTTATAATCTGTAGAGCATGCGATGGTTTCGAAGATTCAAATGCCCGAAGTAACAATTTAAAGCAAGTGGTTCAACCAGTTTTACAACGCTTTGAAACATTAACAGTTAAAGGTGGTGAGAATGGATATTTCAACAAGTTTTTTAAAGGAAATTATCAAAGTATCTCGCTTGAAATATTACGATTATTAGGCTTGTTTTGTGGTATAGCCAGGGCGACTAGTACGAAGAATCACAATGAAATATTTGTTTTCATTTCCAATTATTTCAACATATTTATCCAGTTAATTGAATTTTATAAAAACAATTCATTGATTGTGAAGCAAATTTTGGAATTTTTTTCCATCATTACAGAGGCGCAGATGCAAATGTTGAATCCGACACAATCCTTACAAATGTGTACATCATGTGCGGAATTGTTTAAAATGTATTCAAAAAATAAAATTGTCCAATCGTGGTTGAAGTTAACAAATACTAATAAGAATGAGCTTTCCGAAGAAGAAGTTGAGGAACGATCTAATCATATTATTGCTTTTTTAAATATATTGACTAATTTAGCATCGAAAGGTATATTGGATTTTTTTGATTATAGTGGAGCAAATGATGACCAACAAGCAGAGGCAGCTACAAATACTGTCGCCGATGCTGTATTATTTGGTATGCAAATGATCATACCATTTATTACACCAGATTTATTAGAATTTAAAAAGTTATGTGATTCGTATTTCGATTTAGTGTCCCATGTCATCGAGAGTTATCCGGAGAAAATTATTTTGTTGGAAAGTAATTTGTTTAAAATGTTTATGGAAAGTATGTCACACGGCCTACGCCATTATGACACTACTGTTGTTCGTAATACATTATCAGCGATTGAACAATTTGCAACATTTATTGCAAAATCAAAAGGTCTAGTAATCAACTCTCGTGCTAAACAATTTCAATCTCAACATAATTTGGCGCTATGTACAGAAGTGTTGCAAAGTTTCTTACGTACTCTATTTGAAATATTAATTTTTGAAAATTTTACAAGTGAATTATTAGATGCCTATGGAAGTGCAGTGTTGTCATTATTGGTATCAGAATCGCAGGTATACATGAACATAGCAAATCAAGTGTTGCAACAAGAAACAAATGATGCAAAGAAGCAACGCTTGATGTCAGCTTTTCAATTATTAATACAAGACAATAATGTACAAATGAATCGTTTGGATCGTCCAAATAGAATTAAATTTAGAAAAAATATACGAAAATTTGTCAGTGAAGTTCGAGGGATGTTAAAAAAAAATTAAGAACGAAGGGGAAAAATCTGTTTTTTATTAATATTTTAATTAATATATTTATATTATGAAGATTCTGCGTGATTATTTATGTCTCCACACAAAGTGTATTCTACTACTACAGCAGTGTGTATATTACGAATACGTAATAAAACTTAATAATATGAGTAAGAGAAAATTTTTTATACCTATTACTATCAACCCTGTTTATCTGGGAGAGAGCTTTCCAGGCTTTGCAACTGCCTTTCCTGGCTTTCAGGCCCAGCAGGCTTTCTTATTCCTTATTCTGGCCGATATTGTCAAATAACATATTATATAGGTAAATATTTCTAGTATACAACTACTCCGTACTTAGACCAGAGATTTCAACCAATATTTGAGGGGAAAAATAAATAATTAAATAAAAAATAAAAAAAAACATGTAAATATTGTACAAATGATATAATGTGTATTACAGAATATATACTGTATATATATGCATATCCATATTATTCGAAATTGATACATAGAACAATACGTGTCTGTATATATATATATATTATATAGAAAGATACAACATGCCATATAAACAGCGGTATCGCGACGTGGAGGAAGATATAGGTGAAGATGATAATGATTATTATAGTGATGAACGGGATGGTGAAGAAGAATTTGACCATTTTAGTGGAGGTTATTTAGCTGAACCTGGTAGTTCATTGAATACAGGAAAACAAGCATTCTTTTATAATGATATGAATCCACACCATACTAGAGGTGTCTTTATCATATTAGGTCTTGCATTTTGCTTTTTAATTTTCCTTGTATTTTCAATTGTGAATGATTTTGATGCTATTGTTAGATTTATGAAAGTACATCATTTAGTACCACCAAAACATCATAGAAATATTTTCCATCAAAAACACCATCCATTTGTACCGAGAAGACCACCAATGTGAAGAATACTGGAATGAGATGCGATATGGAAAAAGTCTTTAGTCAGTTTGTACATGTGTATGTATGTTGTATATAAATAGAAGCGTTACATGTTTAAATTATATATTGTGTATATAGTTTTATTATATATTGTATACGAACGTAGTGTACTTTCATTTTCTCCCCCGTTAACTTTTACACATCTATATATCAATCCCATAAAACTTCTTAGAAGAAGGAAACAATATCGTCTTTTTTAATAAATCATCTCTCAAAACAAAAATTAGTTTACATGTTTTTTTATAATCTTTCTATTTTTTGATTTCAATGTACATATATGTTTTACTAACTCATAGATTTAATAATTGTCTGTTGCGTTTGTACGTATTTATCAAAGCACATTGCTAAACATGTTTCCTCCCGTTTACTTAAAGAACTAGATGGACTTTTTACACATCCTTCATAACATTTTGCAGTAATAGAATTAACTAACATTTGTGTTTGTTGTTGTGCCATTTGCATTCTTGCTTGTTGCAATGCTCTTTCCGCAGCTTGATCATCGTTATTTCCATACGACATAATTTTAATATATATACGTTTCTTTTGTGTTATCTAATTATATTTTCAACCAATATTTAATATTGTTCCTTCTTTCTTTCTATCTTCATCATTGACTATACTATATACGGAGAGTATCTATTCATCATTTCTATAAAAAATTATTGGTCCTCATGAATTAATTTATTTGGCACTTTGTGGAAAATGTGCAAATCGCGATGATGGCGTATTTTTCTGATAGGAATTATCCCATTCAAGTATAAATCGTGCAATCATGTGTGTGGCAATAACCAAATTAAGGATTTACTGTATGGAAAATCGCGAGATGAGATGATGAGTTTTTTTCTATTCATATTCTAACATCCCATACAAGTATAAATTATGTGGCATTTGATAGGAACATGTCCAAATTGAAAAATCGTGATGATGAGTTTTTTTCTGATTCGTATTCTAACATCCCATTCAAGTAATAATTATGTGGCATTTGATAGGAAAATGCCCAAATTAAGGATTTGTGAAAAATCGTGATAATGAGTATTTTCTGATATTCTAATATACCATTCAAGTGATAATTAATTGGCATTTGATAGGCAAATATCCAAATTAAATCTTCATTTCGGATCTTTTTTGTTGTTGCCCTTTCATTCGCATTCCAGCATTCCTCCTGTGGCTTTATTTTACAAAAATATATACAAGTTAAAAGTGAAATAAGTTCAATAAGGGAATTGTTTCACTAGCTGTTGGTTGCGTTTGTTGTGGTATAGTATTTTTATCTATCTGGACAACTGTCGTTATCCAGATCATATCATCATAAAATGACATACAAAAAATTTACAACGATTCAATCAGTAGCAACAATATTAACACTATTGTTTAATATTATTATTCATTTTTGCTATGGAGATGAGATGATTATTAATTGTTCATTAATTAATTCAACATTACCTGCACAACCAAGAAAAATATATGCAGCAGGTTCTGGCTTGGATATGTTAAGTCAACCAGATACTATTTCAGAAATTATAGCTCTTAGTGGAAAGGAAAAGCCAAATGTATTATATATTGGAACAGCAACATACGATGCAGAAGAAGAAATGAATATACAAACAAAAGCATTTACAGCACGTGGCTGTGAAGTAACAGCATTAAAAATTACACATGGAGACCCTGGCATCAATTCAATGTGCCGTTCAGTAGAAAATGCTGATATACTGCTTGTTAGTGGAGGAAATACATTATTTGCCGTAGATCGTATGGTAACAGTAGGATTAGATCAAATTATTAAAGGCGCTGGTAACGCAGGCAAAGTTTTATGCGGTGGTTCTGCAGGCGGTATTGTTTGGTTTGAAAATGGACATTCTGATTCCGGTGATCCCGTTTCCTTTTTAAATCCAAATGGCCCATTATTCAAAAATAATTTAACTAAAAAACAATTAGGATCTGCTTGGAATTATGTAAAAGTTCCTGGATTGAATATATTACCAGGTTTATTTGTTCCACATTTTGATAAAATTGAATCAAATGGACAACGAAGAAATGTATCGGCAAAACAATTATTGAGGTAAGTTCAAGATATATATATGTACATCAATATTTTACATACTTATACATTCTAACATTATATTGTGATGGTGGTACTATTAATACCTATATTATATGTTCCAGGCATAATCCCGGCGAATATATGACAGCTATTGATAATTGGTCAGCATTACAAATTGAAGGTGATATGTATACATTTATAGCTAGGGAAGGTAAATCAGGATCATGTAATGGAAAGCCATGTGGATTTGTTTTAAAAGTAGATCCAGAAAGTGGAGAAGTTGAGCAAACGGAAATACCAAGCAAAGGTTTAGTAAATGATATTATTATCGAGGCTAGATATACAACTGAAAGTTTAATGTTGCCGGTTTTACGAGCAATGAATCCAGATCCTAATATGTAGAGCAAAGAGAGTGTGTCTCTCGCACTTTTTTTGATTTTATTTTTTAAAAAACAAAAAAAAATGTGTGTGTATCTTTAATTATCTACGTAAAAAAACTGTATTTTATGTAATACGATATGTATGAATAGAAAAAATATGTGTAAATAAAAAGTAATACGGCTCGTATGTTACTCTCTGCTGGACATAGACTGACATATGTATCATACATATTATATTCCTACACGTATCATATAGTATCATATCATACACGTCACCATAAAAATTGTATGACACACACTCACAAAGATAAAATATTTTTTTACAACTTACTAATCATTATGTCATCATCATCTTTATTATATTTACTACCATACCCATTACTACTCATTTTACCACCTAAATAAAAAAACATTGATAAATCAATTGATGATTTGTCTACTTTACCACCTAAATAATGAAAATATGTTAAATCTACTGGTATGCCTTTTAACCCTAATAAATATTCTTTTTCTTCCTCCGTTGATAATCGACCTAATATTTCATTACGTGTCGGTTTTCGACCAAATTTTTCAATTACAGCTCTACTTTTCAATTGCGATTCAAGGGTACTTAATAAAATCTTATCACTTGGTCTTCTTCGTAAAAACGACTTCATTATTTGAATGCCTTTGTCGTGATCCCGTATATCTTCGCTATGCTCAAATGGCAATAATATAAAATTTGCCTCTGCGGAGGTAAATGTTTCAATACCATAATGTTGGACAATTCTTTTTGCTGCTGTTAAAGCTATTGGACCAAATGCAAATGATGCTTCATGGCCACGATATATATGTCTTGGAAATTGATCTGTTAAAATGATAAATGCCAACGTTCCCATTTTTGTCCTTAACCATCTCGATAAATAACCTTCCACAACGGCTTCTACTGTATCGCCAAAAATTTCTTCAATCTCATCATCATATAATTTACCATTTTTAAACCATTTATCTTCCGCATTATCTCTCCCTCGATTATCTTTAAACCAATAATATAAAACTTCTTCTGGTGTTTTGATATCCCATTCCTCTTCCTCCTCTTCCTCTTCCTGTTGTTGCGTATTATTTGTCGCTGTACTTGCCATCTTGTGACTTTTTTATATGTGTTTAAATGTATATATATATATATATATATGTCTTGTATATCTCTCTCTATTCGAATATATATATACACCCAAGAGAAACTCGCCTAGTAGAAGATGTGTTTGGTAAACAGAGAGATCCGAGGAAGAATATTTTACAAATGAAATAGTAAATCAGCGTAAAGATTATATGTACGAAGAATTTCTACGTATATATAAAAGTATTAAAAAAATATTATCGTTTTTAACACTTCCCCTCCTCTTGTTGCAGCGCAGGTACGCACACACAGCTCTTGAGGTATCCTTCCCTTTTAGTTGAGAAGATAAATTTTATTTTTACTCATCATTTTCAACACATGATACTTTAACTTGTTTTCTTCCAGGTAAAAGATGACGAATAGTAAGACTTACACGACGATAATTATGATCACGCTGTATCAATTTAAATTTTGTTTTATCATTTGGATTATCAATGTTATTATTATTATTATCACTTCCTTCTTCTGAGATTACCGTAGGTACTTTGTGATGTCTTGTAATTGCATGGCGCCAATGATATCTACAATCATCACTCATAATAAATAATGAATTTTTTTCCAATAAAACTTTAGTTTGACCTAAATATTTATCACATGAATTATTATGTACTATTGGCTTTTCAAGTGTCATATAAATTGGATTCAATAAACTAATAGTAGCAATTACTGGACCAAATGCTTCTTCATCTTCAAAATGAGAAGATATACCAACATTATCTACATATTCATTTACAAGTATTTGTGTTGGAAATGTAGATTTATCATTTCCAAATATTTCATTATTAGTTAAAAAAAAATCTGTATAAAATTTGTCAATTAAAAATTGAAATGGTGACATATCTAAATCGACATTGGATGGTTTAATAGGTTGTTTCACATTGTTGTTGTTATTGGTATTGGCATTATCGTTACTATTATTAAATGTAGGCTGTATTTCAGCAACATCATGTATTGTATGGTAATATATTTCACCATAAAATTGTTGCCGCCGTCTAACTGCATTTCTCCAAGGATTTGAATCTAATATATTCATAATTTTAGTCACATCATCATCTGTTAAAAAATTCTGATAATAACGAAAACCTGAAATTGGTAAAACTGATGGATTTGAGACATAAACACGATTACTTTTCATTGTATTTATTACATTATTATCATTTGTTATCTTATCGTCGCTATCTTCATTACCATCTGGCATTGTACCAGTGATATGATCTAACATGATTTTTACTGGTAATTTATTATTATCTTGTTTTTCTTTCATCGAACATTCATAACATACCACTGGCCTTCCATTTTTAAAATTTTTAATTTGTCGTACTGAAAAATTATCCACACAACATTCTTTACTAATTTGACATACACGGCATTTCACGGATTGAAATTTTTTCACAAATTTACTCATATTTATGTTTATATGAATATAGACAGTCGTTATTGGTCATTAAACTAATAAATTTTGATATATTATCAAAAAATTTTGATATTTTGTACGATCCATTCCTCTCGTCTTTACATTATTCAATTTATGAAAAAAGTTAATTGAATGTCTAAAAAAAAATTTACGTGATTTTTTTAGGCGGCGGCGAGTGCTGCAAGTTTAAGGTTTTTGTTGAATCAGTTTAACTTTTTTCTCTCTGCTTTAGCTTTGTTGATGCTATTTTGACGACGCAGACGACTGATGCTATTTATATCCTATTTCGAGTTCTAGAATCATATACTTTTTATAATGCTATTTATATCCTATTTCGAGTATTAATAGTGATATTACCAATAATTAGTCTATTACAATTAACACCAAGTACAAATTCTACGATCATACTTTTTTACAATGCTATTTATATCCTATTTCGAGTATTAATAGGGATATTACCAATAATTAGTCTATTACAACTAACACCAAAATAAAATAAATTTCAAAAAAACAAAAATGAAAAAATAATGAATATCAAAAATTATAAAAAACGAAAAATAAAACTATTCACTATGCCAGGTATGGGGAAAATTATAACAAAATAAATATATTGAATTAGATTTGTTATAGATGTGTAAGAAAGAGATCATTTGACAAGAGACATATCGATATTACTGTTCAAACTACATATATATATATATATATATAGATAGATATATTCATATCATATTACAGTAGATATAACATAACAACATATATAGCAATGGATTCAATTTTTGGTTTTGTTTGTAAAGAGTAAGTTATTTTTTATAATATAAATCATTCATATTCTTACTTTGTTAAATATATATATAATAATATCTAACTAACCACCAATTTAAATACACACACACACACACACACAAATAAAAGCTTTGTATTAACATGTGCAGATACGTCTCAAATACGATCTGTTATGAATTTGAAACAAGATGAGAACAAACTTTACAAAATTTCAGGTAATAAAATTTTAGGTTTATCAGGACCACATGCAGATCGTGCTAGTTTTGCTGAATATGTGGAAAAAAATTTAACTTTGGATAAATTACGACGTGGCACGGTACAATCATCATGGGCAACAGCAAATTGGATAGCAGAGCAACTAGCATATGCATTGCGTAAAGGGCCGTACCAGGTACAATGTCTATTCGCTGGGTGTGACGCCCCATTAGCCGACACCGAGGAAAGTGATGGCGCAACTGCTGGACCTCAATTATATTGGATGGATTACATGGGGTCGATGCAAAAATGTAATTTTGGTGCACAAGGATATTGTGGTTTCTTCTTATGGGCTTTATTTGATGCAAATTGGAAACCAGATATGACGTTGGATGAAGCGTTAGATTTGGTTGAAATTTGTAAAAAACAATTAAAGACACGCTTCATGGTCAATTCAAATGCATTTATTGTTAAAGTTATTGATAAAGATGGTGTTCGTATTGTTGAACAAAAATCAAATACTACACCGTAAACAGAAAAAAAAAATGATGGGTGTGAATATATATATTTCAGTGTTTAAAAATGAATTGCATTTATCTAATCAGAGAGACGCAAGAAGGGAGGGTGAGAAGACAGATGATGATTTATGTGAGATGTAATCCTTGCCTTCTTCCATTTAATTTTTAATATATTATATGGTATAATATATATATATAATAAAAAATATATACTAATAGTTTTTGAAAGAACACACATACGAAATATTTTACACACTCCCCTAAAAGTTTCCTATTAACCCGAGACGTGTACAACGATTTTAGAAATACAAGACGACGCCATTTGTAGCTTCGTACACAAAGAAATAACACTGGTTTTAACCATGTCTATGATGTGGATTTCCTCATCTATCACATACTACACATATATATGTATAAACAATCTATTAGTTCTTCTTTGGTTTTTCATCATTCTCAACATCTTCAGAAAATGCTACTACAACATATACACATAAAATGATGTTCACAGCTACCACTGCAACAACTGCACTAAACGTTAATAAATATGGTGAATCATCACCTAAAGCCATGCCTGCTAATCCACCTTTCCAAAATGTAAAAAATAAAGTTAATGGTATAAATACCATACATAATGTCGCTATTAATAATTTTCTAATGACTGGTTTATTTTCCGGGACTTGCGATATCCTTTTTAATCCTGATGCTTGCCTCATGTTTACAATTAACTATATATTTTTCTATTTTGTTTTCTTTTTGTTTGTCTTTTATATTTTCATCATATATACATTTCTTTCTATTATATATATAGTTTTCTATGAAGAACATTCGATTTTATAGCATTATACAGACACTATATTATAACAACTATTATATAACAATAATACCGAAAAATATAGGACAAATGGAACAAAATCAATTATATAACATCACTATATAACATCACAACATGAGCTTCTTAACAATACCTAGATCGTCCTTCAAAAAAGTAGATAAAGGGTTATTAAATTATGCAAGTGGATTAATAGAAAAAAATCGAGATACATATCGTGAACTACCAGTAAGAAAAAAAAATAATAATGAATTAAACTCTCCGTTACATGATATTATTCCGAAAAAAATGCCATTAGAAGGAATTGCTGATTCAAAAGATGTTTTAGATATATTAACACATGATGTTTTAGAAACAAATGCACAGATAAATCATCCTGGTTTTATTGCACATATGGATCCACCAACCCCATCTATTGCAATAGCTGCCGGTATGATGCAAATTGCTACAAATCAAAATTTATTGCATCCAGACGTTGCTCCGAAAGCTCGACAAATTGAACAAAGAGTTGTAGATTGGTTAGCATCATATTTTCATATGAACGGTGGACATTTTGTTCCTGGCAGTACAATAGCAAATTTGACTGCATTATGGGCAGCTCGTGAAACGCGTGATATCACCACTATTATAGCATCGAATAAGTCTCATTTATCTGTTAAAAAAGCTGCAAATTTGTTGAATTTAAATTATATTGAATGTAAAACAAATGAAAAAGATGAAATGATAATCAATGAATTATTAAATGTGAAAGATTTAAATCAATCCGCTGTTGTTTTAACAGCAGGTACTGTTGCCTGTGGTGCATTTGATCCAATTGATGAATATTTTGACAAGGTAGGAAAAATGAATGGCAGTGGTACAGCTGCTAAATGGGTCCATATTGATTCAGCATGGGCTGGACCTTTGCAATTATCATCTAAATATAATCATATTTTTAATGGTATTGAATATGCTGATTCATTTGGATTTTCTGCACATAAATGGATGTATCAACCAAAAGGAACTGCTTTATGTTTATTTAAAAATGTAGATGAAGCACATGAAGCTTTAAGTTATGGAGGTGGTTATTTAAGTGCACCAAATATTGGATTACTTGGAACGGCACCTGCATCTGCTATCCCATTATGCGCAACATTATTAAAATATGGATTAAATGGAATGGTTGATTTAATTGAAAATGATATGAACAAAGCTAATGAATTGATTGAATTGATTCAAGCAAATGATAATAAATTTGAGTTATTTAATTCAAATGTATGTGGTGTAGTAGTATGGAGAGCAAAAAATAAATGTGCAGGAACTATTCGTGATTCATTAAAAAATGGTTGGGTATCACTATGTGAAATAAATGGTGAATTTTGGTTTCGTAGTGTCTTTTCGAACCCAAATGCAGATCCAAAATTGTTATTTGATGAAGTTTCAAAGGTGTGTTGAGAAGTGGTGTGTTGAGGACGAATTACAGACGGACCGCGCCGTACCAAGAGAGTGTATGTTGTGTGAGATGTGTTTAAATGCAAAAGACGAAAAATGTACCAATTTACATTAATGTAGTATCATATTTTTAATGTCCACACACGACATTTTTTTTTAATTATAATGATAACTCTCTCAAGATATTTATATCTCGCTCTCACGGGCGCTTCATTATTTTATACGTATATTATTTTCTCTCTACATTGTTGTGGTTAAAAGGATATGTTTTAATTGTAAAAATATTTTTCGCATTGCTTCCATTTTCGTAGTATCAATTTGCAATGGTTCCTCTTGTTGATGCCCACCACGTTTACGCATCATTTCTTGTATTTCCTCAATTGCATCTGCACTTGGTTGAGCTAAACGTGTACTATCACTGATTGCTTTATTTTGTTGAATTTCTTTTATTTTCGATGCAATTAAATTTTCATCTGTAACTAATGTACATGACTTTGCTACAAATTTTTCTAACATACGTAATTCTTGATTTGTTAATCCATATTCTTTCTGTATTATACCAGCATCTACAGCACCATGATCGACTAATTGTTCAAATAAAGCTTCAAATGCAAAACCAAATTCAGCTAGAAATAATAAATTATATGTATCTTTTTGTTTTCCTAATAATGCCCATGCAGCTGCATTTTTACCAAATCGATCGCATACTTTAACATATGGTGCACTGAAAAGTTCTTGTTTACCATTTCTAGCTGGTATACGAGTTGTCGTTGCACGCAATAATGCTTGTACGGATTCTTGAACACCAGCATGTGCCGCTAAATGCAATGGACATATTCCGGAATTATCGCGTACCATAGGATTCGCACCATGTGATAATAAATCTTCTAAAATTCTAATTTTTGACTGCAATATTTCTGCAGCAAGTCTAGTCGCTTTTGTATCTATTTCATTCCCTTCATCATCCATTTGCCGTGGTTTTCTCATTAAGCAACATATATGCAATGCTGTTACGCCATTGTTCGTTTTTGCATTTACATCTGCACCATGATCCACTAATACTGTTACAATATTTTCCATTTTTATTTTATCTGAACGACATGCATAATGCAATGCTGTATATCCTAACTCATCTTTATCATCTACTTTTATACCAGCATTTAAATTTGCCAATACAACTTCCGCATCACCTGCTGCCGATGCACGTCGCAATGTTGTACCACTGTATGACATGACTTTTTTTTTTGTTTGATACAAAATCTATCTATCTATATATATATACAAGAATTAATTGTTAAAAATAGATGGAAACATATGTATAAATATATTATCCGTTCTCATTGTTGTATTTCTC
>JACKZZ010016629.1_pt1 | contig 16664 bp, 5 predicted proteins | sample 8027871 | NCBI WGS metagenome assembly JACKZZ01 (sample SAMN15724774, study PRJNA655200) | protist metagenome | isolation source: fluorescence activated cell sorting (FACS) single amplified genomes of... | place: USA: West Boothbay Harbor, Gulf of Maine | collected 2000-07-19
ACGGAAACTATTTATATATATATATTTTTTTTAATGTTTGAACAAAAAATAAAGAATTCAAAACCTTGGCATGATAGCTGTTTGTAATTCATTCAATGTACCACATGATAAAAATGCATCCAGTTCCTCCATGAAGGTATCTTCAAGTTGTTCTACTACGTTCATTAAATTGTTTACCTCGTCTGATATTAAACCAGCCTGTTTTCTTGTAAACAAATTTTGTTCTTTTCCATTCGAATAATTTATCAACCGTTTGAATTCACCTATTTGCAAATATGCAGCAACCGCTTTACCACCTAAATGATTATTTGTCATATCAGCCGAGCTTTGAGAATTGGAGCAGACAAATTCTATTGAATGCAACATATCAATGGGAAAATCTTTTTTTACATTTGTCGAAATTTCAATTTGTTGAAGTAAAGTTGCCTTTAATCTTCGGAGCAAAAACGATTCATCAATTACAAATATCTTGTATTGTTTTTTGCTCAATGTTGAAGTTGCTGTTGATGCTGTCGTATTCCATCCTTCGATATCAGCACACTGAGATAGATAATACATTAAAAATTTAACGTTATGTGTAGTAACTATAGATGAATTACACAAAACACATCGTTCTTTTATTGAAAATAAATTTTCATATTGTTGTTTCGCCCTTTCAACTATACATTTAAATAAATACATTGGTTCACCACCCATTTTTTTAACCTCAGGCAAAGTTAGTCTGCCAGAACCTCCACTGATAATTATTTTTGCTTTTGGATATTTTATTGCTAAGCGGATAATTTCTTCTACTTTAAATTCATCATACCAATTGCCAGATATATAAATTAAAATATTTGCATCACCGTTGGTTTTAGTATTGTTATTATATATTACTTTGGATTCATTATTTTTTTTTAGTGATAAAAATTCAAATACTTCTTCGCTCATTATTATATATTTTAAATAAAAGTGTGTACATATATTTGCATTAACTATGCCTGACAGAAATTGCAATAAAACGAAAGCTATCGTGATATTTACCTTACTGCTTGTTTCACGAGAAGAAGAGATATGAATTTATGCCCTCAACAATAAATATTGGTAAAAAAGTTTACAGTCGTTTTTGTACTGTAGTTGTTGTTCTCGTGTCATCATCATCACATCAACAAAAAATATTATTATAAAATAAAATATAATAAAAAATAATAATATTTAATAGTGTCTATTATTATTATTTAAATATAGTTGGAATATAATAATAGTATAGTAGTATTATAATAATAATATTACGTATTATAATACCTCGATTTTAGCAAAAACAATGACTGATCAAAAGCGCGCCGTCAAACTAAAACCTCGGGGAGAAAAAAAAATAAGTATATTTTTAGTATACTAAAATTATACTTTTGATAGGAAAAATACTAAAAAATCGATCATTTTGTCAAAAAAATACAAAATTATTATTATAGAGTATTATTATTATTAATTTATTATTATTTTATTTTTTATTATTATTATTATGATGATTTGTGAATCACGAATCATAAGTTTGTGATTGTTGATCTGGTTTTGTTTGGGAACCTTTCGTTGTAACTCTAGTTGCATGCCTGATTCTATTTTCTATTACTTTCTTTCGCGCCTGTGTGCATCTTAACACTTTCATCATGCCGCCAAAGCGTGTTGAAGATGGTAGCGACAAAATTGACAACAGTAGCAACAAAAATTTTGGTATTACGGCATATTTTATACTCTTCTTGACTTCCCGTTGGTTTGCATCCTTTGTACATACACTTGTTTTAATTATTGCATATGCGCCAATCTTTCCTGAAAAACTACCTTTTGATAGAGACGTACCACTAGAAATTATCGGACCGACGTTGGGATATATGTGTGCAATATATTTTATCGGCACATCATATGGCAAGGTTGTAGATACGAGAAACTTTCTTCAAATATTTGTTTATCTATTCATAGCGCAAGTATTACATTTCACGTTGTTTTGGTTTGAAGATGCTTTTATAGATCATTACAAACCAAATGGATTATTGAAAATAATTTACGACTTTGTAAATGGTTCAAGCTTCCTTCCATTGCTTTGTTGTCAGTTGGCGAAACATCATTTGAAAGATGATGAAAATTTTAAACCACAAAATTCTTGTTTTCAAAACTGTTTGAGTGGTTGCTGTGTTTGTATCGGGCGTTTATGCTTACTACTGCTTATAATGCCATTAGGTTTAGCACTAATATTTGGTGAAGATAATGGCAATAACAGCTTTAGATTTGATTTTGGTGGTAACGATTTTGGGGGTTCTTCGTATGATACCAACAGCGGAGGTAGTGGTGCAATGACTCGTTCAAAAGCCTTACGATCATTAAAGTTAGGATCTGGTGCATCATTGCGCGAAATAAAATCATCTTATCGTAAATTGGCAAAATTATACCACCCTGATAAATGTGGACGAGATGGGAATATGTCGATAAGAACATGCGAAGAGAAATTTATACAAGTCAAAGAAGGTTATGAATATTTATCGGGTAAAAATAAAAAGGAAAGGCGTGGATTTAGATTGTAGTTACGACTCTATAATATGCCAATTATATTGAATACATAATTACAGCACGATGTAAAAAGGTAAAATACGAAAATATTGTGTACAAAAAAGCACTCAAATTATATATATATATCATACAAGTCGTATAATTCTAATATATAATTAATTCTTTACTACGCCAGATAAAATTTTGAAGCAATTATATTAATTATTCACATTAAGTCATCAAAATCTTTGATTATTTCATATTCATCAATTTTTTTATCCAACAAACTTTTCCATACATACACTTTGCCATGTGCACACCCAGTTGCTAATTTTGTGCCATCATGCGACAAAGACATTGCTGTAATTCTTGCTTGATGTTTCCTATACATAGACATGATACGTAATTCCATTGAAGGAATAATTGATTTAGAAGAACCATTACCTCTTCGTTCAAACATTTTTAGACTTTTCCTTCTTTTTGGAGTATTATTGACGTTATCGCTAACATCTTCTTCAATATTTACACCCTTTTCTTTTCTTTTATTACCTTTTACATCAGCTTTTCCCAACATTTCTAATGTTAACATCGAACGCACACGTACAACGGATACCTTGCGCGGGCTTTTACTTTTTTTTGCAGAAGAAACAACCGGCAGTTGTGCAACAGCTCTTTCTTTTTCTTCAGCGGCTAATAAATCACTAAAGCTATACGCACTTGCACGCTGCGATGATACCGATGCAATGGATGATGGCTCTAGTGGTGTATGTTGCTGGGGCAACTTATCCGTTTTCATATATTCTGTTACTAAATGATCATGAGAGCTTGCTAATTGCCAAAAAACAATTTTCCCATCTTCGTGCCCAGTGACGACATTTACACAACTTTGCCAATCTTCACTATCGGATGCTAAAATATAACTAAGTGGTGGCAAATGCACCTCCGATATACTGACATATGCCAGTAACGCGCCATTGATATTCCATACCCGCATTGAAAAGATAGTACCCGTAATTATATTGCCACTACGCTCATTAATTGAGACACTTAAAATGCCCTTTTCATGGCCTAATAATACGTGCTCAGGGACCATTTCTGATATATCCCATATAATGGCTGAACAATCTTCAGACCCTGAAATAATTATTCCATTTAAAGTTGATATTGAAACGCATGTAATCGCACGGTTATGGCCTGTCAATCTCCCTTTTAACGTCAAAATACGGTCACTTCCTTTCAAAGTTTTGCGTCTCTTGTCATTTTTCGATACATTCCACAAACCTAATACGGCATCTTGACCGCCTGTTACCAACAATTGTCCATCATTTGAAAATACTGAACACGTTACCGGACCAGCATGCAATCCATCATGAGTAGTAACAATCCGCCCGACATCACGATGTAGGGGTGTCGCTACATATGTATGAACTTGAACCGAACCATCAGGGTGACCCCACGCCAAATATTTTCGAAATGTTGGAGGATGTAAAATTGCACCATAACTAGCGCCACTACTTCTACTTGAATTATTGTATTTCTCCCTTGTATTTAACATTGCACTACCAGCAACGGGTGAGCGTATGTGTTCTACCGTTCCATTTGGCAATATCTGTATATCTGACACTGGTCCTAAATTAATACTATTGGACAAATACATTTCAATAACCTTTGTAGCTTTCTGCAAAAGTGTTTCCTCAATTACTTCTGATGCTTCTAAAACAATGCGGGGTGGATAAATACCAGGCAAAACTAAAGGACCCGACAAATATCTATGCCATCGCATTAGTGACAGCACTTGTTTGGGCTGATCATGCAACGAGACATTTTTTACTTCACGTCTAGGATGTGGCGCTTTAAATAATTGTGTGGGTGATTGCCCAAAATTGTGAATTTGCGCCATAACTGACTCCCTTTGTGCTTCATCCTCAATGGCATCAACATCAACTCCTCCTTCATACGTAAATGGGTGGAACACATTTTGTGCATTCTCGGCTTCTTGCCCCACCTGTTTGTAGCCAAATATTAAATCGATCCAGTGATGCAAATTTTCTGACACGTATTTCGATTCTAATGCCTTACGGTTTATACGAACAAATTGAGCGGCATCATTGTTACACCAAGGTGGTAACTCGACGTCGTCAATAATTTGACCAGCTTTAATTTCTCCCAAATCAAAATTATTTGAATTTCTTAGAAATTCTGGATTGTAAAAAAATTCTGGAGTTAGCTCTCGAACATCTTGAAGAGAGCTGGAGTCTGCAGCATTTCCGCCGGACGCCGCTACCCATGATCTATTTATAGAGGTAAATAAGCGAGACGGATGATCGAATTTTCCATTTTGTAAATCAATTGACATTTGCGAAAACGGTTCCATGCGAACAAAATAATACAACACGTAAGCACTTGTTGAGTAATGTGTGCCATAATGGAATGGTGCTTCATCAAATATTTTCAATTCCTGGTAACGATCGCGAAATTCTTTCGCACGTTTTTTACCAAGTGCACCCATCGGTTTTGACAAATCTCGATAGGAGGATCTTAAATTTAAATCGATCTTATCACTGTGATAATCGGCTAATATCCATGGAAAGACTGGGTATTGAGTCAAATCGTTATAAGATCTGCCAGCCATTGTATTTAAAATCATTAAATATTCAAAATTAGAAATATCTCCATCAAGCCATTTTTTTGTCGTAAAATTTAAATATTTACGATGTTTTGAGCTAGAGCCAACCTGTGGTGTGCTCGTTGTATCGTTTGAATTGTTTGATTTTTTTTTTTCATTGAAAATTGAGTTAGGAAAGTTTAATGAAGATATAATCTTGTATACTTTTGTTTGTATTTTAGGCGATCGCATTGCAATAAAAATGCTTTCCCCATCATTACTAAAAAGTTCAATACCAACACGTCGTAAAAGGTACCTTCGTTTATAAAATGCTTTAACATTTTCATATGCAATGCAATGTCTTGAATGTTGTGAATGCTTTGTATCAACTGTGTTCCGTTCACGCGACGTTTTTGACCTAGGAGTTTTGATTTTTAGAGTATGCTGACTCCCATTTTTGCTATTTTTAGTCGCTTGATTATTTGGAAAATTCTTCCGATTTTGCTCCTCTATGTTCGCCTCATTAAGATCTGGCAGTAACTTAATCGTGTAATCCCACTTAACTTCCGTTTTCTGTATTTCCATTAAAGTGGAACCGTCATCCCCTAGATGGTAGCCCTCCACTATTAGCAAGTCTGTTTCAGTTACCACAAATATAGCCTCTATAGCCTCCAAATCTCGTACGACAATACAGTTGGAAACAAATTTTATGTCAACATCACAAGCTATTAATACTTTGGACAAATCTAATTTGTTTAAGACCGCGCGAATATTACCATTTTTAGACTCGGGACTATTATCCTGATTATTATTATTATTTTCACTTCCATCAGTTAGGGTATCAAGTAAATCATCCTCTAATTCATCCAATGGTGTGCTATTCATCCGTCTGGCAATTTTTGGAACAGCACGTGCAACATTCACTCCAGATGTGTATGGTGTGCCCAAATTATTGTTTGCAGCTTCAGCTCGTTGTATCAACATTTTGGCAGATAAACGGCGGCTGTTAACAGGTATTGTTTGTGTTGTAACATTTTCGTCGGTCATATTTGAGTTCTGTCCACTTTTCATTGGTGTCTCAAATGCATCACCTGAAACCATAGAATTGGCAGACAATGCCACTTCATTACCTATTGCAGGCTCCTTCTGCAAGCCATAAGTCTTAAAAAAGTTCGGATTGGGTTTTATTCGCCTTCGCATTCTACTGTAGGCCTCGGATTCGTCTAATTGCCACTTCGTTGCATTAAACGACGAAATGTTGTCATTATCAAGCAATCGTACTCTAAAATCATTATCCGTTCTGGATTTCCATGCCGCTTGGCCCATTAAAATAATTTGTTCCCAACTTTTCCATTCATCAGAGCAAGTTTGACTTACAGATTTGCACAATTTATACATAGTACTTTGACATAATGCTGGAGCATCGGACAGCGTAACACTTTTTCGTACAATTTTTTTTGATGGACCTTCCCGAGATTCGTCTAAGCGTAATATTTCAATTAAACGTTGCAATGGCACTTTTGCAGAGGATAGTTGCCGTTCTCGTTTTTTCCATGCTTTCGCAGTTGTTTTTCTTAAAGTAGCATTTACGCAATCATCGCCATTCTTTTTCAAACCGTATATCCAAGCAAGAAATGTTTCATCTCTCCCTTCTTCAAGTAGCCAGTGGAATCCGTCAGCATATAAATCACGTCGTTCTAGTTTTGACTTAAACCTTCTATTCGAATCTGATTTGGAACCATCAATAGGCGAGTCAATAATTTCCATCATTTCAAAATGATTAAACTTAAACATGTCTTTCCATATTTTTACAAGCTCACGAGATTCGGCACAATCTATTTCTAAAATTTTATGTGACAGAAAACAAAAACAATGTAAAAACTCTTTATGCATAAACGAAGCCGACGCCATAAATTTCTGAAGTGGAGATGAAGATGCTCCTTTTGATGATGATATTGATGAATTAGATACACCACGGGATCTACCTACATAAACATTGCCAATAGTATTACTTCGTTCAATATCGCTCAGTTTACGTTGATTCACATTCACAAGATGTAGAAACTGAGAATTTTTTCCAATTGTTTTCAACGTCATTTGAATGCTTCTCGTCTCATTGTTACAGTGTTGACGTAATGTAAAACAAATAAAGGAGTAAACAGATGATGATATGGATTGAATCATATATTTACGGCGTTTTGCTTCTAACTTTTGGACATTCGAAAGTTTTTGCGCGCACTGTAGACAATCAAACAAGAATAATAGCACCTCGTGTTCACATTCTTCAAACCAACCATACATGGCTCTTTTTACTAACTCTTCGCAAATTTGTTGCACTTGAGGAATAAAATAATCGTTATGAAGCCAATCAAATCGCAAAGAACTTAATGTTTGGCCTAACTTACTATGTAGAACACGTAATATGCGTAGCTGATATGATCGGATCAGATGTTCTGGAGCATATGAAGGAAATGCATCCATAATCATGAGGCACACACGGGTCCCCAGTCCAGCTGCCATTGCCTTGTCACCATTTGTGGGAACATCTCCTAAAATATACGACTCCGTCACACGCCCAATTAACTCAAATAAAGTATCAGCAATTTGACCAGAGAAAACCTTGTCAAATGCTGATGTCTCGGAGCCATGATGTGATAAATGCAACGATGGGGAGCAACTCCGTTTAGCTTGTTCTGTACTTTCATTATCATAATCTAAAACACCGACGTCTTGCTGAGCGATATCAACATAATCTTCAATGATTTTTAAAGAATATTTTGTTTTTCCACAGTTTGCCCGCATTAGTGACGCATCATTTTGCGATGCACAGCTAAAAATGAAATTTACAATATGCTTCATAAATCCCGGGGATGAGCACCGGCTTTGAAACTTTTCATCTTCTATCATCAAAGAGAGAAAAAGGTGTGCTGTCATTGCAGCAATATCATTTTCGCCATTTTTATTACTAAAGCTGCCAGCGGTATTATTAAAAGTATCAAATACATGAAGATCATCATCATCTGTAGTAGTGGAGCTTTCCTCATCGTTTTCTCCGTAGTAACCACTATCATACGATTCAACTCTTTTGTGATTTACACTTCGTTTTGGTGAACCAGTATTAGCTCTATTATATTCCGGAAATGTGGCTTTTCGCATGCGTTCTCTTAGTAAGTTTGTAATCATGGACATAATGGCGTTGGCATCTTCATCTTTTAAGACATTTATAGATGATTTGGTAGCAGCACTGGCAGCTTTAAATTCATTTAAAATTGAACTAACATCAAAAGTCAAAGTACTAGCTTCAAACATACTTTGCGGTAATTGTTTCACTGGAACACCAACCAAAAATGCTACCAATAGTATATAAATATCAAATGAATGACAATGTTGCGTTAATGCATATTCAAATTGTAGTAACATAAATTGAATATGTTGTTCTTGACTTTTTGATTCTGTATTTTGCAAAATTTCAATGAACAACCTAAAGGCCAATGAAATAACCTCTGTAGATTCAACGCGATCCATAAGACACAAAAACCACATGTTATACTGCTCAAAGAATACTTGCTCATATATGGTGTATAATCTTCTTGTAGTGTCTTCAGTATAATTTGTTTTGTTTTTCTCGTCATTTCCATCGCTCGTGGGTGACGGCGATTTTGAAGAGGCAGGCGTAGATGTTGCGGGTGATATAATAGTTTGAAAAGATTGCAATGACGCTAATATTGATGTTTCCATTGGCGAAGATTTCCTTTCACTGTTACTGGTGGTGAGATCTTGGGCAACGTCCAAGCGTTCTTTCGCTAGGGATTCTCCGTGTACCAATTTTAAAAGAATATTTAATAACATTTTTTGATATCTTATATATCCAACTGATGCATTTCCATGATGTAAATTTTTATAATTATAATTTGAGTATGATATATGAGTCATATTTGTATGCACCGAGGAGATCAAAAATTCTGCAATGTAAAGCAAATCATTTATTTCACCTCTAGCACGCAATAACTCATAAAGAATATCTTCGACAATATTGTATGATTGTAACAAATTTCGTACATGTACCTTCCTAGAGTTTTCAGCCACTTTATGTTCAGCGTTATTCGTATCATTTTCAATTAAGGACGCAATAGTGTGAGCATCACGCAATGATGTATGGAGAAGCCATTGTATACCACCTGCTTCTAGCAGACGCAATACATTGTAAGACGCATTGGGGTTTAAAAATTTATCGTTTTGGTTTAAAGTTTGACTTGTATGCGTTTTTTCGACGAGACTTAAAATGAACTTTAAAATGTTTACACGAAGCGTCGAATAGATAGGGCTGTTCGTAAAAAGGATCGAATTAAATAGTATCAATTTAATACCATCAATATTCACGACAAGTCTATTATTACTAGTGACATAATTGCAACCTATACATAATTGAAACAATAAATTCAAGACTGCAGTACTCATGTATCCTAATTCACTACCTTGGACAAGAAAATAGGCAAGCACAGCATACCCATTTGATGCCTCCAATTCACTAACACTTTCAGCGCAACAATTTGACGAATACATATTTACAATTAACGATATAGTGTCCAAAAATAGTGCACGACTGGTATCATTGCCAATGCTGCCGTCATTCAGCAATAACGTCTGATCAACTAACGGAAACAAAGATATGGCACCTTCTATTGAACGCAGCCACGTACATAATGCATGGGCGCGGTTGGGAAAAGCACCGCCTTTTAATTGAAATATACCTCGCCTTGATCTGATGCCATAACTATCAATTGCCATATTTGATACAATGAAGGTTTGTTCAACATTTGCTCCACCAGCAAATGCCATATCAACTTTTTTTGTTTCGGTAGCCGTGTAAAATAAAACTATGGAATCTGCATCTAAAACAATTTCTTGAATAGATCTAATCTTTTTCAAGGTATCAGCGCTATTTTTATTGTATAAACCAAGCTGAGTAAGTACATGTTTGCATGATGTTTTAGTATTTCCAATTTTTTGTAACAGATTGACATAAACACCTACGGCACTTGGATATGTAGTAGCACCGCGAAAACATGACGTATGATTTGGACCAGCTAAATATATACGCAACACACTTTCATGAGAAAATGGCTCTAAACTTACAATGGTTGGACCTAAATGCCAATATTGATGCGAATGATTCTTTTTTTCTGATCCAACTGTGCCCGACAATACGCCTAATTTACCATTTTTTACTCCATTTGTTGAAAAGGCAAGAGAAGCTTCATCTGATTTGCAACGTATACCGTCGATATAAACAATAACAGTACCTTCATTCGATTTCCAAAAGGAATTCATCCTGCCTTTTTTTTCACGTTGGTGGGTTATTGATATATGATGCCAATCGCTATCTTTAAATATCGATGAACTATGCCGAAAATATGCAATTGCTTGGGAATTTTTAGTGCCATTAACAAAAGTAATATCTTCTTTGCCTAAATAAATGGCAAATATGGTATTTTTTTGTCCATCGTATACATTTATCAAGCAAATCTTTTCTTTTGCATTGCTAGTATTAGTATTTCCTTGATCATAAACTACCCGGATCCAACCAGAGAATGACATACCATCTTTTGGTGGCCAACACCACTCTCCAAAATTGGATATTTTCCCATATGCTGGAATTTCGTCCTTTGAAGGGTCTTTCCCAAACGTAATAAACGGGGCATAGGAAGATCCAGACATATCTTTCAATAATTTCAGCATCAGTTTAGACAGTATAGGTTTCTCATTAGACTGTTGAACAAGTTGTAAAACATGTCGTATTTCGTATGGAGTCATTCCATGTTTAGCAATCAAGCTAACTAAGTCCACAAGTGCGTTTGTTAAGTCATGGTCATCAACTTTGTTAAGTGTATCCATTGCCCACGCGACAGATCCTGCAATTGATGCAGATTCACGAGCGAGTGGACCAGTCATTGCAAGAATTTTACGGATTTGTTGCAACAGCTTAACCGCATCTTCTTTTGGAGAAATGTGAATACTTAAATTGAATATCAAAAACAATACATTATAGTTCATGGACATTGCTATTTTTGAACGCCTTAAGATAGTTTGGTCCATTGCTTTTGTTGACTCTTCATCTCCAACGCTATTTTTAACTTCCCCAGCGAGTTGGCCTGAATTTAATTTAAACACGTCCTTACATCCACCAACATTAATACCAATATTGTTGCGTGTAACAATATTTTCGCCGTTAAACATTCTCAATAGAGAATCAACAACATCGTTTGCAAATTTCGTTGTTAAAATATTGGATAAGCGGATTGGTTCCAATAGCGAATGATAATTAATTTTATCTTTTAGGTACAGTCTATTATGTGTATGCGGCCCAGACATTGCTACCGTGAACATGTCCAATATTTTAACTATAGATGCGGTAAAAAATGTGTTTTCTTGTTCTCTATCCGAATTGCTATTACCAGTATCAGCGTTACTATTTGTGAAATCAGCTAAATATCTAGTAAAGAGGGATAAGCATGTTTCAAAACCATAGACTTTGCAAAAAACATTACGGCCTCTTCTACTGTTGGATACCATATATGAAATAGAATCAAATATGATCAACGGGGATTCTTCATTAGATAGTTGCATGTCTTGTAAAATTTGAAGTAACATTGTTAAAACCGTTTCTAAATATTTGCTTGATTGAAATACTAATTTTTCTAAAAACATTAAACATGGACTTATCGTGTATTTTGAAACATTAATAATTTGTTTTACAAAACAATTTTTATCGATCTTACCCATTCCTTTTTGCAACATGAATGTTCTAGACAAACTAACACGATAAAAGTTGCATAAAGTTGGAGACAACAACTTGTCTAATATGATGTTGTTTTTAGTAGTAAATTGTGTCAATAATGAAAATATCTCTTCATAATACAATCTAAAAAAAGACTCGCATTCCACGAGTTGTGAGTTATTGTTACTGTTGACGTTATTATTGTTGTCTTTGCTATTATTCTTGTTATCTCTACGTAAATTATTTTTCCATGTAATATGTATCAATACATGTACAAAATTTGAGACAAAATCAATATCATTTAACATATCATAATATTTCTTATCATATTCTATGAGGTGACCAATTAATGAAGTGAATGACTTCAAAAGGTTAATAGCATTGCTCGGGTAATATTTCTTACTATCTGTTGATAGCCTTTGAAACATTCCTGACAAAACTTTTGCAGCTTCATGGACGGCTTCTTTTGGCGTATACGAATACCCAGTAGCTAATATTTCAATGGCTTTAAATGTCATAATATTCAATTCTTCAAGATCTATTTCCAATAAAACTTGAACAAAATTTTTAATTAAATTTAAACGTGGCTCGACATTAAGACAAATTTCTCGTCTTTTTCCATACACACTTAAGACACTTGATAGAATGGCTAAACGCATTTCGTCGCGTTCGCGGTTTGTACGGTCCCTTCCTGCCATATCCGTCAGTAGTAAATATGTGCTTAAGCATTGAAGTTGCGAGTCGTAGTCCATATTATATACATCTTGCAACAATAGAGCAGCTTCTTTCACATACTGCAAAAGTGAAGACATGTTATCGATAGGACAGGTATTTATAAGCGTTGCGAAAGTGTGCCAAATGCATTCTGTTTCTAAACTTTTATGAAGGTATGAACTAACTTTTAATGATTTGCGCAGTAACAATACAATAGTTTGGCATATTATTTGTGACGTGTGAAAATTTATGTTACGGTTATGGACCTTTATAAAGTCTTTTAAGCGTGAATTTAATTTTGAAACAAAATTATCTTTCTCTAGATCTTGTATATTGCTATTTGTCATTTTACAAACTTTCAATACTTTAAAATATTGAAGCACATGCTCTGATGTTAAGTTAGTGTCGATTTTTGTTATAAATACCCTAGATGCATGAACTATTTCTTTTTCGCTTTGTTGAATATTAGAATTGGCATTATTATTACCATCGTTTGCCTGGACTGCACTACGCATGGTCTCTACGAACCTTTTCATTTTTTGATCTGTTGAAATGTAATTTATTGCTTAGGATGATAATGTGGCAATGAGTATGACGGATGGCGAAACAATATTATTTACAAGTGCGTTGAGATAGACTGGTGCATAAATAAATAAAGTTGCAGATAGATATCACATGCAAACGCGCCTCTTAGCACCGGAAAATTATGATACATAGAAGAAGATGATAAAATATTATAATAATAATACAGTGTAATAATAATAAATAATTAATAATAATAATAATAATATAATAATAATAATAAAACTTAATTTTTTTTTAGTGATAAGCCAGTAAGCACCCCCATAATAATAATAATAATAATTTGTGCATTTTATATTATTATTTTATATTATTATTTATTGTTATTATTATAATAATAATAATAAATTATTATTATTATTATTTTTTTATTATTATTATACCATCAATTATTTTTTATTATTATTATTATAATGCCAGTATATTAAAAAATTGTCGTCTTGTGGATTTTTTAGATTTGCACATTTTTTTTACCATTCCTATTAATATGGCATTTTAAGTAACAATATAATTACAGCAACATAACAGCTGAAACTACAATTATGAGAAGATATTAGTCGTCTAGTATTTATTATTACACACCAGTACGAATCATAGATGTACCACCTAGTATATGGATACACACCTACTAAAAGAAGGCTAGCCCACAGCTATGACTACTAGTACTCATAAGGATATATCATTATTATTATTTATTATTATCTTTTTAATAATAATTAATTATTTTTGTTGGAACAATAATATAATAATAATAATAATAATTTAAAATTTAATACCACATAATAATAATTGGATAATATTATAATAATTGAACGAAATATAATATAATATATTATTTTTTATTATTATAATACGTGATAAATAAATAATTATTAACATCGGGCCATCCTACCAGGTAGGGCATCATCATCATTTAATAAAAAAATTAATATATTTATCATTTCATACACAAGTAAAAATTTCTGAAATCATCCGTCAAACTTTTTTTTAAATATATTAAGTATATATATTTGTATACTAATATTTCTATCAAATAAAATAGGAATCATAGTATACAATTATATATACTTAATATATTTAAAAAAAAGTTTGACGGATTTCAGAAATTTTTACCTGTGTATGAATTTATTATAATTATTATTTATTTTTTATTTATTATTGAATTTATAATAATAATTATTAATAATATTATTACTGCTGTATTATTATAGTATTATTATTAATATAATAATTCACCACACATCATATTATATATATAACAATGCGAGGTTTGGTATAATGTACGCAATGGATCGAAATCTACGCGGTTCGTTCGTTGCAGTAAATGAAGAATTATAGCACATATTATACCATATTCATCAGTCTTATTGCATACCATTTTTTATACCACCAAGTACACTTATTTCAATTTTCATCAGACAACATTATGTCATCATTAAGCAACACAAAGGTGAAACGAAGAGTTGGCATTGTTGGGTATGGTAGTTTAGGCAAATTTTTAGCAAACGCGATTATAAATGATGCTAGGGCGAAAGAAGAATTGGAGCTGGTATTTGTATGGAATCGAACACCAGAGAAAGTCTTAGAAGACGTCAAAAGCGGGAAATTGCCGGAAAGTGTTTTCCTAAAAGATTTGGAAAATTTCAAAGAACGCAAAGCAGAATTAATTGTGGAAGTAGCACATGCAGTAATTACGGAAACAATGGGACCAAAATTTTTAGAGACTGCTAACTATATGGTAGGCTCCCCAACCTGTTTTGCTAGTCAAACTTTGGAAAAGAATATAAGAGACCAATTACAAGCAAACAAAGACAATAACCTACCATATGGCGTATTTATACCTGCGGGTGCATTATGGGGTGCGAACGATATACAAAAATTAGCCGATAGGGGAACATTGAAAGGATTGAGTGTTACTATGAAATTTTCTGCTGATGCATTGCGTTTAAAAGGTGCATTGAAAGATAAATTAGATCAAATTGTTTCCAATGGCGATCAAACGGAAGAAGTGTTACTATATGATGGCCCAATTAGAGATTTGGCTCCGATGGCACCAAACAACGTTAATACAATTGCATGCGCCGCTTTAGCTGGCCACACATTAGGATTTGATAAAACAAATGCTCGTCTATTTGCTGCTGCACCAGATTTAGGTGCTCACGTTGTTATTGTGAATGTTGATGGACCCAATGGTTTTAAGGTGGATACAACTCGATTTAACCCAGCCAAAAAAGGTGCTGTCACAGGGAATGCTACTTATAATAGTTTTTTAAGTAGTATGCTGGCAGCTAGTGGAAAAACTGGAATGGGTAATAGTGGCAGAATGAGTTTCTTATAAAAAAATGAAATCGTCAACACAAGGTTTTTTTTATTTATGCTGGGTCATTTTTTAAAATTATATTAAAAATAACTAAAATAAAAATGTACTATTATTTTAATTTAAAAATGTTTTTAAAAAGTTATCATAACTTACATATTTTCTTGATATTAATTATTTTTTATTAAAATGTGGAGAGGATATTGATATCATTGATAAGTTATACGTTTCTCTTCTAATGTTTTATATAAAACTTTTTATGATGTTTTCAGTAAATATATGTGATAATTGTGTGTAGATTTTCTCTACTCTCTACTGTCGTGTTCTCTCACTCGTTCCTTCCATTACACTCTCTCTCTCAATTTCTTTCTCTTTCCCATCCTAAACTTAATATTCGTAGCTGTTGTTATATTATATATTATTCTCTTACTCGTTGATTTAAATATATATATGCAATATTCAATGATCTTTAATAAAAATTTATTCAGACTAGTGAGTAAGAAAATGATATATTTATAAAATACATATTTTGATAAATGTTGTTTATAACACCGTATGATATTAAAGAGAATACATTAATTTTACAAATTATCATTGATATAAATGCTAACTATGATTATATACTTCAGAAATATAAAACACATTTGTATATACGCTTATGTATCACCTAAGACTATTGTTATCATCATCCTTACTGTTACTATGTATATTTCTATCTTCACTGTCACTCAAAAATTTTGGAGGGATTTCATTGCTGCTCTGATTATTGACCACAAGCAATAATATTGGAGAAAACCCAACCAATAAAAAACCAAGAAAATATGGACGAACTGTAGACTTCGGCAACGGTTCTTGCAATGGAAAAGGCATTGCTCTTGGTATTCTTTTTCTGTTTATCGTTAGTAATTTATTTCCCATGATAATAATAATCAAAATAATGTTTCCAATAATCGCCCTTGCAACCGATTCGGTATAATAACATATTGTATGGTTGAAGAATGCATGTACCCAGGCATTTGTAATCAGTCGCGTGTTTCACTTGTGTTAGATTGATATATAGGAGTAGCACAATATAATAGTAATTAATAATAATAATAATAATAATAATAATAAATAAAAAATCATCATCAAGCAACATTATGTTTGTT
>JACKZZ010001972.1_pt1 | contig 16660 bp, 17 predicted proteins | sample 8027871 | NCBI WGS metagenome assembly JACKZZ01 (sample SAMN15724774, study PRJNA655200) | protist metagenome | isolation source: fluorescence activated cell sorting (FACS) single amplified genomes of... | place: USA: West Boothbay Harbor, Gulf of Maine | collected 2000-07-19
ATATTTTTTATAAAAATCAGACAAAAAAAGGGGATAATTTAAGAAGCCTATTTGTATCAATTTTAGAAAGTAAAAAATTTTGAATATTTAAATATTTATGACGAAATTTTCTTCATTAATGTCTTCTGTTGAATCCGTATCTGAAAAGCCTAAAAGAGAGCTTAATCCTATTATTAAATCAATGAATGAATTTAGGAATAATGTAATTGGACCACATATTGGTTCTAAAGCACCAGTTAAAACAGCTCCAGTATTTAAAATGGCAATTGCTGCAGCAAGAACTCAAATGGAATTTGATGATGGTGCAAAAAATACGTTAGAAGTTGTTGCAAAAGCGACAGAATTATTTCAGGGTGATCCTGATAAATATGTTAATTTGTCTGAGAAATTTGTAAAAGAAGAAAAAGAGAAAAAAGAAGCTGCTAAATCAAACGATAAAGAAAAAAGCAAAGATAAATCAGATGATATGAAACTAGTAACAAAAAAGAAAGTAAAAAGTAAAAAATCTAAAGAAGTTTCTCAAGATGTTTAAATTTTTATTAGTTTAATTGAATTTTCAAGACTATTATCTAAAACACCTTTTATAATAGTATAGTCTATTGTTTCTTTATCTAGTAGCTCTTTAGATAGAATTTCAACTTGTTCTCTATTATCTGATAATGTTTGAATGGTGAATTCTTCTAATTTTTTTACACTTTGAATTATTGAATTAATTATTTGAGTATCTTTATTTATCTTCATTTTATTAAAATTAATAGGTCCATAAATATCTGACATACCCCAACTTTTATAATAATTTTCTATCAAGTTAGTTACTTTTTCAATATCATCATAAGCTCCTGAAGAAAGATTACCATAAAATATTTTTTCGGCAGACCTTCCCCCAAGTAATACACAAACTTGTGATAAAATAAAATCTTCTGTATAAAGCTTTTTATCATCAGGCTTTTGTTGACTAAACCCTAATGCAGCTTCACCTCTAGGTAGAATGGAAACTTTTACTGGAGGTTCACATCCTTCTATTAGGTAACTCATTAAAGCATGACCTGCTTCATGCTTGGCTACTCTTTCTAACTCATATTTTGTCATTTTTCTTTCTGGTTTTTCTCTACCGATCATTACTTCATCGATTGAAAATTTAATATCGGATTCATTTATTTTATCATGTTTATTTCTTATAGCAGTAATTTTAGACTGATTTGATATATTTGCAATGTCTGCACCAGATAATCCACTTGTAAGGTCAGCTAACATGTTGTAATCAATTTCTTGAGTCATATCTTTATTAAAATATAACTTAAATAATTCTATTCTTTCAGTTTTATTAGGAGCATCAAAATATATTTTTTTGTCAAATCTTCCTGACCTTAATAATGCAGGATCTAACTCATTTACTAAGTTAGTAGCAGCGAAAATCATAATACTTCCATCATCATTAAAACCATCCATTTCAACCAGTAATTGATTTAATGTTTGATCCCTTTCTGAATTTGAATCTCTTCCTCTTCTTTTCCCGACTGCATCTATTTCGTCAATAAAGATAATGCATTTTTTATGAGATTTAGCTTGAGAAAATAATTTTCTTACTCTAGATGCACCAACACCAACATACATTTCAACAAATTCTGAACCTGAAGAATGAATTACTGGTATACCAATTTCTTTAGCAAGACTTTTAACTAATAATGTTTTACCAGTCCCTGGTGGACCAACTAAAAGAATTCCTTTAGGAAGTTTAACGTTCCAGTTTTCATATTTTTCACTATCATTAATAAAATCAAAATAATATTTCATTTCTTCTTTGACTGATTTTAATCCAACGACAGAACTTAGGTTAACTTCCTTAGAATTATTACATTTGGAAAAACTAGATATTTCCTCTATTTGTATAATGTCACCATAAAGATAGTATAAAACTAGAACTAAAAAAAGATAAAGGAAATATAGTATCAAAAAATAAGTAAATATTTCCATAGATTATAATAAGTTATATAATAAAAAAAATGAATAATTATTTAAATATTAATTAATCTTTATGTTAATGACCGAGGTAAAAACTAAATATATGGTAGATGGATTTAATATTTCAAAAGACCCTGATGTTGAGGAAATTATTCATATTCCTTATAACATCAATAATATTTTAGTAACAGAAGAAAATATTATGGAAATTTTAAATACAAATAATGTTCAAGTTAACAAAATTAATCATATTAAATTTTTTAGACAAGCTTTTACTCACAAGTCTTACATTGAAAAAGATATCTTTCCTCAAAATATTTTAACAGATGCTAAAAATGAATTAGGTAATCCAGAAAGACTACTAGAATTACAAAAAAATAGCTACGAAAGATTAGAATATTTTGGAGATAGAGTAATTAAATTAGTTACATCAATGTATCTTTTTTATAGATATCCTGATGAAGACGAAGGTTTTATGACTAGGCTTCAAACTAAGATTGAAGATAAGACAAACTTAGCAGTTATGTCCAAAAAGATTGGTTTGGGAAAATATTTTATAATTTCACAACAAATTGAAAGTTTAAATGGAAGAAATTTAGAGAAAATACACGAAGATGTTTTTGAAGCATTTTTAGGAGCTCTCTTTTTAAGTAATGGTTTTGAACCATGTTGTTTATTATTAGTTAATCTTTTAGAAACAATTATTGACTATTCTGATAAATTATATAGAGATAATAATTATAAAGATATTCTTCTAAGATATTATCACAAGAATAAATGGGTATACCCAAAATATCAAATGATATACCAAGAAGGACCTCCACATAAAAGAACTTATATAATGGGAGTTGAAAAAGGTTCTGAAAATGATTTAAATAAAAATAATTTAAGAGAAAATTGTATCGGATTTGGATTAGGTAGTTCAAAAAAAGAAGGACAACAGAATGCAGCAAAAATGGCTTTGATCTTATATGGAGTTTTAAATGATGATCAATTTGAAAATTCTGATATTTACTATCCAGATTGGGATAAAATTGACTCATCTAACGGTGAAGAATTACTGTTAGCAAATGATGAATCTAATATTGAGTCCTTGGAATTATTAGAAGTAGAGTCTGATGATGAGAAATCACAGTATAGTCAGTTATCTGATAAATCAATTTAATTTTCTAGTAAAATTTAATTTTTAATTTATTTAAAAGAAAATTAAATATTCATTTAATGAACAAGGAATTCTTATCTAAAAATAATACAACAAAATTATATAAGTTAATTCTTGAAAAAAATAATTTGCAAGCATTACCTAGACATTCCAAGCAAATTATAGTAGATAGTCTGGTAACAAATATGAAGGAAGTTTTTAGATCAATAGATATGGGTAAAGTGAATAGGAATAATATTAATATGGTATTAGAACAATTTAATTCTATGTGTATTGATGAGACATCAAAAAATTTATCTTCTTCTGATATTTTCAATGGTGAAGATAATCAGGTTTCTAGATTAAAATTTGCAAGAGACTTTAATTCTATGCCGGATAAGCAAGTTAAATTTTTAGAAAGAAACAAAAGTGAAAGACCTCAACAAAATTTTAATTCAAATAAAATAAAAAATCAAGTTCAAAGAAGCACTAATAGTTTAGATAACATGTTTAAACCAATTTCTAATGATGTAAATGATGGAGCTTTTGGATATTTAAATACAGAATCTACCTCTACTGACCAAGATATTAATAAAAGAATGGAAGATGTAAATAAAATAAGAACAATTGAATCAGATAGAAGAAATACTAGACCACCAACACCAGACTTTCTAAAAACTCAAAAGACTCAACCTGATAAAAATAATTTTGACAGTAATAATAATAATTTTGACAGTAATAATAATTTTGACAGTAATAAAAATAATTTTGACAGTAATAATAATTTTAATACTCAAAGTAATCAAACAAATCAAATTGAAGCAATTAATTTTAATGAAAACTCTACTAATAATGACCTAGCCAGTTATTCAGGTGGTGATAATTACTTTTCATTTGATGATATGAATAAAACTGTAGTTACTAATGATGATATTCCAGAAGATAACTCAACATTTGAAGACCGATTAAAAAGAATACAATCAGAAAGAGAAGGTAATATTGAACCAATTGCTGATAGTAATCAACAGCAAATACAACAATCACAACAGGAACCACAAATGCAACAACAACAGCAAATGCAACAACAACAACATCAACAACATCAACAACAACAACAAATGCAACAACAAATGCAACAACAACAACATCATCCACAAATTCAACAACAGCAAATGCAACAACAACAACGTATACAGGAACAACGTAGGCAACAACAGCAGGAGGAACAACGTATACAACAAGAAGAACAACGTATGCAACAACAACGTATGCAACAAATGCAGCAGCAAACAGAGACAAAACAAAATTCTACTGAAACATCAACTCAATTAAATTTACTATTAGATAGATTAAATAATCTTGATAACTCAAAAGAGGTAAATAATTTAAGAGAAGAAAACAAAAGATTAAAAGATGAAGTAGAAAAAATAGAATCAATCAAAAACAGAATATCTAACGAATTTAATGAATTAACAAAAAAAAATGATTTGATTGAATCCAATATGATTATTATGAATCAACGAGAACTAGAATTAAATAACAAAGAAAATGAAATAAATCAAATCATAGATAATTATAAAAAATTATTAGGGTCAAGATTTTATCAAATGAATGTAACATCAAAAGAAAACAAATCAAAATATAGTTACTTTTTTAATTCAATTGAAAATATTATATCTTTAAAATTCATATCTTATTCAATTCCTCAAGCTAGATATAATATTGATACAAATAATAATTTGTTAAAATATAATCTAAATGATGAAGTAAAAGAGATAATATTAAATAAAGGTAGATACAGTATAGACCAATTAATTGAGAAATTAAATTCAAATCAAGATTTAAACTTTGAGTTAAATCTAAATCAGACTATTACAATAAAATCAGATAATAAATTTAGTTTAGAAGAAAGTAATTTACTAAACTCTGTATTAGGTTTCGAAAAAAATATAGAAATTATAGAAGAAAGTGAAAACTTATTCCAAGTTACTGGGGAAAAATCTTGGGATTTAAGATTATTAGATAAGTTATTCTTATACATAACTAATATTAATTCAGAACCAATATCAATTTTATATTTTAATGGAAATTCAGAATCTCAAATTCAATTTGAAGAACCAATTGAACTATCACAATTAGATATAGAATTAAGAGATGAATTTAATAATCTATATGATTTTAATAATCTAAGTCACTCAATTAATCTACAATTAGAATTAGTAAATCAATTTGAGAATTTATCTAGTTCAATAGATATTCAATCATAATTTATAAAATAGGTATCTCTACAATCATTCATTTTATCATCATTTGTAATATTTTTTGTAATGCTATCAAAATCTTCTCCACTAGCTAATCTAATAATAAAATTAATACTGTAAACTCCACATTCAGAGTTCTTTTCTTGATGTTGAATATTATTATATCTTATATCAAAACTAGAAATATTTTTTATTTGTTCATTTTCCTTATCATTTTTAATATCTTTTAATAATTGATTTATATTTAGTTTTTTATGATACTTTTTTTTATACATATATTTTGATATTCTATTTATAAATTTTTTAATTTTCTTTTTAGGTTTAACTCCAAAAGAATCAAAAAAATATATTTGATTTTTTTCAAAATTAGCATATAAAGATACCCAATGACTACCCCCTTTATAATGAGGATCTAGGTTAATAACCATTCCAAATTTATTTACTTTTTTACCTTTATTATAGTCTTCATTTAAAGATCCACCTCTTAGTTCATCAAAGTTTAGCTCTCTTCCCATTTGTAGTGCTCTTAACTCTTGGAAATCATACGGAACCGCTCCTAGAAAAATAAAATCATCATGTTTTTTCTCATATTGCTCTACTACATCGTTTATGTTAGTAGTACTTAACCAGTCTAGTTTTCCTTCTGGACCTTTTGGTCTAAAAGTAAATTTAAATAAGTCGGGATTATCTATTTTTTTTACTATCTTCTGCTTTAACCAACATAGTTGGTCCTTACATTTAAATTTTTCTTTAAATTCTTTATCTAAATCTTTTACTAGATCTTCTTTGTTACTCGTATTAAATTCAATACCATATTCATTTGTAAAATTTTCAGCTATATTTTTTAAAGTTTTTTTATCAATACAACTACCTTCTTTAAAATTTTTACCGGGCGCACATTTTTTATCCATTTATTAATATTTAGAAATTAATATTTTATTAATCTAAATCCTATGTTATTTCTTCTAAGACTTTTATTTATAATCATCTTTAATTTAGTATTAATAATAAAAGAAGGACTATGATGATCACCTCCTTTAATAGTAACTTCATTATTTAAATTTACCGTTTTAGTATATTCCCAAACATTTCCAAAAAGTTGATTAATTCCCATTAGTGAAATATAAATTTCATCTAATACTGAAAAAGGTTCCTCTATTTTAAAAATATCCAGTCTTATAGGAAGATTAATTCCAGTAGGATAATTTGTTTTATTTCTGTTAGTAAAAATCCAATCTCTTTGTTCTTCAGTTTGTATTTTACAATTATAAAACCTAGCACATGCTTCAGCTTCATAAAAAGAAATATTAGTAACAGGCGAGTTATACAAACTGGTAATTAAATTATCATCTATATACCATTCATTTTTAATACAAATCCAATCTTTTGGATTAGTAATTTTAAAATATTTTATCCAGTAAAATCCTTCAGGTGACCAATATTTACTATTTTTATAACCACCACTTTTAATAAAGTTTAAGAATTGATAATTAGTAATTAAATTTTTCGATACTTGAAATGATTTAATAAATTTATTTCCAGCAATTGGTATAAATTCAAAATCAATTGGATCTTCATAATAAAATAATAATTTTTCATAGAGAGATGTATTTTTAATAGATACAAAGTTAAAATTAAAGATTTCTTTTATTTCCTCTAATATTTCCATAAAGAAAACTAGGTAGTATATAAATGTCTCTTTTTTATCATTATTTAATTTAACACTAGTATTATTTACTGATAATTTAAGAAATTTAAATCTTTTGATACAATCATCAAAATTAGTAAAATATTCAATATGAATCATATCAAATAAGTGAAGGTTTAAATTAAGAACTAATTTTGATATTAACTCTCTTACTGAAATCTTACCATCTTCATTATAATAATCTCTTATTAAAGATTTTAAAATAAATAAATCTAATCTTTCTGTGCATTTATTAAAAAAATCAATAAATTTAAACCACTCGTAAAAAAAAATGTTATAATTTTGTTTTTTAAAACTAAAAATTATTTTAGGATAAGTTAAGTTATCTATTTCATAATTAATTATATCATTGCTATAATTATTATCCATATAGTAATTTTTAGATTTAAATTATTTCCAAATAATTTTTGGATTTTGTTTTCCTATTAATCTCACAGTCTTCCACATATTTTCATTATTTTCAAAAACATCAGGAAACTGACTAATTTGATTAATATTATCTTTATATAATTGGTCCACTAAATTGTATGTAAATACACCTACAGTCAGATTTCTTTTTTTTATAATTAAATCGCTAAAATTATATTTTATTTTATTTCCTATACTTTCAATCGAAGCTATACTTTCTGCTGATGTTTGATTACAACTTGATGATGTAATTATATTAATTTTTTTAACTTTTTGATAAGGAATAGTATTAGTGCAACCAGAGTAACAACTATCTAAGATAATATAAAGTTCTATTTCATTTTTAATTATGCTATTAATTTCTGTAATTAATGTTCTATAATTTATTATTGTTCTATTTGAATTATAAATATTCAAATTGCCATTAGAATATCCATGACCTGAATAATAGATTATTAATTTATTAAATTTATTTTGAATAATCAATTCTTTAATATTATCTACTGCGACATTTGAATCAAATAAAATGCTAGGTTTTAACCAATTTTCTTTCAAATTATTATTATCACTTAAACTGTGTATATAATTAAAAAAAATTATAGAGTCGTTTTTTGACCCATGTAAATTACCACAGTTATTCCCTAAGCATATACAAAAAATATTGTCTTTCATCAATATTTTAAAATATTTTAAAAAATTAAGGTCTGAAAAAATTAATTTGGCTAAAATAGAACCCAAAAAAATATATAAAAATATTTTATTTTCTCAAATTAACTATATGTCATTCGAGCATAAATACTTGAAGTACAAACAAAAATATTTAGAACTAAAAAATGAATTGATAAAATCTCAAAACGGTGGAAATCTTATTGATTTCGAAAACTCTACTGAATCTTTAGATATTGAAAGATTAACCGAAACTCCTAGTTTCAAAAAAGCTTTTGGATTAAATAAAAATAATTATAGTAAAATTCTTGAAAAAGATATTTCCTTAGAAAAAATATTACAAAATGGAGGTGATGGTCACGAGATAGATACCGATTCTGATGATTTACCTGACAAATTAGAAACTGTAACTGATGTTCATGAAGATGATCATAATGAACCAGGACACGATGGTGCCGGTGAAGATCATCATAATGAACTAGGACACGATGGTGCCGGTGAACCACCAGTTCATGATAATGAACCAGGACACGATGGTGCTGGTGAACCACCAGTTCATGATGAACCAGGACACGATGGTGCAGGTGAACCACCAGTTCATGATGAACCAGGACACGATGGTGCCGGTGAAGATCATCATAATGAACCAGGACACGATGGTGCCGGTGAAGATCATCATAATGAACCAGGACACGATGGTGCTGGTGAAGATCATCATAATGAACCAGGACACGATGGTGCCGGTGAAGATCATCATAATGAACCAGGACACGATGGTGCCGGTGAAGATCATCATAATGAACCAGGACACGATGGTGCCGGTGAAGATCATCATGATGAACCAGGACACGATGGTGCCGGTGAAGATCATCATAATGAACCAGGACACGATGGTGCCGGTGAAGATCATCATAATGAACCAGGACACGATGGTGCTGGTGAATATAATGCAACTGACACAGCAAATGAAACTCAAGTTGATCTTGACAAAATGCTTCAAGCAGTAGAACCATATGACCATAATGAAGTATTTACCTTAAATGCTGTATCATCTAGATCTCAGCTAGGTGGGTTTTTAAATATGAAAGGAGGTGATAGTTATATCGTAGAAACTGGTTTACCGGTATTCACTAATGGTGATGATGTTGCTGCTGAACATAAGAATGAACCAGGATACGATGGTGCCGGTGAACCTCCTGCTGCATTTGATTCAACTCCACATTCTACAGCTATTTTAAAAGGTGGTAATGAAGATTTAGATACCTCAATTTCTGAATTAGATGAAATTTTCTCTCAATTAGGTGGAAAAAAAAAGTCAAGTGATAAAGATTCAATTGAAGAATTCCTTGCAGAAGAAGTATCAGAATCATCAGATGAATTCCTTTCTGAATTAGATTCATCATCAAGTTCTGATTTCCTTTAAATTTATTAAATTAATTTATTAACTTTAATTTAAAAAATTTATCTAAATTAAAATATATGTCATACAGACAAAAGTATTATAAATATAAACAAAAATATTTTCAACTTAAAAAAGAACTAGAACTTATTGGAGGAATAGCTCCAAATGACCCAGAAAGTATCTCTCAAGAAGAACTAGACCTAGAACTAGACCTAGACCTTGACCTAGACCCAGACCTTGACCTAGACCCAGACCTAGAAACAGGCCTAAAATTATTTGAAAATCAGCCAGCACCAATTGAATCTGGACCAGCACCAATTGAAAATAATGATCAAGATAATGTAACTGATACAGCAAATGATGATAATTTTGACGTTCTTAAAATTTTAGACAAAATTATTAATAAATAGATTGTAAGCGTTTTTCTATTTAAAAAATAAAAAATTATATTTTTAATGATAGAAGTTGTTGGATATGAACAATTAGACAAAATATTATGGGAGAATAAAGATACCGATAATATTATTATGTTATATTTTGGAACGAGTTGGTGTGGACCTTGTCAGAAATTAAAAGATAAAATGAACACTCAAAAAGAAGAAATTGAGAAAGTTATCGTGCTATACTTAGATTGTGATTTAGAAGAAAATGAGCAAATTGTTGATGACTGGAAAATAGATTCTTTACCTACACAAATATTTGTTCATATTGAAGATAAAAATGTAGTAAAAGATGAAAGAATAGAAGGTTACGACTGGATTAAATTAGTTATGACCTATAATAAAATAATTGAAAAAAATTTTTCTTCTGATAACAATTCTGACTATAATGTCTAGTTCAAGGTTTACAATATCAGATATCAATATAATTACTTCTAAAAGACACAAACTGCCATTCGATAGCGTTTGTTCTATTTGCAGACATAATCTTAATGAAGATAGTCCTTCCTATCAAGCGAAAGGAATGACATCTTACATAATTATTGGAGAATGTGGCCATGCTTTCCACAAAGAATGTTTTGAACCATGGTATCAAAAGAATCCAATTTGTCCCATGTGCACAACTAAATGGAAATATCGTCAACAAAATTAATTTGATTTTTTTATTATTTCGTCTAGAATAGTAATTATTTTATTACCAAATAACCATCCTCCATGATAACCCTTCCTATAATGTATATAATCTTCATTAAAATTTGAATTAATTAGAGAGCTATCTAATTTATTATTTATTACTATATCATCAGTTGAGATAAACAAGTATCTTGGATATCCATATCTTATTCTATTTTCGGGTCTTATTAATTCAACTGAATTAAAATAACCAAAACTAGCACAAGTAGAATAACCTACAACTGAATGTAAAAAATAACTAAATATGTAATTATAATTATAATATTTTTTATCTGTTACTTTATTCATTAGATTTAAAGTTTTTTGATAAGTTCTAATTTGACTAAAAAAGGTATCAGAACATCCCCTAGTCCCAATTAAAGGTTCTAATAAAAATACCTTATTTATTTTAACAATATCATCATAACAAAAAGGATTTTTCTTTCTTATTAATTCAAGTTGTCTCTCAAAACCCTTATATAACATCCCTCCTAATGACCAACACAAAATATCAACATTTTTTATGTTTAATTCATTAATATATTTATAGAAATGATCTTGAAACTCTGCTTCGTGACATTCAATGTTGTAGTCTAGAGATGCTTGACTAGCACCATAAATTGGAATAATTATTTGATATTTATGTTTAATTAAAAGTTCAAAGACTTCCTTGAATGGATACAAGAATCCACCTAAACCAATAAATACAATAATAAACTTATTATAAATTCTATCTTTCGGGAGAATTCTATAACAGGTATTTTTACTAAATTTTTCAATTTTTAAGGAATATATTTTTTTAAAATATGCCAAATCACTGAAATTTTGCAATGAAAATAATACTCTAAAAATATAAGGATACCAAATCATATTGTCTATTGACATAAGATAATTACGACCTATTTGATTATTTTGAAATAATAATTCATTGTTATTTTGATTTCTCATTTTATCATATAAATATAATTTATTCATATATGATTGTAAATTTGAAGAACTTCTGAATTGAAAAGTAGTTTTATATGAAATTAAAAGATGGTCTTTTTCTTTTTCGCTCATACCAGATAACTCACAATCAATATCTCTTAAATCTATTGAATAATAATCTTTATAACTTCCTTCTTCAGCTAAATAAATTACATTTTTCAAATGTTTTCTTAATTTTTTTTTATAATCTTCTTGAATTAAATATTCAAATAATATCCATGATACCAAAATAGATGCTCCAATATTTATTGAAGTTAATTTAAAGTTCATCTTATAATAAAATCCTAGATTTTATTTAAATATTTAATATATACTTAAAAGTATTTTACGTTTAACTTTAATGGAAAATTATAAAATAAATAAAGATGAAATAGGTATTGATGAAGCAGGAAGAGGTCCTTTCTTTGGGCCAGTTTATGCTGCTGCTGTTATCTGGGGAGATGCACCAGAAAATGAATTAATTAAAGACTCCAAAAAATTATCTAAAAAGAAAAGAAAAGAAGCTATAACTTGGATCAACGAAAATGTTAAAGCATATGGTGTTGGATTCTCAACAAATAAAGATATTGATAGTTTTGGAATTATTGAAGCAACTAAGAAAGCTATGGAAAAAGCAATAAATAATTTAAATGTAAATAGTAGTAAAAAAGTAGAATTAGTTATTGATGGGACCGGATGGACTAAATATAATTTTGATATTAACATAAATAATTTTAATATAACACCAGTAATAAAAGGTGACGCAACATATCGTAATATAGCAGCTGCGTCAATTTTAGCTAAGGATGCTCATGATTTACATGTAGATCAAATTTGTGATGAAAATTTAGAATTAAATTTAAGATATGATATTTTAAATAATAAAGGTTATGGAACAAAAAAACATATTGAAGGGATTAAAAAATATGGATTATCTGATTTCCATAGACAATCTTTTAATATAAATTATTAAAATTAATTTTTTCTAATAAAATATAGTAATGTTAGAAAAAGTTTGTTACATAAGTCAAATTGGTAATGAATTTTTATTACACCCTCGCAGTTATGATACACTTGAAGAAAAGTGTATGATTAAAAGTAAACATAAAACACAATATTTCGATACCGATTCTATATTTGATTTACGTGAAGAATTAAGTAAGTGTCCAAATAAAGATTTGCATTTTTATTTGGTGTTATTTAATGAAAAAATGGAAGAAATCAATATAACATCAAGTAATATTGAAGAAACCAATATTTATGATTTTCAAAGAATTAAATCTAATCGATTATCTAAATCATTTTTATATACATATAATATGAAAAAAGGTAAAAATGAAGTAATTTCTACTTCTAAAAGTAAATTAATATATTTAGGAGATTTCAATAATCAACCTTCTAAATTAGCCTGGGAAAATACAGGCTGTTTTTACTCCGATTATTCTAAAAAAGGTAAAGGTTATTTTGGATATATTTTAAATTTGATAAATTTACCAGAAATACCTAAATTTGGATTAATTCTAGCTTATGAACAAAAATTTGAATATACAGCCCCTCCTCTAGAAGATAACTTACCATCTGCTCCTCCTTTAGAGTATTAATTTAAAAGGTCTAGTTTTTGTTCGAGATCTTTATTGAGTTCTTTTACTAGTTTTTTATTTTTTTTTAAAGTTTTTTCTACATGGTATGCATATTTTAAAATAATTCTTTTTAATTCCATTTTATCTTTTTTTAATAAAGATTTTACAATTGTCTTTGGTGGGATATCTGGATTTAAAATTCTGAGTTGCAAATACATCATACTAATTGTAATACACATTCCGCAATAAGAATCAGCTACTTTTTGAATTCCTAATTTTGGAGAAATATTAACTGGTGAAATATATTTGTATTTTTCTAATCCAGTAATTTCTTTTATTTCATTAACGAATCTTCGATCTATCTTATTTTCAAATGTAAGATTTTCATATCCATATGGCTCAAATCTTTCATATGTTTTCTTAAATAAATCAATAATAACAATATTTGCATGAGTAAAATTCTTAAATCTATTTTCTAATGTTGCAAAAATTAAAAAGATAAATCTTATTGTTTTCTTTTTTTCACATTCATTTATTGATTTTTTTATCATATCATTATAATAAAATTCATCATTATCAATATTATAAACTATTGCTGCTCTAATTATATTATTTTTTCCCCACTCTAAAACAAAATTTGGTGCACAAAGAATTTTAAATTTTTTATCCTCCAAAAATTCAATCATAAAATAATTGTAAATATTTTCATAGCCTTGATAATTATAGTCTATTGATGTAGGTAATGCTTTAGGACCTAGACTTAATTCCTCATCTAGATACTCCTTAAGACTTATTAAACCATCATTATTCTTATCATATTTAATTTTTAATTTATTATATTTATTTTTTATAATCTCCCTTTTTCCTTTAATCATTAATATATTTATCCTAGAAAAAATATTGATATTTTATTTTCTAATATATATATAGATATATATAATGGATCATCAAGACTGGAAACCTGTTGTATTAACTAAAAGACCAACTTCAAAACCAAATACGGTTAGAGAAAAATTACCAATTTCTGGAATGAATAAAAATTTTAACACTCAAGGAACTGGTAAAAAAGTAGATCCCGATGATGATGAAATTAAAAAACCACCTACAGTTGGCTATAATATCGGGAAACAAATTGCTCAAGCTAGAAACTTGAAAAAATTAACACAGAAACAACTTGCAAATCAAATGAATGTTACAATTCAAGATGTTCAATTAAATGAAAATGGAAAAGCACTAAAAAATAATTCTTTAATTGCTAAATTTGAAAAAACATTAGGAACTAAATTTAATAGATAAAGACTTGCTAAATAATTTCTTTAATCATCTATGAAATCAACATTAGCAATTTCATCTGTTTCAACATAAGCTAATGATGAATTGACATGTTCTGTAATATCTTCTTCGCCCATAATTTCATTTTCCTCTACATCAATTAATTTTAAAGTATATTTTAACTTCTTATAAAATTTTCTACGAGCCATTCCCTGATTGTTAAAACTATTTAATTGATCTACTATATCCACAATTAATGGTTGAACCTTATGATTTTTTGTTCTTAATATTCTACCAACTGATTGTTCAATACTCCTCCTTGGTGTAGCCATAATTAGAGTATTTAAACTTGGAATATCTAAAGCTTCGGCAGCCATACCATATGATGCTAATATAACAGTTGCTTTTGTTGCTTCATCTAATTTCTTTTGTTTCATTCCACCAATATAATAATCACAACTAATTTCTTTTTTGTCTAATTTTTCTTTTAACTTATTTAAATGCTCTATTCTATCACTTAATATTAATATTTTTCTTCCTTCTTCTAACAAAATTTCTGAAATTATTTCTACTATGAATTTATTTCTTTTAGAAATTTTGCTAATTCTAGTTATCGTCTGTGCTTTATTAACTTCCTTACTAAATCTAATAAATGACTCTTTGAATTTCTCATGTGTTATATTGTATTTATATATCTTTACTAACACATTTTGATTTTGAGATGGAGGTGCTTTGTAAATTATTGATCCGAAAAACCAATATAAAACTTTTTCTAATTTATCAGTTCTATTTGGAGTTGCCGTTAAAAATAATGTTTTTTTACAACTAATAACTGGTAATGCTCTAGAAAAGAACTTTGAAGGAGCATGATGTGCCTCATCAAAAATTACTAACCCAAAATCTCTAAATATATCTAAATCATACTTTTCTTTAGCAATTGATTGTAACATTCCTATAACAACATCTTTTCCATCTGTATCTATTTTATTTTGTTGAACTGTTCCAACAGATGCATCAGTAAATTGTTCAAATCTTTCTTTCCATTGATTTAACAGGAATGTTTTATGAACTATTACTAGTGTTTTTATTTTTAATGTATGGGCTATATTAATTGCCATTACTGTTTTTCCAGAACCACAACCAACACAAATACCTCCACCGTCATATTTTTTCATATGCTCTAAAGCTGATGAGACTATATCTTCTTGTAAAGGACGAAGTTCTCCTTTGAAAGTGAAATTTATTTTCTCACCTGGAATTTCTTCGTTTAAATCTGGTTTACCAAGTTTGTTTATTCCATAATACTTTGGAATTGAAAGAAAATCATCGTTTTCTCTAAAAACTTCGAATTTTTCAAGTTTGCTACCCTGACCAATAGAATATGACTGTTGGGGTTGAACTGTTAATTCAGTCATTATATTATCTAATTCTTTTTTACTAAATTTTTTCTTATTCAACAGGTATCCTTCTTTGGTTAAAATTGTTTTGTAACTTTTGGTATTCATTTGTTTTATTTAATAATAGTTAACACTTCTATAATTCAATTTTATTATTAAAATTATTTAAAGATAATTTAAAGTAATTAATACAAAAAAAAATATATAGATTATTTATATATTAATGGATTCCATTGATCAAATTAGTGCTAGTATTAATAAAATACTAAAACCTCTATTTACCGATAAAGTCACCGGTGCAGTAATCAGTTTAATTATTGTTTTATATGCAGGTTTAGCTGCCCCAAAATTGCCAAAATCAATTTCTAGTTTATTCAAACAAAAAACTTTTAAATTAGTTGTTTTATTTTTTATTGCATATTCTGCTTCAAATAATGCATCAATTGCTATTATCTCTGCTGTTGCATTAGTTGTCTCTATGCAAACCTTAACAAAACAAGAAGAAACTGAAGCAGTTATTCACAAAATTGAAGAAGTTGTTGAAGAAAAAAAAGCTGTTGCTCAAGAAATTGCTGCTATTGAAGCTGCTCATCAAAAAGAATATGCTGCTGAAAAAGCCCGTGTTGAAAGAAATGCTTATCTTAAAGGTGTTGCAGAAAGAAAAGCTGCTGCTGAATTACCTGTTGAAGTTGTAGAATCTACTGAAGAAGATGTTGAAGAAGATATTGAAGAAGATAACGAAACTGAACAAGTTGTAGAATCAGATGACTATAATGTTAGACCAA
>JACKZZ010007933.1_pt1 | contig 16659 bp, 17 predicted proteins | sample 8027871 | NCBI WGS metagenome assembly JACKZZ01 (sample SAMN15724774, study PRJNA655200) | protist metagenome | isolation source: fluorescence activated cell sorting (FACS) single amplified genomes of... | place: USA: West Boothbay Harbor, Gulf of Maine | collected 2000-07-19
TTTTCGCAGACATGAGACCCCCTTTTGAGCCCATTTTGGGCGAAAAATACTGTGAAAAATAAGCTAAACTCGTCTATGTTTTTTTTTTTTTGTGTGTTAACATAACAGTCCTATCCCTTCGACATTGACGACCTGGATGACCTGGTGGGAGACGATAAAATCTCTCAAGTGGCTGAATTGCATCATAAATACCCTGTTGAGTTTGCCGAGATGATTGAAAAACCTATCCACTCGAATGGGAATACCATGCTCATGCGTGCTGCTAAGTATGGCAGTGGTCAAGTTGCCAAATACCTTATATCGAATATGAAAGACATAAATCAGCAGAGCAACAGCGGGTATAACGCACTCATACTTGCTGCTTATAATAACAAGTTCGAAATCGTTAAGATGCTTGTAGCAACTGGTTGCGATATCACACTAAAGGATAAGTCTAGCAGGACTGCACTGTACTATGCCAAAGAGTGTGGTAACACAGCCATAGTGGAATACCTTGAAAACACACAACAACAGGTACGATAATACGCCATTTAACACACTATATCACACACATTACCAACATTAACGCACACAACACGCCAATGTAACACCAGTTATCACACGTGTCCCCGCCACTCCGAATTTCGGCTTGTATTTATGGAAAAAAAAATCTACAGCTAAATACAATTTTTCGGGGGTTTTTTTCCTCGAGGACGCGAGTCAAATCCATCTCTTCGGAGCCCATGTGTTTTTTGTCGAGTCTTGACATCTGTGCTTGTGTGCCTCCATTGTTGTTCTTTGGCCAAAAAGTTTTTTATGTCGGCTGTGGCACTTCCAACAACGAGCCCACCCCACTTACTCTTAAAGTGTACCACCTGCCCACACCTCCTCTAGGCTGCTGATAGACGAAAACACCTGGAACTAGATATGAAAAAACAACGCGATATCTGGAAAACTTTCATTTTTCGAGATTTAGCAGAGCCTGTTGCACTCGTGTTGGTTGACAGAGTTCTGCACTACGCCACAGGTAAGCTGAGAGACCAAGATCTCTCAGTATTTCCAGATGGTCACCAAGATTCGCATCCAGATGAGGCTTATTTCAATCGTGATGACTATGATGATCAAAGCCTGCAAAGAAGTTCGTCGAGTGCCATTCCCAACCGAAACACACCCAGGCAAGAGAGAAAGAGTCGGAGCTGATGAAAGCCATATTATATAGCTGGCGCGGAAATAAAGGATTTGGAGACCAAGGTGACATCACTTCAGACAGGCCTGGCAAGTGCTAATAACAAGAGTGAACATTGGGTAAAGGCCAAGAACCATGTTGCTACTGATGCTATTTGTTGCAGTATTTGCTATTGTGTTAGCCCGTGCTCCAAAGCTCCAGGCAATACTCGAGTAATCAATGCTTCATCTGCTGCAAGCGAAACGATGTATGTATGAATGTATGTATGTATGTATGTATGTATGTACATGCATGTAATGAGGCTTTGTATTGAAGCGCCTAAAGAATTTTAGCTAAAACGCGCAAGAGACACAGTAGCAAGAAGCGCTATAAGTACAGATTAAAAGTGCATGCGCTAGATGCTAAGGCCGCATATCTAAGGCAAAGTAAGCGCGCAAAGCAGCAGAAGCTTTGCGCCTGATGCATTCTACATGCTACATGCGGTCGGCGCTGCAGCGATGCTACTAGCTACTAAATAGCTTGCGAACCCTATGTTGTATTTAGCCATTGCGATAATATTGCAGGACTGAAATGCAGTGTCTGCCTTTTTATTTCACGATGACACATTAACGTGCAAAAAAATATAGTTACATTGCTATATCACGCTACATGAGCGGTACGTACGAACTGCTGTGCTTGGTTTCGTGTCATCTATTGTTAGGCCGAGATGGCACCTGGGCCCTAAAAGCAGCCAAAGCAGTCTTGGCTTTTTTTGATATGGAACGAATGGATGCGTTTTTTGTCTGCAGGTTGTTTCGGACGGACGTTAGCTCGTCTTCTAAGATCTGTTTTGAATCTCTATCTGTCGCTCGGAGCTGGTCGAGACCGGCGGACCGCAGAACTTCCGCCAGCTCGTCAAGTTGCTCCAACAAAACCTTTTCGTCGCCTGCATTGGATTGACACAACACGAAATCAGTAAAAGAGGTCAGATTGGTCGACCAGACGCCGACTGCATCGATCTCATTTGATGACAAAATGCACGCTGGCATACTGAGGTCATCTCGGTTCTTACCGAGCGCCTCTTCCACCGGAACCGGCTTGAGCAGCGAGCCATCCAGTTTTCTAAAACTCTCGTCGGCAGACTTTAAAAATTTGCTAAGCATTGTGAGCGCGAGCTTCTCCCCTCCAGGCTGCGCCATCATCGGCGTGTCGACAGGACGTCAATCTCACGTGTAAAGCACCAACAGCAACAGCTCATCAGTTCTTGCTCTGGCTATTATAGCTCCAGCTCAGCTCAGCTCAGCTCAGCTCGCTCACAGCTCCAGCAGCATGTGCGTGTTGCCCGCGCTTTGACCGATTCACACATCCTTCCTGTGGCCGCCAGCGCCATAGCATGCGATACAGGCGGGCTGCTGATAATGGGTACGTCTTGCCACTTTCCCCCGCCAAGAGTCCGGCCTATGGGATGCGCGAAAATGACAGAAATGGGAACAACTACAAGAATCGAGCTCAGACTGCCCTCGTGGTCTTGAGTGGGGTCGTTGCCTTCCTGGTTGTGTGCATGTTTCTTCTTCGTGGGGACTCAAACCTTGCTCTGCCAGCGGGTATGAAGCTCGATGGCTGCGACTATAGTTTTCGGGTCAAGACAAAGACGAAGGGTGGACAGCAACGGCAGCACCCTCTATTGCGTATCCCGGAGGACAAGGATATCAAGGCAGTACTCTCAGGGTAAGAAAAAAACCAGCCCACTTCAAAGCCAGCCCAATTCAAACCCCTACGCGATAGGCATAGCATTCAAAAAAATATATGCAGTTTTGCAAATATTTGCCTCTCCCTGACTCTTTTGCTGGCTTTACGGTGTGATGTTACAACAGATTGAAGCCACCTGACGAGAAGCTCTTCGTTGGGGACACAACTTGGGTGCCAATACCAGATCGAATCCCGGGTACCCCCGGTTCTGAGGATGCTGCCCCAATCTGTCAGACGCAATGGGCACTCGACGGGGGGGGGGGTAAACCCGTGTTTTCATCGCCTGAAGAGTGCCTGGGTGAGCTTGCACTAGCTAGACGTGACCTTGATATTTTTTTATCTCGCACAAAGAAGCAAATCACAGGCGACCCACGTGCAACGCCAGGTAAAGGCAAGAGAGGCATCGTATATGCGACAAGTTCGTGGGAACAACTTCATAGTGCGTGGGCAGGAATCAAATTATTGTCATCATCACTTTTGCAGACCACAAGAGATAGCGATGGCAGTGCTGGTGCTGGTGGTACTGGTACTGGTACTAGTGGTACAAGTACTAGTGGTGAAACGTTAACCCACACCAAAATACTAGTATCATCACACGCACTTGCACTACCTATCGAATTTCACGTGCCAAAAAACATCATTGATCGGTGTAATGCGTTGTATAGCACAGGCTCAGTCTCAGGGTCAGAGAGAACAGGCCAAGCACAAGGAGCATTCGCAAATCATAATGATAATGATACTACTGATAACCATAAGCTAGAGGCTTTGCTCATTAGAAGAATCAACGGCGTGCTCAAGGCTGGAAAAACGGTTGACTTTAATAGATTTAAACCTTTGGCTACACAAGCACAAGTTGGAGGTTCTGCCCTATCGGATGATGACACTAAATCGATATTTGATGGATTTGATGTGAATAAGGACGGATATTTAATCGCCAATGAGGCAAAATTGTCCAAAGTATTGCGACACCGTGATAAGAATCAAGGCCAAGAGCAAGAGCAAGAAAGAAAGAATGTACACCCTGGTGGTATCACGTGTAAAGCTCTTGAGCTGCCTACCGAGAAAGATTTGATCCCGAATGTCGATGTTGATGGCACAGGCACAGGCACAGTTGGCGAAAGGATGCTTAAAACATACGTAGGAATAAGATCACAGGCTATTTTACACTCAGATTTTGACGATATAATCTACTTGGACCCCAATTCATTCCCATTTATTGACCCCAATATCCTCCTTGATTCCACCGAATACAAGTCTACTGGTGCTGTCTTTTTGCATGGACCATGGGGACATTCGTGTTCTGACAAACAATTTCATAAGGCTGGTAAGACAAGTTGGCCACAACACGTGCTGTGGCGATTATTTGATGCAAATTCAGGAATAAAACCAAACACACGAGGAGTGATGCCTTTTAAATGGCATGCTGACCGCATACATGGCCAAGATTGGGACACACATTTCTTTGCAATTAACAAACAAATACATGCGTCTGCAATTGAATTGTCCAATTGGCTGTGTAAGCACCCCTTCGTAGCACGTGTCATTGAGGGAAGAGGTGAACAGAAGGGAAAGGAACAAGCATGCTGGAGACTCGCTATGCTCGCAACAGCTGTCCCACTTGATTCAAATTTTGAAACGTTTGCATCAGCAGAAAATAGAAATATAAATTCGGGTACACTAAGGTTCCACGTGGTCCCGAGTATACCTGATTTAATGGGACTAGAGAATAAGATCGAAGGAGAGGGGCGAAAGGACTTCACATCCGGTGACAATAGTGAGTTTGAGCAACGTGGTACAATGAACTATTTTCAAGACAAGCCACTAGGTAATCACGAAAACTATCAAAACTATAAAAACTGTCAAAACTATCAAAATATTAAACTCAAAATCATTGTTTTTCTGCACATTTGTTCTTCTTTTTGCAACACGCAACTTTTGGGTGTCCACGTGTCATTTACATGCCCATCAGCACAATATTCTCATCATTCTCTCTTTTTTTAATTGTTTTGTCTTTTTTTCGTTATCACAGTTATGAACACCTTCTCCTGCAACATTTTCGAGTTTCCGGTCTCTCTCCTTCAAACATCTCTACTCTTTCCTCCACACACTACCCTCGACTTCCCGCGAAAAAAAGAGTTTCCGAAATGGAAGTACTCTGTCTGCCCACGTGACTGCTACTGGAGCTGTGGAGACGATATGGCTCGGAGAATACTTAACATAAACAATGTGGATCCACGAACAGCACAAAATCAAAAACAAAAAGAAAAAGCTAGAGAGAGTGGTTACATCATGCTTAAATGGCCTCTCAATAAGAATGCAAAAACACACAAGGGTAGCAAGAGTAAGAGTAAGAGTAGTTGGTTCAGTGCGAGGGGTCCGATGTGTATTGTGAATTTTTTCTCAGAATATAGCCAAGAATACAAGCATCACTACAACGAGGGGATGATTGCGTGGTCTGCACTTGATGGCGCTCGGTAGCTGCGCTGTGGCCAGCGCCCGTGGCCAGGCGGCCAGAATAAGGTTACAGAGCTATATATGCATATGTCATCGCCGGCCGCCGGCGCCCAGTGGCTGCAGAGCCTCTAAGCGATGCTTATTAGCTATAGTGCGCGGCACTTGTGGCTGCATGTCAATATGCTAGCTATCGCGTGTATCACGGCGCCTAGGCATAATACTTGCATACTTGCAGAGTTAGGTTGCGGTGCGCCCACAGGCAGTTACGGTGCGTTGAGGTTGGCCTCCCTGACTCCTGTCGTCCCATCCTGTGGGCGTTTTCGAAAGAAAATTTGCTGACCATACTCTGCCAGCTCTAGACGTGTGATTGACATTGATGGGAATATGCTGTCAATAGTAGACAGCACAGCACCACCTAACCAGGCTGGTTCAGAGTAGCGCACACTTTTGGATATGAGATACTCGTTTGGTAACGTGGCACTGACTGCCGCACTCGAAAACACGTCCTGATAGCGATGTTGGAGAGCCTCTTTCTGGGCGTGCTTCAGTTCAACCAGCATTCGCCATGCGAAGCCCTTCGATAGCGTGCTGCCACCTTGGAGGACTACACGACCAGCAGCTCTTCGACGCTGCTCAAAGGGGGACTTTTGTATGGCATCAAGAACTATGTCGCAGACGCCCGTGTGCTCAAGTCCAATGATACTGGGCTGAAACAATAATTCAGGGGCTTGGACGCGCTCCCGGCCTAGACGGACAATCTTACCATCAGGGAGCCTGTAGTCTTCGGTTACTGTGTCGAAATGTTTTTTCTGAAGGGCCTTGCGGGTGACGTTAGTCTCGCACATGCTTTCCTTGATACGTTTGACAACTTCCAGATCTGACGTTGAGAACAAGTTGTGACCTATATCGCGCAAGAGCTTGCTGAGGTATTTGGTAATATGCCGCCCACCCACTGGAATTGTATTTACTGCAGCTGGAGAGTACTGTCCTTCGTAGATGGGAACGGCCGAAGTTAACGTGTCGCCGGAATCGACAATGACACCGGTAGTGTGCCCACGAGCGTAGAGACCCAGCACTTGCGGGATTTGAAAACAGACACTAGGGGCTTGAAGTTCCTCTAAAAACACCTCCGCAGTCTTTCTACGACCCGCCAAGTTGTTGGTGGGTGGAACAGTGATGAGGACTGGGTGGTGATTTGGAATGGCTCTCATATCTTCATAGACTGACATCCAGAGCTTCTGCTGGGCGTACCAGTCTGTCACCACTCCGGATGACGTTGGATAGTCAATTTTTAACACACCACGAAGATCACGGCAACGTCTTCCGACAACCAGCTGCTTGGACTGTCTTGTGGTATTGAGTGAGGCGGACATGACCCGCTTGTATTTGGGCCTTCCGACATATGCGTGATACATGGATGGCCTACTCGAGTGACCAAACCCAGCCTTGATTACTCCTGAACCATTATCAATCACAAAGACAGGGGGGTTGGACGAATAGGAAACCTTCTTGTCCTTGAGCAGGGTCGGAGACTGGCCTAACAGCGAGACTTGCCGCTGCACCGTGAATATTGCAGAAGCTCTCCTGCGAGGGTCGTGAGCGAGAACTTTCCGGGGACTGACGACGTGCTTAGGTATGAGATTTTCCTCGGGGCCAGATAGATTCCTGTAGAAAGGGAAGATGGGGTGAGCATCCAAGCACATCAGCAACACGGAGCACATTTAAGGATTCGAAAGAACAGGTCGGAGAGAAACAGCATCGGAGCTATGCGCTTAGTCTCTTCTACGAAAAAAAAAGCTCAATGCGGGACTTACTTTGATTTGATAAATTTCTGTAGGCGCTCCTTTGTCGATTGAGTTGATTGGGGCGAACCTCGCGACCTATCCGCCATTGCTTGACCCCCCTCCCCCAACACTTCTTTTTCCTCCTCCTTCTCTATCCTTGGTCCTTTACTTCCCGCCCTCCAGCTCAACAGCATCAGCTAAAATTTAGTTTGAGCTGCTGAACTGAGCTCCAGCTCACAGCTCTATTCGCCAGCTGCTGCGATCAAGCCGTTGAAGGGGACAACCCAAGTAGATAGTAAGGACCACCACTAGGAAGGACTCCTCTAAAACGCATAGGTTTCCACCATGGAGAAATACACCATATTTTCACCAACACCGAGGCCGCTTAAGCTGACATTCGAAGAGACATCGCCAATCGGCTTGAAAGAAATGACACCCTTTGGCAGAGGAGGTAAAAACATGTCAAGTGGCGGGCAGAATGAGTCTTTCCCGAGCCTTCTTAAGGGGGGAGACCAGTCAACATACAATGCAGAGAATGTAAGCAGCAGTGCAAACAAACACGCCATCTCTGTAACACGTAGTCATGTGAGCCTGTCAAACAAGGGATTCAGCAAGTCTGCACTATTCCAGCAGCAAAGCTCGCGGGGTGCTAGCTCTCGCCAGAGTGGCGGCGGACAGGCTTTCACTGTCCGAAATAGTCACGATTACGAAAGCAGCGTATGCACTACCTCAAATAACGAAGAGTCGGGGTTTTCAATTGGGACTGCCGATTCATCGTCGACACACACAGAGCTGCAGGTGCTCATTAGCAGTAGTAGTAGCAGTAGACACCACATCAAGACGAACTCAAGTGTAAATGAAAACACTGTAAACTCCAATTCAAACAGCCTTAATGCAACGAAGGATCGTCATAAAAAACAAGAGGCAATCCTACGCATTCTACAGCAGAGTGCCAGTCAGCCTCCTCCCATGTGGATGGATTCGTCATTCAACATACACGATGTACGCAATGTACAAAACGCGAATCAACATGACCATAATTATGCCCATGCTGTCGAGAACAACGAGAAAAAAATTCAGAGTGGTGTTAATAATCATAAATTTTCTGATAATAGCCATTCAAACTCAGTCAAATTCTGTCCTCAGATGCAAAGCCGTGGTGGTGCTTATGCTGATGCTGATGCTGATGCTTCGTTTGCACTGGCTAAGTACTTGAACACTTCTGCAAGCTCTGCATCCAGTGGTAAAAGCGCAAATCATGATTCAAATGGTTTAAATTATGATTCTAGAGGCATTGCCATTGCAAAAGCTGGTGTTGGTGGTGGTACTCTTTGTCATATTCATCAAGATCAAGACTATCTCACACACACACACACGCATACACACTCACGCGCACGAGAGAGAGATACTAGTTTTGTCACTGTAAGGACTGCAAAAAGTGCAAAAAGTTGCCGAACAAACCGTAGTGGGTTTAGTAACACCACAAATATGTCAAATAACTCCTACAAGACAAATTTGACGAATTTCACTATTGGCCCGCAAGCGACTCCTGTAGGCACAATAATGTCCGCATCATTATTGTCCTCATCGGCTTTTTCCACAGATCCAAATTCACAATCTCCACTTCAGACTCTACCAGAATTAGCTGAGAGTCTGAGAATGCTCAAAGAAGATCTCAGGTGAAATTTAAGTTAAACTTGTTCTTACTCTTGCTCTTGCTCTTGCTCTTGCTGTTTCAATGTTGGACAACTCTATGCTCATTAGTCTTTGCTTTTTGTTGTTAGATCGGAAATGAATTGCTTGTCCAAGTTATCCAAGTCAATGACAATGTCAAACCAATCAAGTCCGAATTCATTTTCAGCTTCATTTTCACCTTCAGCTTTAGCTTCACCTCAGCTTCAAAATGAGCCTTCTCTGCTCAATTCGTCAGCCTTCTCGGCAACGTCAACGAGAAAAGTGCCAGAACTTGCTCCAGGTATGAGCAGAGTTGAGGAGATCAAAGAGGAGAAAGAGGAAAACGAGGAGATAAAGGACGATAAGGAGGATGAAAATGATGAAAATTATCAAGAAAAAAAACACATTTCTACGTATAAACTAAATAGTTCATCACTAGTAGAGCCTTTAAATTCTTCTGCATTCTCAGAACCTGTCAATAGAATTCCAGAGCTGGCACCAGGAATGAGTAGAATCGAGGAGCAAGAGCAGGAAAATGAAAAGGTGACATTGAAAGGATCTGCCGTAACGACAATAAATAAAAGTGTAGTTGAAAATGAGCCTTCACTACTTGATTCGTCAGCATTCTCAACAAGTTCAGTTCGAAAAGTACCTGAACTTGCACCAGGTATGAGCAGAGTTGAGGAGAAACAAGATGAAACCATCGATATTGTCAATATCGTACATGTTATAGTGTCACCACCTCCATCTCAGAACTCAATTATCGCACCTAAACCAGCCAACAATGAAGCCACAAGCAAAAACAAAGACAAGAATAAGAATAAGAACAAGAACAAATATGGCACAATGTCTAAATCAGTCACATCGAGTCCTTTTTCTCCTGAAGCAACAAATTGTCTTCGTGTGGCTATGGCTTCTCATTGGTTTGTAAACCACAACACTCAGCCTACCAACAACAACAGCAACAATCACAGCATTGATTTTAGTGTAGAAGGTCCACAAGCCACGCCTAACAAAACGAGCAACACGGGTAAAATGATAACATCAATGTGCTCTGAATCATCATCACTCTTGTCTTCTGTAGCTACATCATCAGCAGCTTTATCAGGACCAGCCGCACCACCACCAGAGAAATTGACACCAACACCAACACAAAGTGAACTCCTACTGGACGTCTTGAACAGCTCAGCACCAGCTGGTGGCTGTGGGAAGGGCTACCTACAGACTCAAGCTCAAACAAAATATCAAGCTCAAGCACAAAGTAGCGCTGAAACCCCTATTCTCTCTCGTTCAATGCAAAACCTTACCACCAGTAGCAGTAGCAAGAGCAAGAGCAAAAATAATAATCTGAAACAAATCAAGGCCTTGTGGTCACGTGCTTCAGCAGGAGTTAAATGGACACATGGTTTCGTTGAATTTCATGTAGAGGCTGGTGAATTGAACCCCAAAATACACGACAGGCTCAGAAATGCTATTGACTCGTGTGCAAAAGGTCTAAACGCAAAGTACCATTTTGTAAGTCTAACACCTCATAATGTTAATGACAATCGCAATGTTAATGTCAATGTTAATGCTGCATACAAAGCTGAATCTCAATCTGAATCTCAAACAGCAGCACTAGCTGGATCACTGGGCAACAGCAACAGACAAAAAGCTGCAGCTATCACATTCAAAAACTCGTGTCTTCATCGAACACGTGGACGTTACAAGAATAAAATGATAAATCAAAGCAATGAAGATCTTCTCAAAGTCCGTGTTATGTTTTTAATACCAGCGAATATGAGAGGTTCTTTATGGGTTAATCAAGTCACAACTCACATGCTAGGTCTTGCTGTCATGCCACCTACATTTTGCGAAATTTGCCCAACATATTAAGCATCGATCAAATATTAAGCATCATGCATGGAGAAATTTGGTATTCGTATTATTACATTACGTATTGCCATTATTACATGCATGCAGAGGGAGTACATTAGAGTGCACATAGTAATAAAATTCAGTATAATCATATAAATATATATACGATGCAAATAGTGCTAGCCATGCCTGCGATCGCTATTGCCTGCAAAAACTGCTAAATAAGCAAGTACAGCATAACAAGCAGATGCTATGGACTTCGTCTCATGATGGCGTGCGCATTCGGATATTAATTACGTATTACGTTCGTATGGCCGGTGGAGTGCAGTGAGAGAAACACGCACTAAGAGCTTAAATTAACTAAGCGGCACAAGCATCAACAAACCCCTTTTCTTTGTGGGTCTCTGCGATGAGAGAGATAGGTCCATTTTGAGTCTTCCATGAAGCTGGACCACAATTGTGATTAAACATCTCAGCATGACCAGTTCTGGTGGCCTCCATAAGAATCTCAGGATACTTGATAAAAGGACTTTTACAGTTGTTCTTAGTATTTGGTCCAGAGATGAATACCTGGTTTTTATCTTTGATAGGAGATTGGCATAGCCCACCCATAACCTGAGCTGTTTCAATGAATGCAATAGCCTCAGGCTGCTTACGTGTGATGAGTAGATCAACATAGTTGTTACCCTTGAAACGTTTAGCCTTGACGTTGAGAGTAATGTGTGCACCGTTTTGACAGTTACAGTTTACCTCACGACTAAAGACATCACATTGTTTGAAATCTCCAGTTGACTCTGCAGACAGCAGGCTGTGTGTCTTTGAATCCATAAAGTGTACCCTTAGTTTTCGGTAATGATATTTTGACTTTAGTGAAGCTTGAACTAGCATAGTCGTTGTACCACATGTGAACGAAGTAGATCTCTGTAATGAATGGACCTTACCCTCAGCAGCAAAGAGACAACTGGTGATTTGGTTTGAGCCCCATTTGCTCAGAATATGCTCACCAGTACCAGAATAGGTGAAACGTTGCTTGCCAAAGGTGCCAATGTGTGGGTCTCCATTCACGTTGCAAATCTGACCAAGCACGCACCCAGGTCTAGTTGTGATTTGGTTGGTGTTAGTGTTGTAACAAATACGATGAAAATAGGACCAACAAAAATAACAAAAGTACATTGTAATCACATATATCATAAAAGTGTATAGTGTAATTCACACCAAAACAAAAAAAACATACAAGAGATAGAGAATACAATTATTCGATGTAAAAAACACAACAAAACATGCTGACCTGTTGATGATTTCATCTGATTTTACTTGGTTGTATGCTGCAGTAAATGCAGCTTGTGTATTAGTATCCCTAAGTTTGTTAAGATTCCACGCAACACCTCCATTATCCTGAGACAGAGGTGTATAGTCGCTGACTGTGGTGCCGGAACCAGTCCACGTCACAACAGGAGTTTCGGTCGCAAAAAAAGGTGAAATGGCAGTTTGTTGGTAAACCACGCCATTAGGAGTCCCTTGTCTTGCTCCTGTTGGCAAGATTAAATTTAATAAAAACTATAGTTAGTTGTGACATGCATATTTTGGAGGATCTACTCATCAACATCAACACAGTGCACACGCACACACATGAACAGCCAACATAAATATGGTTCGGGCTATCGAATGGCTGGCACACACACACACATATTACTTACCAAGAGTGTTTGTAGGGTCTGAGGCACCAAGAATTTCGATAAAATTGACAATAATGTTTGTGACGTAACTCCCAGCTGTAAGCGCAGTAAGAGTTGTTGGCAAAGTATCGGAATTGTCCACTACATCACGGTCCTCATCAGTCACCAGCACCATCATTTTCACAATAAAGTCACAATCCCCTGACGGTAGAGATGCGAGAAATAGGTCACCTTCTGCTGCCGCCTGAGAAACACCATCAAATCCATCTTCATAATAACCATCGAGTTTGAGACTTGTGAACCTTGAACCCACGCTTCCAAGATTGCCGGCATTTACTTCGGAACATGGGTCGACAACATGCGGAGTAGGGTCGTTGGCGCCAAAACCATTAACGCAGACATAAACTTTGACGTTAGCTGCAAGCAACGTAGTGGCAATTGTTTGTGTACTGCCTTGCAAGAATAAATGTTCACCGCCCATAGAACCAGATTCATCAACGGCAAATGTTATCAGAGCACATTTTTGTCCTAAGTTTACCCTGGAATTGTTTGCGTGGCCAGAAACCAGTTGGTTGACCATAGAAGATGAATAGTCATCGAGACCTATAAGTTTTTGTTTATTTTTGAAGATGGACGTGGGTAAGGTCTATGTGTGTAAAACAGGTAAAACACGACATGACAGCAGGCACTATGCAAGGGGAAGCAGGGATAGTTTGTTTATTCATACGGGCAGCTGAAACACTCAAAGCACTGAACGCGGCCAGAAACAGCATAATGATGAAAGAGGAAACGGTGAAGCGTTGTTGTAAATGGTTTCTGGCGATGAAGGAGGAGGAGGGAGAGGGTCCAAGAGTTATTACCGATAATTTTTTTTACTAACCCGAAAAATTAATGTTCGATGTTTTGTCGCCAGCAGATCCGGAGGTAGGAGGCAAAAGACAAAATGGGGGACTCGTCCAAAGCCAATGCAGCAGCAATACTGTTTTCTCGACTGAAGAATTCCAAGCAGGTTTGTTTTCGTCTTTGTTGTAAAGTTTTGCTGCGTGCATGCCTGTCGAATGACAAAAATGGGTCGCTTACTTGTTCTACTTAAATACAACACAATCTTGCTGTGAAACAGTCCAGTAATCCGGTTGTAACACCTCCGGTGTATGCCACTAACCCGAGCACAGCAGTAGGTGGTCTGCAACGGCCTGTTGGCCTTCAAGTGGTACAATACAATTTCAATTTTGCGTGCAAACTATCCTAAACAAGTCATCATAAAAAGAAAAGGCATTGCAGATCTAATATCTTGCAAATTGAACAACCCAAAACAGAGCAATTCTTTAGCCCCGAATAATGGTATACGCAAGGCCCCCCCTTCATCAAACAGGGGACGGGGTTCGTCTCGCAAGCCCAGTGGCAGCAACTCTATCCAGAGCAGACAACGAGGAAAGTCCCCCTCCGGCCGCAGCAGATCCCCTAGCGGGCGACGCGGGGGGGGCAATAACATTCCACCGGCATTTGTATTTGACAATGGCAGTGGGATTATTAAGTCTGGATTTGGAACAGATACGCGGCCAGCAGTGTTTAGTGCAGTTGTGGGCACACCAAAGTACATAATACGCATATGCGATATGAAAATATACGATATACTCTGTGCCCCATTTTTTTATTCACGTGTGTGTCCGAGTGTTCTGACCAAAGGTCTATACAGATCTTGTAAAAAAAATGACTTTAAAGTAACTAAACTATGTAGCATACACTTTTAAGAGCAAGAATCTAAATTAAGTTTTTACCACGTACCCGCTGATTGTATGGTGTGTGGTCACGTGATGGTGCATGGTGCACGTGCATGACTGTCATTGTGCACTGCACTCAATTTCACAAATATGGATGCGAAACATGCACACACCCACAATTGTCAACATACTCATCACTAATTTTACTTGTACTCAAATGACAACACTAACACATAATCACAACAAATAAACGCAACGAACTTATAAATAATCCCATTTACTACGCAATGTCAACCTCCCAGGTATGGCAGGTCTATGGTCGGAGCCAGCCGGCGCAGTGTGCTAGTCGGGAAGCGATGCGATCGTATGAAAGGAATTTTGAAGTTGAGTTACCCCACTACTGGAGGAGTAGTGTCAAATTGGGATCATTTACAGGTAGTTGAGTGTATGTTGAGTGTATGTCGCATGTCACTGACACATATATATATCTGGTATCTGCACTTGTTTGTATGTTACATATTACTAGTACATTGATAGTTCAGATACAGATCTTTCGTGATTTGAAATTAATTACATTCCAATCACAATTAGGCGTTATGGCAGCATGCGTATGATGAGGCAAAGACTCACTCAAAGGACCATGCAGTACTGATAACAGAACCACCACTAAACTCAATCAGTAACAAACTAAATACTGCACAGATTTTTTACGAGACACTATTAGCACCTAGTTTGTGTTTCCAGCTTCCACAAGTGCTGTGCCTCTATGCAAATGGTCATACCACAGGCCTCGTTCTAGACTCTGGTGACTCCATGACACAGGCTGTCCCAATTTATGATGGACAATTTGACCCTGCAAGTGTGACATCGATGAAAATTGGTGGAAGAGACATCACAAGATACCTCTCTAAGTTGCTCTTTAGAGAAGGATACAACCTGACTACGTCTGCAGAGTTTCAACTGGTCAATCGCGTCAAGCACAAAGTCTGTCAGACGGCATTTAACCTCAAAAAGGCTCAAGAAGAACACGATGATCTTGACTCAATTCCGGGCTACAAACTTCCGGACTTTAAGCACATTAAGATTGGACTTGAAAAATTCCAGGCACCCGAACTCTTATTTAATCCTTCACTTTTGGGATTAGAGTACGTATTCGATGCGCATGCGTGTCAGTCTCACTATGCCTGTGCAACGAACACAACCGAGAAATAAAACACAAAACTGAAACAACACACAAACATCGCACTAAAAAAACACCACAACCATCGACACGACACCCCAGCGTTTAAAAGTGCCATATATTACATCCGCAAAGATTACCACAATAGACTATTTACTAGAAATTTACTCGTACATATGTATTGTTCCCATAACCATATCGTGCAGGTGCCCTGCAATTCATGAGATAGTAGTCGATGCTGTGGCAAAGTGTCCTGTTGAGAACCGCCGCAAGATATTTTCGCAAATTCTCCTTGCAGGGGTAATTAATTGCATTTTTTTTAAATCAGAACTGAAGCTGCTTAATTTGGTCGATTGCTGCAATATACATTACATATATGTACATATATATATCTTCATTCTCATCCATCAAACTGCTGTCCTTCAAATTGGTGCTGTGCTGTGCTATGTGCACTGGTTTTTTTCGATTATTTTTCAAATCGAATAGGGTTCCACGTGCTCTCGGGGCTTTGGAATTCGACTGCTTTCAGAAGTTCGGAAAATCGCCCACTTTCCCAAATTTAGTACAGATCTGTTTCAGAATCACAATTCGGTCGGTGTCTCTGTGTCGTTGAACCATAATAATTTCAATTTTCCCTTGGTATGCGTACGTCTTGCCTTGTGTGGCTTGCTCTTGCTCTTGCTCTTGCTCTTACGATATGCCTACTACACCCACACACATATGTATATATTCACAGGTATTTCGGCACCAGACAACCGCATCGAGCTAGCATGGGTAGGGGGGTCAATTTTGAGCACCTTTTCGGCGTTCAAAAATATGTCTATATCAAGAGCGCAGTATTTAGAGTACGGCGAGCAAATATTTCATCGGAAAAAAGCAAGTGATGGCATAAGTGCTGGAAAGGCTATGTTGTAGCTGGCTGTGCCATTGCAGGCGGGTGGCCGGGCCGCGGCTTATTTGCTTGGGCCTGATACACAGCAATAATTGCGCTGCAGTAGGGCATTAGCGTGCTATTGCATAGATCACCTTGGTCATTGATGCAGTTCCGTTTATACCGCACACAACGAATAATACATGCGCGTGGCAGCTTGTTACCGATAGCATGGCGCATGCCCTACAGCGCTGCCTACGCCTGGCTGCTGCGATACTAGCATGCTACATGCCTGGCTGCTCTAGTGTATAACGTGCACCGACGCTAGCTTCGCTTGAGGTCCACGTGCTATTGTGATTGTTGCCAACGGACCCCATGGATTGGACCAGAGAACACTTATCACCAGGCATCAACTTATTGAATTTTTTTTCCCTAGACTCGCCCGCTCCTGTGCGCTTTATAGTAGTTCCTTGTGCTGTCGCGTTTCTCGCTGTCGGACTGTCACAATTCTCTGTATTTTTGGGCGGGGCTAGCGTCTGCTGCACCCTG
>JACKZZ010017868.1_pt1 | contig 16650 bp, 2 predicted proteins | sample 8027871 | NCBI WGS metagenome assembly JACKZZ01 (sample SAMN15724774, study PRJNA655200) | protist metagenome | isolation source: fluorescence activated cell sorting (FACS) single amplified genomes of... | place: USA: West Boothbay Harbor, Gulf of Maine | collected 2000-07-19
GCCATCAACTGCAAATTTTGGTTCTGATGGAACATACAAGAATGTTATTCTTGTTACCCAAAGTGGTAGTGGTGCTGGTGCGAAAGCTACCGTTGTTGTAAGCGGTGGTGCTATTACTTCCATCACTATTACTGATGGTGGTAACAATTATAAATCTGGTAATACTTTGAGAATTGCTGCTGGCGACCTTGTTTCTAGCTTAGCAACAAATTCAATTTTGGTAACCACGGAAATGGCTGATGCTATCCCTATTACTCGTCTCAGTGGTGGTTCTAATGCTGCTGCTGGTACATACACTGGTGTTGTTTTGAATGATGGTACATCAACTGGAACTGGAGCAGTAGGTACTATTGTTGTTGACAACACTCCTGCTATTGCCTCAATCACTATTACTACACCTGGAAGTGGTTATGCAAACGGTCAGGAAATTACCATTGCTGCTAATGCTCTTGGTGGTACAAGTAGTGGATACAAGATTACTCTTGACACTGCTGATCTTCGTTCAATGAATGGTGAAACACTCGACACTGCTCATGGTGCTGCTTCTGTCACTGCTGTGAATAATGCAAAACCAGGAACTTACACAGGTCTTTCAACCAGCACCAGCTCATTAGGAAGTGGTGCAGTATTGAGTGTCACTGTTGATGCTAATAATAAAATTAGTGCAGCAGGTGTAACCAGTGCTGGTACAGGTTATAAAAGTGGTGATACTATCACTATTGCTGCAGGCGACCTTGGTGCATCTGGTAGTGGAGCATTAGCATCTTCAATCGGTATGGCTTCAGTTACAACAAATATTGATGATGGTAGAGTTGGAACAATCACTGGTGTACCACTCACTGGAGGAGATAATAATGCTAGAGCTAGTGTTACAATTGATACCTTTGGAAAGATTACTACTATTGCAGTTACAACCGTAGGTGCTACCTATAAACATTGGCAAGAAACTGGATCACCAGTTGTTACTATCGCCAAAGGTGAACTTGGTCATAGTGGTACTCTCAGTACTACTGCTGATGCCCTTAAATCCAAATTAGGAGGAGGTAACGCTCATGCAAACTTAGTTGCAAAAACTTATACTGGTGTTCCTATTAAATGTGTGACATGTGCAACTCTGGCCAATGGTGCTGTTACAGCTGCTATTGCAACTGTAGTTGTTGGTGCTACACCAGATGTCACCTCCATCACAGTTACTTCTCCTGGTTCTGGTTTCAACATGCGTGATGCTTTAGCGATTGAGGGTAAACACTTGGGTAATGATGGCCTAATTAAAACTTCTCAATCTCTTTTGTCAAGTCTTGTCAATAATCCTACTGGACTCGTTGATAGCGAAGGAAACTGGTACACTGGTATTGCTGCCACTGGATCTGCTAACAATGATGCTGTATTCAAGGTTAAAGTTGCAGGAGGAGCTATCACTGATATTGAAACTACAACTGCTGGAACAGGATACTTAATTGGTGATATCCTTACATTTGCTGCTGGTAACTTAGATCGTAGTTTATCCACTGTACCAAACGCATTGCTTGCCAGTGTTAATAGTGGTGACTCTAGTTGTACTGACGGTGTATACACTTCACTTTCCGTTGGTAATGGAGTTACTTTCGCTGATAATTCTGCTGCAAATGGTTCTGGTGCCGGTGCTGTTTTTGATGTCGTAGTTAAAGGTGGTGATATTGTTAGTGTTGCGGTAACTAATGCAGGAAATTTTTATGGTGTTGGTGATACTTTAACAATTACCAGAGGTTTTGGTAGTAATGGCCTTGGATGTAGTGCAAACCCAGTAATTACACTTGTCGCTAACGATATTGCTGCACAATCTGGAGCATTCGAGATCAAGCTCGCTGCTGATAACTTTGATTCTGCTACTGTCCCAGCTGATGTAACATTCAGTGTGGACGGTGACGTTTTAGATGGTCCATCTTCTGAAGCTACAATTAAACTTAGAAAGAGTGATTTCGCTACTGATAATCCATCAGATGCTATTACATTAAGATTAATGCCTACTGCTATGTTCGCTGGTGCTAATGTTGATTTTACATTAACTGAAAACGATATTTCTCATACTGGCTCAAAGGCTTCATTAACATTGACAGCAGGAGATTTGGATGGCATTTCTTCACCAGCAATTGATTATACAATATTAAGTAGTGATTTACAAGTTACTACAATATTGAGTACTAATGCAGGATATGGAATAGGATCTGGTTATACTGCACAAGAATCATGCCGTTGTGCACCTGATCATGGCCGTTTAACTAATACTGTTGTCTTACAGACATCTAAGGACTTCTTATTGGACACAATGTCAACCGATCCTACATGTACCATCGCTGGAACTTACGCTGATGGTTATGCTACTAGTTTATCTGGAAGTTCTGGAGCCTCAGGTGCTACAATCAAAACTTTCACTGTTGCAGCTGGTATCCTCAAGAGAAAATCTAATCAATTGAGGGACAAGTTTGCTAATGCTGCTGGTGCTGGCAGTTGTGTTGACGGAACATATGATCAAATTGATTTAGTAACTGTATCAGGTGATGGATCAGGTGCCCGTGTACAAGTAACATGTGCTTCTGCTGCTATTACAGCTGTGAATGTGTTGAAACTTTATCCAGGTAGTGGATATGCTGGAAATGATCAAGTGAAAATCGACGAGGGTGTGTTAGGAAGTGGTAAGGCTGCTGTTACTATTACTCTCGCTGCTGGTGATATTCATACTGGTATTACTAGCATCACTGTTGCGACAGGTGCAAGTAGTCCTACTACTAATCCTTATAAAATTGGTGATCAAGTGAGCCTCGCAGCTGTTGGTTCTTCTGGATGTACTACTATTACATTTGATTTAGTTAACAACTATGGTACACTTAAAAATGTTGCCCCTTATGCTTGTGTACCAGATAAATTGGAAGTCATCAAAGTAGAAAATAAAGAAACTATTGGTTCCATTACTGATCCTAATGATTTCTCTGGTGTAACAAGACTTAATTGGCTTAAGGCTAAAGTAGCTGAAGTCAAAAAGACCATTCCTGCTGTTGAAGAGAAGGATTTCACTGATATTACAGCTGTTGCTCTTTCTTCTAGACGTCGTCTTCAGGTGTCTTCTTCTGGTATTGCCGTTTCTTACTCAATTAATGTTATTGTACAACAATCAGGAGCTTCAGGATGTACAGGTGCTCAATGTGTCCACAATGCTGTTAGTGCTGCCACTGCTGCTCCTGTTACTTTTAATAATGCAGCTGGTACTGCTCAAACAACTGCTGGTTCAGTGACAACAAATACTGTCACTGTTGCATCATCAACATCACTAGCAAATGCCCAATCATCTAATACATGTGTTGCTGGTACTGCATCATTGCTTACATCTGCTGTAGGCGGTTCTGCTGATTGTGTTTCTTGTGAAGTTGGTAAATTCTCACCTAATGCTGCAAAAACATGTACCAGTTGTGATACCGGATATACTACTTTAGCAGCAGGTACTGCTGATGCTTGTGATGTATGTAATATTGGATATGCAGGTGATGCTACCACTTCTACTTGTACTACTGTAGATACTACTAATACACCTCGTCAAACAGGTATTTGTGCACCTGGTTCATATAAATCTACTCAAACTAATACAGCTTGTGTTTTATGTCCTATTGGTTCATACAGTGGTATATATGGAGCATCAGGTTGTTATTCCTGTCCTGATGGATACTATGCTAACGCTGTTGGTGCTTCAACATGTACTATTGTCCCTGCAGGATATGTTGCAACTGCAGCATTCTCTGATTCTTCTCTTTCTACTAGTAATGCAGATCTTACTGTCGGTAACTATATTGGTGTCACATCTACATGTAGTACATGTAGTGGTAGTGGTACTGGTGCTAAGTTTGACATTGTTGTCTCTGGAAAACTCTCAACTGGTGTTGATGCTTTATTCCCTAGTATTGTAGCATCTACCAATTCTGCTACAGATTGTACTAATAATGCTGGATACGCAGGTGTGTCCCTAACTGGTGGCTCAGGAACTGGTGCTGTTGCTACTGTAGCTGTTTCAGGAAGTGTTGTTTCTGGTATTACTGTAACAGGTCAAGGTTCTGGATATGTCGTCGGTGATACTTTAACTATCCCTGCTAATTTTGCTGCTGGTACAGGTTCCGCACGTTCTTTTGTTCTTGTTGCTGATGATTTTACTAATGATGGTGTCATCAAGACGATCACTGTTGTTAACGCTGGATCTGGATATCTTGCCGGTGATATTCTCACCTTCGATTCAAATTTTGGTAGTACTGCTAGTGCCGTTTCTACAATCACAATTGCCAAAGTTGTTACTGTAGCTACTTCTGCTGATTTTATTCCCTATATTTCCAATAAGAATAGTCTTACTGCTGGTACTTTCAATAGTGTTGCTACTGCTTCTACTACTGGTGCTGGATCTAGTTCTACATTCAATGTCGTTGTATCTGCGGGTCTTGCTGCTTCTATCCCAGTTATTCGTGTCAGTGGTGGTTCTAATAGTGCTGTTGCTGGTACATACACTGGTGTTGCTTTACCTGGTGGTACTGCAGGAACTGGAGCAGTAGCTACAATTGTTGTTGACAACACTCCTGTTATTACCTCAATCACTGTTACTTCTCCTGGAACTGTTTATGTACACGGTGAGACTATTACTATTGCTAATGGTGCTCTTGGTGTTGGTAGTACTGGATACGTCATCACCCTACAAGCTGCTGATATTGTCCCTGGAACAATTCAAAGTATTACTCTCAATGCAGTAGGTTCAGGTCACAAATATGGTGACGTTTTGACTCTAGATAATACTAATGTAGGAACAGTTAAACTTAGATTTGCTCCTGGTGGAGCTGGTCTCAAGCCTTTCTCAAGTAGTGCTACTAATATCTCAAAGTGTAAAGTAGGAACATATAAGAGTCATCAAGGTGCTGGTACCTGTACACCATGTAGTATTGGTTACTATGCTGGTTCTGAAGCAACTCCTTTATGCTTACCATGGCCACAGGGTTATGTTGGAGGTGATGAAAATGGTGGTATCACTGCATGTGCTGTTGGTACATACAAAAACCAAGCTGGTAATTATAATTGTCAGACTTGTGCCAATGGCTATTACGCATCAGCACAAGGTTCTCCTACATGTACTATACAATCTGGTGGTAATTCAGTCGATAATAATGATGCTGGTGTTACTGTATGTCCTGCTGGATCTTACAGTGACCGTGGTGATGATATTTGTACTACTTGTCCTGCAGGTTATTATCAAGATATAGCTGGTAAAAATGAATGCAAGATTGTTCCTGCTGGTAAGGTTGGAAGAGTTACTGTTAATGCTGCTGATACTATTCAAGAGACAGGTGCTACTCAGATTGTTGACTGTGCTAACGGCTCCTACAAACCACTTGAAGGTGCTACTAATTGTGCTGATGTTCCTAATGGTCATCAAGGTGTTAATGCTGCTCAAGCTTCTGTTGCTTCTGGAGCTATTGATGTTGTTCCATGTCCTTACGGTACTTTCAATACCGATGGTACAAATGCTTGTACTGATGTTGATGCTGGTAATCAGGCTGTCAACGCTTCTGGTGTTTCTGGTACATATGTTGCAATAGGTGCAGTTGATCAACTACCTTGTGTCGCTGGATACTATAACCTCAACGGTAACGGACCATGTGTCGCAGTGACTGCTGGTTATGTCAGTAGAACAGCTAGCACCGCACTCACTACTGGAGGAGGAAGTAATATAAATCAGGGAATTGCTCTTTATGCTGTGGCTTGTCCTAATGGTGAGTACAAGGGTACAACAGTTACTGACAACTGTGCAGATGTTCCTGCAGGTAGCTTCGGTTCTGCTGATGCCGGTTTAACATATGCATCTAGTGCTGCCACATCCGCTGTTCCATGTCCTAACGGCACCTTTAGTACCAATGGTACAGGTGCTTGTACTGATGTTTCTCCTGGTAATGAGGCCATTGATGTTACCCCTGCCTACGCAGCATCAGGTGCAGTTGCTCAACAAGCTTGTACTGTTGGATACTATAACATCAACGGAAACGGACCATGTGTCGCAGTGACTGCTGGTTATGTCAGTAGAACAGCCAACACCGCTCTAAGCCACTCGGGAGCATCAGGAGTATCAACAGTTAATATAAATCAGGGAACTGCTCTTTATGCTGTGGCTTGTCCTAATGGTGAGTACAAGGGAACAACAGTTACTGATGAATGTCAAGATGTTCCTGCTGGTAGCTTCGGTTCTGCTGATGCTGGTTTAACATATGCATCTAGTGCTGCCACATCTGCTGTTCTATGTGTTAAAGGTACCTATAACACTGATGGTTCTGGTGCTTGTGATGTTGTTCCCGCTGGTAAGGTTGGAAGAATCAGTGCTGGTACTGCTACTGATCAAGAGACAGGTGCTACTCAGATTGATGACTGTGCTAACGGCTCCTACAAACCACTTGAAGGTGCTACTAATTGTGCTGATGTTCCTAATGGTCATCAAGGTGTTAATGCTGCTCAAGCTTCTGTTGCTTCTGGAGCTATTGATGTTGTTCCATGTCCTTACGGTACTTTCAATACCGATGGTACAAATGCTTGTACTGATGTTGATGCTGGTAATCAGGCTGTCAACGCTTCTGGTGTTTCTGGTACATATGTTGCAATAGGTGCAGTTGATCAACTACCTTGTGTCGCTGGATACTATAACCTCAACGGTAACGGACCATGTGTCGCAGTGACTGCTGGTTATGTCAGTAGAACAGCTAGCACCGCACTCACTACTGGAGGAGGAAGTAATATAAATCAGGGAATTGCTCTTTATGCTGTGGCTTGTCCTAATGGTGAGTACAAGGGTACAACAGTTACTGACAACTGTGCAGATGTTCCTGCAGGTAGCTTCGGTTCTGCTGATGCCGGTTTAACATATGCATCTAGTGCTGCCACATCCGCTGTTCCATGTCCTAACGGCACCTTTAGTACCAATGGTACAGGTGCTTGTACTGATGTTTCTCCTGGTAATGAGGCCATTGATGTTACCCCTGCCTACGCAGCATCAGGTGCAGTTGCTCAACAAGCTTGTACTGTTGGATACTATAACATCAACGGAAACGGACCATGTGTCGCAGTGACTGCTGGTTATGTCAGTAGAACAGCCAACACCGCTCTAAGCCACTCGGGAGCATCAGGAGTATCAACAGTTAATATAAATCAGGGAACTGCTCTTTATGCTGTGGCTTGTCCTAATGGTGAGTACAAGGGAACAACAGTTACTGACAACTGTGCAGATGTTCCTGCTGGTAGTTTCGCAACTAATGATGGTGTGTCTTGGGTAGCTCAAGCAGCATCTACAACTGCTTACTGTCCTCCAGGTTACTATAACACTGATGGTACTGGAAATTGTGATGAAGCACAGCCTGGATACATCACTGCTACAGCAGGTACAACCGATGCAACTACTTTTGTTGCTGTTGATCAGCATACATCTGTTGGTGGTACTGCTGCTGGTTCAGCTGATATTCAGGTACAATGCAAGGATGGGTACTTCAAGGCCCACTCTGGTTCAGGTGACTGTACATTAGCTCGTCCCGGTTATTTAGCTTCGAATGCAGCTGGAACTGCGGTTAATGCAGGTGCCGTTCAACAAATGCCTTGTCCTATTGGTACATACAAAGCAACTGCTGGTGTAGGTACAGGTACAGATGTTACAGGTACTACTATTATTACAACCACTTGTAAACTTTGTGAACTTGGTAAATACCAACCTGCTACTGGACAAACGGTATGTATTGCTGCAGATGAAGGTGATCATGTTCCTGGAACTGGAGCAAGTGCTGACCAACGTTGTGCTGCAGGTAGTTATACTGCTTCAGTTGGAGCAGAGAAATGTACTCCTTGTGCTTTAGGAAAATATCAGAATCACCCTGGTCGTGATCACTGTTTAGATGCCCCTGCAGGTTTCTATGCAGCCGATAGTGCTGGTGTTTACGTCAGTAGTATTGGAGCCGATGGAACTATTGGTGCTATTGCCATTACACCTTGCGCAGCTGGTTATTACAAGAACAATGCTGGTGATGGTACTGGTACTGGTGTCGGTAAATGTACGCAATGTGCCCTCGGCACATATCAGGGTGCAACTGGTGCCACCGTTTGTTTCAATACTGACGCTGGTTACATGTCAAGAACAGCTTCTTCACCAATTGTTTTTGGAACTGATGCTATTCACCAAGTTGCAGCTATCACTCAAGTAGCATGTCCTCAGGGATCATGGAAGGGTACAACCATCACTCAAGATTGTCAAGATGTTGATGCTGGACGTTTTGCATCTATTAATGGTGTAACATTCGCTAATTTAGCTGCAACCATGGAAGTAAATTGTCCTGATGGTTATTATAACTTAGATGGTGATGATGCTTGTATTGAAGCCCCTGCTGGTTATGTTACATCAACATCAACAACAACTGTTTCTGACGGAGTTGCAACTAAATCTACTGGAATTGGAGCAGATCCTACAACTGCTGCTACCCATCAAGCCAAGTGTGATAAAGGATGGTACAAACCACAAGCTGGTCGTGGCAATTGTATTCATTGTGCACGTGGATTTTATCAACCATTAGAAGGTCAAACTTCATGTATCCTTGCTAATACTGGTCATGAAATAACAGATCCTAATACAGGTACTGTTGGTACTATTGAAACTGGTGCATCAAGTCAAACCATTTGTCCAGCTGGTGAATATAAAAGTTTGGAAGGTAAAGGTCGTTGTGAACCATGTCCAAAGGGTTCATATACTGATATAGCTGGTCAAAGTGTTTGTACACCATGTGCTGCAGGTTATTACCAAACAACAGCAGGTCAAACAAGTTGTAATGGAAAATGTGCATCTGGTAAGACTACTAATGGTCATATTGGTTCTTATGTAGCAACACAATGTACAAGTTGTGAAACAGGTAAATATGCTTTTGGTCTTGGTCAAGGTGTATGTCTTGATTGTCCAACTGGTACATATGCTGATCATGTAGGTCAAGCATCATGTACACCATGTTTAACTGGACATTATAATAATAAAACTGGTGCAAAAGAATGTAAAACTTTATGTGCTGCAGGTTACTCCACCAATAATCAACTTGGTCAAACATTATGTACTGAGTGTGTTGCTGGTAAATTTGCATCAGGTGAAGGTAATTCTGAATGTACAAAATGTCCACTTGGTTATTCACAAAATTCTACTGGACAAGCAGGATGTGTTGCATGTGCTGTTGGTACATCTACTAATGGTACAAATGGCCATGCCACATGTATTGCATGTACTGCTGGTAAGTTTGCTAATTATGCTGGTGCACCTGATTGTTATGAACAAGAAAGAGTTGTTCCAGATAATAAGGATATTACAGCTACTATTAGTGTAATTGCAGCTATGGTTGTACTTGTTTCTGTATTATCATTTACATATTATCATAGAGCTACCATCTTTGGTAATTCTAGTGATAATGAAGAAAATGATATTGAAGAAGTTGTCAAAACTAAATCTGAATCTACAGAATTGACAGCAGCTAACAGAGCTTAAAACTAAACTAAAATTAAATTAAATTAAATTAAATTAAAACGAAGCTTTGAAATTGAAATAAAATATATTTTTTGCTTTCAATTTTTAATCTTAAACTTAAACTGAAAAAAACAAAAACAAAAACAAAAAACTTGATTGCATAAATACAAGGGAAAGTAATTAAGCATCATCCTCATTTTCATTATCATCATCGTTATTATTATCATTTTTTATTTTTATTTCATTGTAGTGGTAGTAATAGTGTTCCAAAATCAACGAACACAAAACAAACATAAATCAAACTTCAGAAATAAATTTTATTTCGTTTTATAAGTATTGTGTGCCTCAAACACAGAATATTTATTTGGTTTGAAATGAATTGTTTTGAATGAAATGAATATCAAATACAACACTACATGAAAGAAAAGAAAAAATGATAAGGGTAAGTAGAATGAGAACGAAAAAAGAGGATGAGTTTAATTAATAGTATTTCTGCACTATTGAATTTAAAAAAACAAACAAAACAAAATAGTAGTAAACATTAAAATAAGTACCGCATCTTTCGAGCAAATCAAAATAAATATAGGTTTAGGTTATGATTGAATGAAAAATTGAGATATAATAGGAAAAACGAGTGATATGATTGTGATAGTAGTAATGATAATAAAATTATTAGCTTTATCATTGCCACTGTCATTCTCATCATCTCTCCGTCGTTGGAGTCTATTCTGTTATATAACTCAATCAATATTTCAATTATAACCTTATCATAATCGTAATATTATGATTTGTTTTCGAATTAGAACGTGTGGTATAATTATTATAAAATAATAATCAATTCATTATCATTTTCATTATTCATAAGCATATTAAAATTTGTTCATTCTTGAATAAATGTTTAGTGTAGTGAAATGAAGCGAAGTGAAGTGAAGTGAATTCATTAATCAACAATGAAATCATGGGAAATAAGTAAAAAGTATGTGAAAAAATGAAGATATAAAGAATTCATTCTCTTTTTGTCTTTCGTCGTAATAGGCTATTCATTATTACCAAACACTTTGTTTTCTGTGAGATTGAAATTGTAACAATATCAAAATAAATTAATAAATTGAAAAATACGATCTTGTTTATCTATAGTTAAAAACCCTCTACTCCCGACTTTCCAACTTTCTAACCCTCTTAACCCTACCACACCCTACTAAGTTCCTGTTACCTACACTACATTCATACAACATCTTCACTAAGAATCAAAGATTTGTATATTTCCCACAGTATCCCCCCTTAAATCTTTGAGGAGAAGGAATGAAAATGTCAACACATGAAGTTGATTTTCGTTTGATTGATGCAATATTGTTTCAATCAAAAACAAATCGTCGATATTCATACGCAAGAAGTCGAGGACTCGTGTGGTTGGAGAATTCTCAAGATGGTATTGGTAATGAGAACAATCATCACCATTTCCCTGCGTACTATATTCCAATGAATATAAATAGTAATAGTAATGTTAATGATGAGGATGGTGATAATAATAATGATAATGATAAGATTATACTATATTGTCATGGAAACAATGGTAGCATTGCTGATTATTCACATTTACTGTTAGACTACCATAACATATTAGATAATAAATATTCTATCATATCACCAGAATATAAAACATCATATGATTCTTTTGGAAATAAATGTAAATATGATGGAATTAACTATAATAATAGCAATAGCAGCAATCAATTATATCATATCAATAATGTAGTCAAATCAACATATTTTTATATTATACATGTACTAAAATATAAACCATGCAATATCATTCTTATGGGATATGATGTAGGTGTTGGCCCTATAATCGAATTAGCCTCTGATTTGTGTCATAGTTATAATAGTAATAGTAATAGTGGTAGTGGCAGTGGCAGTGATGGTTGCTCACATCCTCCAGCGTGTGTCGTGTCAATAGCAGGTTTCATGTCTGTGTATGATTTACTTCGAGAATGGAGAGGGAATACATTTGTAAAGATATTATCAGATAGTCTTACTGCTCCTGCTGCTGCTCCTGCTCCTGCTGCTGCTCCTTCGATAGCTGCAAATAATGCAACTATTATTAATATTAGCACCACTACCACTAGTCCGAAAACAAATACAAATACAAATACAAATACAAATACAAATAAAGTACAATGGGATAATTTACAAAAATTAACGTATGTAACATGTCCTATTCTATTCTTACATGGAACCCACGATACTATCATCAAATCAGGTCATTCCATTGCTATGTATGCTATGTGTATATCAAAAAATAAAGTGTTAAATGTCATACCTTATGCTGATCATTACACATGGTCTACATCTACATCTACTACTAGTAGTAGTAGTAGCAGTAGTTCTAAGTTTTGTGGTGTTGGTGTAACTGCCGATGTCTTGAAGCCTATCCGGGATTTCTTAAATAACAACTCGAAACAAAATAGAAGCAGTAGTAGTAGTAGTAGCAGTAGTAGTAGTAGTAGTAGTAGTAGTAGTAGCCGAGGAAGAAGTAATATTGACATCAGTAAGTATTATACTTGCCCTAAGCATATTCTCGAGAAAGAAACAGGAATAGGTGATGACACTGAATCGGAATCTGTCTCTCATTCCTTATTGATAACTAGTGCGAATGGAAGTGGAAATGGAAGTATCTATGTGTTACCTGATCCACATGACTTCTGCTATAATTGCAATAACAATCAAGGGAAAATTCAAAATCACTACAATGGTCACAGTCATAGATATAGATATAGTCATAGCACTAGTACTAGTACTAGTTCTGGTTCTGGTTCTGGTTGTATTTTTGATTTTCTTTCCAACCCTATCTCCTGTCTTTACAGTTGGTATGATGACAGCAATACTAACATTAACATTAACACTGACACTGACAACAATAACAATAACAATGGTAGTATTACTAGTAAAATGAAAGTAAATAGTACTATTACTATTACTAGTAGCAAGAAGTCGAAGTCGCAGTCGCAGTTGAAGAGTGGACTAGATATTTTGAATTCTTATTTTGATTCTTTAAATAATAGAAACCTACCAGGAGTGTTGAACACGCTACACACTGATATACTGGTGAGATATGCGAATGCTAACGCTAACGCTAATACTACTACTACTACTACTATTGCTGATGTCAATGTCAATGCTAATGGTGATACTAATAGAACGAAACCACCGCAACCACCACCACCACCACAACCACAGGAAAAGTCGTGGTATGGTCTTAAAAAAGCTCGTCAACGATACAGCAACATGTTTAAGAGAAACCCTAACTTCATGGCCAAATATATTTTATTAGATGTAGATGAAGAATATAGTGCTGCTGCGACTGCTGCTGCGACTGCTACTGCTACTACTGCTGCTTCTGGTACTTCTGGTGACAATGAACACGATAATAGTAATAATAGTAGCAGTAGTAGTAATGGAAATGGAAAATCAAAAATATCGTCACCATTGCCATTACCATTACCACTACCATTACCATTACCATTATTCGTGACATACATAACAAATGTACAATTTCAATGTGTAAGTAGTCAGTTGTATGTGAACAGAGATATTACTTATGTCATCGATATTCAAATGCAAAAAATTATTATTATCAATCATACATGAGGAATCAGGAATCAGGAATCAGGAGAAGAGTTAGATTTTAGAAGACGATGAGGAGTGTGATGTGATGTGATGTGATGTGATGTGATGTGATGTGATGGAAGGGACATGTGCTGATTTCAATGAGGATGTACTGGTCATGTTGGTTGACAGGCGAGCAGGCAATTAATTCCGTAGAATTCCAAAAAATAGACATAGCCATAGCCATAGCCATAGCCATAGCATAGCCATATAACCATAGCCTTCCCATATCCAAAGAGCCAAAGCATGTAAAAAGTAATTTTTATTTTTAGATGATTGTGATTGTGATTGTGATTGTGATTGTGATTGTGATTGTGATTGTGATTGATTTTATATTTTGTATATACTATACAAACCTGAAACGAATTTTTTATTTTTTTATTTAATTTAATTTAATTTTTGGAAATATTTATTTAATTCCTTCTTTACCATTTATAACAATAATAATTGTTTACCGTTGATTTATCATTTTTGTTAACAGTAATAATAATTGCTTAAGTGACTAGATTACAAATTAGAAAAATTTAACAATAATTATTGCTTAAGTTTAACTGTGAACTCGGTGAAGCCAGTGAACCCCAAAAGAACTGAGCCTTCGAAGAAAAGATGGTAAAAAGGGTTAAAAATCAAAAAAACTTAAAGAGAGGAACTCTTTTTGTTGGTAATCATATTCCAAGATGCCAACAGTACGTGTTTCTGTTAGAATTCGACCTGAGCAAAGTGAAAACACCATCAGTGGCTTTTCTTTCAATGAAGGAGATGGTAGTGTTATGTTGAATATGGGGGATTCAAAACATGAGTTTAATTTTGATCATGTATTAGGAAGTGATGTTGGTCAAGAGGAAGTATTTAATACATGTGCAACGCCTATATGTCGTGATGTATTGGAAGGTTTAAATGGAACAATATTTGCATATGGACAAACTGGTGCCGGCAAAACTTATACCATGACTGGTCCTTCAATGAATGATAGTGATGATAATAATAATAATAATTATCAAAGAGAACATGGTTTATGTATGAGAACTATTAATTATTTATTTGATAAATCTCGTAGTATATGTTCCATTAATAAAAATAAAAATAATTATAATTATAATCATAATCATAATCATAATCATAGAAATATACAAGATAGTGGTGTTGGTAATGGTAATGTTAATGGCACAGATACGATATCAATAAGAATGTCTATAATGGAAATTTATAATGAAAATATTATTGATTTATTGCATGAATTGCCATCTTCTTACTCTTACAATGGTAATGGTAATGGCCATGGCTATGGTAATGGTAATGGCAGCAATAGTAGTGAGAATTTAAATGTAAATATTGGTAGTAGTGGTAGTAGTAGTGGTGGTGGTGGTGGGTCAAATGGAATAGGGGTAGCATTTGGTGGAAAAGGTGGAAATATAAATAAAATAACAACAGCACCTAAATTAACATTAATAGAGACACCGACATCAGGTGTTGTCATACCAGCATTGTACATTCTACCAATAGCATCAGAAGAAGAAGCATTTTCATTATTATTAACATCAATAAGGAATAGGAATAAATCAGAGCATTTATTAAATAAAAACTCATCGCGATCTCACTGTATCATCACTTTTTATATTGATAGAGTAAGAGATAGTAGCAATGGCAGTAACAGTAACAGTAGCAGTAATGCTAGTAATATGAAATATGGAAAAAATAATAAGCAAAATGGAACATATAGTAGCCACGACAACAACAATAGCAACAATAGCAACAATAATGACAATATTGAAGTAGATCCAATAGTAATCAGTAGTAAACTGCATTTGATTGACCTTGCGGGTAGTGAAAGAAATAAAAAAACAAATTCAACTGGTCAAGTAAAAAAGGAGGCATCATATATCAATCGCTCATTGTCCTATTTAGAGCAGGTTGTCATAGCATTAACACAAACAAGAAGGGGTCATATACCATATAGGCAAAGTAAATTAACATTTTTTTTAAAGGATAGTTTTGGTGGTAATAGTAATAGTAATAGTAATGGTAGTGGTAGTGGTAATAGTAACACAGCGTTGATTTCATGTATTTGGTGCAAACAAGGACATGAGTGGGAAACATTATCATCGTTAAGATTCAGTGTAAGAATGAAGTCAATTAACAATAATCACAATATCAACAACAATAGTAATGGCAATGGTAATGGTAATGGTTATGGCAATAACTCTAGTGACACTAGTCAAAATGCTTTGAAGAATATAAAAACTATTAATATGCTCAAAAGAGAATTAATGGTGCGTGATCAGATTACAGGTAACGATCCATATTTACCAACATTGACATTAAAACAAAGAAGTGATTGTATGTTACAGGTAAGTGAACTGTTGATGGAACCATTTTATAATGATAATGATAACTACAACCCGCAGTTACTATCAAACAATAATAACAATAATAATCAGAGTTCTTTTCATATCCCAGAACGTTTAGAAGTGAAATCACTATCACATATTAGAGAAGTATTTTCAATTCTACGTGGTTGTTTATATGAAGCATGTGACAACAATCAAGATGTTATTGATGACATCTTACATAAAACAAATAAAAAATATAAAATGTTATATGAACCTATGATACTTGATACTGACCATCCTGATGGAATTGGTGGTTTGAGTGTTAATTCTCATACAGGATTAAATAGTAATATTTTACCTGATTTTACTAATCGTAAAGGAAACAGAAATATTCATATCATAAACGAAGAAAATGAAGATGAGGGTGAAAATGAAAATGAAGATGAAGATGAAAATGAAAATGATAGGAACATCGATTCAACTCCTTTGCCCCGGAAGGAGCAGTGGATCTATCCTCAAAAGGATCCTGATGATTGTTACGATGGGGATAGCAACATGAACATGAACATGAACATGAACATGAATATAAACAATGGGAGTAGTGATGGAATGAATAGCAGTCAGAAGCAGCTACTTATGATGAGAACGGCATCTCAGGACTTGCCCACTGCTGCAAATCCAGATCCTTTTGGTGCTGGAAGTGGAAGTGGTAGTAGCACTCATCTACCAAATATTAATAACAAAGATACCGATAGGATAAATGGTAACGGTAACGGTAACGGTAATGGTAATGGTAATGCAAATTCCAGCTCTACACTTCATCTTGGCTTAAGTCAGTCCGGTTCTGGTGCAAGTGTTCACAGTGGCCACAGTCATCGCTCTAATTCTAACTCAGCAAAAAATATAACTCAACAAAAACAAGAGCAACAAGAACAAGAACAAGAGCAAGAACAATACGAAGATGACATGTTTGAAGAATTCAAATTAGGTGCAGGATACGAGTTACATGAAGCATATGAGGACATAAGAAAAACTATAAAAATAGAAAAATCTCGATGTAAGGAAATGATTTCACTACTCAATCGTCTCAAAGGTGAGATTGATGAGCTGCAATCATCATTATAT
>JACKZZ010001830.1_pt1 | contig 16648 bp, 27 predicted proteins | sample 8027871 | NCBI WGS metagenome assembly JACKZZ01 (sample SAMN15724774, study PRJNA655200) | protist metagenome | isolation source: fluorescence activated cell sorting (FACS) single amplified genomes of... | place: USA: West Boothbay Harbor, Gulf of Maine | collected 2000-07-19
TAATTAGTTTATATGAAAATTGATTTAAGAATAAGACTAAGAAAATATAGTATAATTGATTATGGCTGCTACTGTGTATTTTAATAACACAAACGAACTTAACGCTCTTTGGTATGATTCTCATTCCTCTGTTGTAAAGAGGGTCTGTATGGAGTTGGGACAGAATGATAATATGAATGAAGTTGTTGAAAAGATTTTGGGTCCTCGTCCTAAGATTAAGAAGATGAAGGATCCTAACAAGCCTAAGAAGGCAAAGACCGCTTTCATGTTTTACTGTGATGACCACCGTCCATCGCTTATGGATGCACAGAAGAAGAAGACTGGTAAGATTGTTATTGGTGAGATTGCTAAGGAACTAGGAAAGATGTGGAAGAAACTTACGGATAAGGATAAGAAGCCTTATAATTCTAAGGCTGCTAAGAGTAAGGTAGATCACGAGAAGGCAATTAAGGCTTATCATGAGTCACTAGGTATGTAAATAAACAAAACAAAACAAAAATAAACTAAAATACATTTAAATCATATATTAAAATTTTTTTTATGATTTAAACCTAAATAAAATTGAACTCTATTCTGTCCAACATAAATATATATCTATTATATCATATCATCCCCAATACATGGAATTTTTAAATGAAAGCCAACTAAAAACAGCCATGACGAAAAAAAAAACAAAACAATACACAAATACATCTTTTTATGATATCAAAACATTTAAAGATGTCCTTAAGTTAGCGTTTAGGTGTAGAAATAAAAAAACAATAGATATAATCCTTAACAATTGGTATAAACTATTAGATAGCGAAGTTGAGTGGGGTAAAAAAACCAAAATGATAGACAAAAAAGAAGAAAAACTAATAAATTCTCTCCACCCACAAGAATTACTAATGATTATTAATATTGGTAAATTAGTTCAAGAAACATATAAAATGCAACCAGAAATAGCATTTGTATTTTCATTTGGAATAGTTTGCGCTCACTTTGTATTTGAAGAAACATCTATGAATTTAAATATTGAAGAAATTTATAATACTTTACCAAATAAACTAAAATCAAAAAATAAAGAAAAAAAGTTTAAAAAAGATTTCTTTATTATTGGAACAAGTAAAGAAGTTAGAAATATTTTATATAAAAATAATAAAGATGGATAACAAAATTAATGATATTTATAAAGATTTAAAAAATTTAGTAGAAAAAACCCACAAAATAATTATTTTAGATGAAAAAAATAAAGAAAAAACAAACACACAAAAAAATATAAAACTAAAAATAAAAGAAAATATAAAAACAGAAATAAAAACAGAAATAAATAATCAAATTATTGAAAAAAAAACACAATCTTGTCAAACATCAACAACAAAATCAACAACTCCCGAAAACCACGTATATATTTCATTACCGCCTGCAGGTAGAAGTGGAACAAAAACAGATAAATCAATAATAAATTGGAGTCATTCTTTACGTGGTTATTATTTTTAATTTTTTTATTATAAATAATTTTCTATTTTCATAAAATCCTAAATATTATAATTTACAATATTGTAAACAATAATATTAACCTAATTTATAAAATTTTTTATAAAATTTTTGTTTAACACCAAAAACACTATAAAGGCATTTTGACATTACAGTTGTTTTTGTTTCAGATAAAACTAAGGTAGATTGTTGACAAGAAATGCAAACAGCAGAATTTTTTCTTTTAAACCAGTCTAAGTAACATCTATCATGACACATTTTTCCGCATGTATCACATCCAACAAATGATTTTTTTGGGTCAACTTCTTCAAAACAAAATAAACATTCTTGTAAAGGTTGTTTTTCTTTTTTTTCGCTTTTTTTTATATTTTCATCAAAATTTTCATGAATATCTTTTTCTAATTTAATATAATTATTGTTGCTCATCGGTAATATATATACATAACCCATTATTTTTATTATTTTTTTTTTAAAAACAAACCTAGAGAATAAATAAAAGTAATTTAAGAACACAAAACATATTTTATGTAGATGTTAAAAACCCATAGTAGTGATGAAGAAAAAGAAGAAAAAGAAGAAATTTATATGCCCAATAATGAATTATCTCCAAGAACAAGAGCAAAAAAACTTGAACAATTAAAAAATTATCAGCGTTTATTAAATCCACCTATATCTCAACAAAGTTATGTAAGACAAAAATTAAATACAACATTAAAAAAAGAAAAGGATTCAATTATTGACGTTAAACCTAGAAAAAGTATGATAGAAACCCCATCAACAGACCAACTTTTAAGACAAGACACAGTTTTTGAAAAACATTGTAGCGAAGCAATAAAAAATAATATTAATTTTTTATGTGCACAGATTAGTGCAAAATTTCATGATGATTTACTTATAGGTCAAGAGCATTCAAAAAGAATATTACCTGATTGTAATTCACCTAGTCAAAATTTACTATTAGAAAATGATGAGTTAACAGATGAAGAAAAAATACAAATAGTTACTCAAGATCCCAAATTTGGTATGTTTTCCCTTTTTAAATATCATATACATCGCGGATATAGAAATGATGTTTTAAAAGCAAAAAATGCATTTTACTGCTCACATATATTTTCATTGCTTTTCGCACTTCCTATTTTAATTTTTATAATACAATGGACAGTTTATATTGCACTAGTTGTTCATGATACAAAAACATTTGATAATGGATTTTGTCCTAATGAATCTTCAATAGAAACAAAATTAATTATGTTGGCTGTATCAATGCTTTATTTTGTTCGTTCATTTTTTCTGTGGGACAATCTTACTGATAGAACAAGATTAAACAGAATGATGCCTAGTATTGATGTTTGGGTTATGATAGACACCTTTCAAGAATTTGGATTTAACTTATTAGTTTATTTGGCTAATCTTTGGATAGTATATAGTAATGAAAGTTTAACAGAAATGATATTAAACTCGCTTGCTATGGAATTTTTAATGAACTTAGACAATGAATTTGAAGAAATGTATTTTAAATTTTTACCAGAAGCGGGTGTAGATATTTATGATAATCTTTTCGTAAATTTCAGTGATAATCAAGAAAAATTAAAAAAACGAAAGCGTTCTTGCACGTTTAATTGCGTAAGATGTGTTTTTTATATTCCATTTAAAATATTAGTTTTGTCTTTGTTACTTTTCCCTGTCTTTTGTATGATTATGATGTTTTATGGCCCTATCTGCAAATAACTTTATTTCTTCTTTTTCATATTCATAATTTTTAAATATAAAACTACAAGTAGGATGCATAGGAAACGAATGAGAGCGTTTTTTTATAGTAGTATTATAATGTTTAACATTTTCTAAGTTTTTTAATAATTCTTGACTTATTTCTTTTTTTTCTTTATTACGACATTTATAAAATAAATAGTAAATACACTGCATTATATTAAAATATATAAAGATTTTAATATAAACAAAAAAAATTATTTTTCCAAATAGTGCTGAAATGCATTTACATAAAATAAAGATGCATTATAATTTGACTCATCTATATTTGTATAACATTTAATATAATTAAAAATTTTATTTTCTCTCCAAATAAAATTACTTTTATAAAGGCAAAATATATTATTTATGTGTAAAATATCAATATCAAATATTTGATCTATTTTTTCTTTTCCGTGTAAATCATCATATAAATAATGACAAAATTCAAGAAAAGTTTCTTTATCAATAAAAAACGTATTATTATTTGTTTGCGTTCTATTACTGTTCATCGGTTCACTTACTTATATAGTAATAAAAAAATTTTATTAAATAATTTTAATTATTAATTTTAATTATTAATTTTTATTTGTAATTAAACATCATTATACATTAGAAATTGTTTTGTTCATCTGACGCTTCTTAAGTTCCATCGCCTTTGCAATAGCCTCAGCCTCCTTCTGAAACGCTTCCTTCTTCTTTAGACGGCGACCGAGATAAACAAGATAATGTTCCCTGCGCTTTCCAGTCCTTGACTCACCATAACCAATGTATCTGTTTGACTTAATACTACAATGAGTATTAGGAGGAGTATATTCAATACAACAACCTAGACCTAGAGGGTCATCAGAACGAGTCATAAGAGGTATCTTAAAAATGCGACCATCCATAGCAACATGGTTATGAACAGGAACCTTCATATTAGGATACTGATTGTGCGTAAAGAACTCGTCATTATCATCACCACGCAGAGACCAGTTATTGTCCATCATCTCTTGTTGAAGTTCAACAATCATATTATCTGTCTTTTCCTGCATAGAGTTTACTGTGCTAAGTCGCGGAATAAACTCTGGGTCTAGAGGAGTTCCAACATAAATCTTAGGACTGTAGTCTGACCGAACCTCGCTCCACTTAGCCCACTCCGCAGTTCCAACAATGAATGGACACTTTTCAACGAATTTCTTTTTAACAGGCTTATCATTATTCTTATTATAGCGGCGTCTATTACGACGTCCACCCTGACGGTTACCTCCTCGTCCGCGTCCTCGTCCGCGTCCGCGTCCGCGTCCTCCTCGCTGTGCATTTGTCTGTCTGGTGTAAGGCATATGTGTAGAATATATGTGTGTTGTGTTTAAACGGTTTTGTGTGTGTTTTGGCTAGAGTAATTCAATATCTTAACACTAATTCAACTTCAATTTTCATATATTCAATAACTTTTATACAGATACCTTTTGAGGTATGATAATTTTTGTGATACGATCTCCATATAAATAACCAACTATACGCTTCTTATTATTTAATGTTCGCTGCATTTGCCATTTTCTATTACGTAGTTTATTACATTTACTAATTACTTGACTAACCTTCATATTTTCAGGAATAGATGAATTCCATTGTTTTCTTTGTTTTTTAAAATCATCAAATTTCTTTTGGTACCGTCTAACTTTTTCTACTGCTTTTTTCATTTCTTTTGGAGCATTTTTTCCTCTGGCTTTTCTTGAAACAATAGAATACATTTTTAAATATTTTCGTCGTGATCCCCAATTACCATGATTGGCTTGTTCATTAATTTGAGCCCTAGTAGCATTAATTCCTTTATTATTACAAAGAGGACATGTATTATGTTTGGCTCTAAACCACGTCATAATACAATTTGTATGAAATTTATGATTGCATTCAGGCAAAGTATAAACATTATCTTCTCCTAAATTATCATGACATATTACACATATATCATTACTGTCATTTGACATTAATAATATAATTTAATTAAAAAAAATAAAGACATTTAACGCCTTCTTTTTCTTCTGCGCTTTCTAGTTCTTCTGCGCTTTCTAGTTCTTCTGCGTTTTCTAGATTTTCTGCGCTTTCTAGATTTTCGGCGACGTTTTCTTTTTCCACCAAAACTAACAAAATCTCCTTGTTCATCGCTTCCACTTTCTTTAACATATGATTTAACCTTTTTGGTTTTTTTTCTTGTTCTTCTTTTTGGTGTACTATGAACACGCGTTCTTCCATGACCTAAATTCTCTAATGCACCAAACTCATCTTCCTCTGAATTATAGTCTAACCATGCTTTACCTTCTTCTGAAAATGGATTAAAATCAGGCATTATATAATCAATTAAGATTATATAATAAAAGTATTTGAAAAATAATAATTTAAAAAAAAACGCGCTCCGGGACGGGATCGAACCGCCGACATCTCGATTAACAGTCGAACGCTCTAACCAACTGAGCTACCAGAGCAAATAAATGTATTCCAGGCACTAGAATATCTGACTCTCACCCAAATTAAATTAATCAGTAATATTTAAATTGTTTTATAAATAATAATAAAGTTAAAATAAAATAAAAGAAAATAAAATAAAATAAAATAAAAAAATGCTAACAGTGGGGTTCGAACCCACGCGTGCGAACACAGTCGATCTTAAGTCGACCCCCTTGGACCAACTCGGGCATGTTAGCAAAATAAAACAAAATCAAACAAATATTCTGGAAACAACGCAGTTTTCCATAGGTACCAAACCCACGCTTTCACGTGCTGCAACAGGAATCGAACCTGCATCCGGTCATAAATAGTGATAGAGATATTTGCTGTAAGTTTCCGTGAATGTTTGACGTCAAATAAAGCATAATATAACCCTTATGCAAGAGGTATTTAAGTGCTATGTTCATATACAAAAGATAAAGGCTTTTTGGTTGAGAGTATTGCTGTTAGAACATAATAATTGCTGTGACCATCAAATCTAAATAGTGATTGATGAGTTGCTGTAAGGTCACAATATTGCTCGATACGGGGCTTGAACCCGTGACCTTCGGCTCATAAGACCGATGCTCTACCAAACTGAGCTAACCGAGCATCACAATATTTTACATCGCTCAACTACTGATTATTCTCTAGTCATTTTAGAGATCAATTTTCATATAATAGATAGCCATAGTGGCTGCTATTAACCTTTCACAAGTTACTATCTCATGATTTCTTTATACCCGTTTAAATAATAAACTAAAAGTAATTGATAATAAGCATTTAAGTCCCGATAATATAACATTTGCGACACAAAAATACCTTACAGTTTAAATCTATACTATAAATAACAAATCCTTTTGTGTTTAATTCTTTACAAATATTACAATCTCCTGTCCCTCCGCTATGTATTTGTTTTAATAAATAACTCATTTCATCATAAGTTTTAAAAGCAATGGCTGGTTTTTGAGTTTTTTGTTTCATAATTAAATTCCCCATTTATCTGATGGAGAGAAAAATAAATAATTATCAAAAAATTTTATTCACTAATATCTAAATAATAAGATACCAGCCAAATAAACCAAAACGGACCAACATTAAAATCTAAATGGTGAAACATACCTATCAAAAAACCAATAATGGCTTGTTTTGTTGCTTTTTTTACCTTCTCGTTATCATCATTATCTTTAGGTATAAAATAAAGTGTATAAATAGAAAAACTCATAGCAAATAAAACAGATAAAACAAAAAATTTATTTTTTAATAATTCCATTAATTTTTTTCTTTTTTCATTGCTATGATAAAAAATAGTAGATGTTGCTAAAATAAAAGAACCAAACGCTAAAACTTTATCTTTTTTAAAGTTAATTCCTAATATTTGGAAGTCATTAACCTTACTTAAAATATTATTCATATATAAAATTATAATATTTTATTAATTTTCTGTTAACCATCCTCCAATCGCAAAAACTAACATAAGCATAAATAACATAATCAAAGTCGCACCATCGCTTTGTTGACGAATCAATTCAAGTTCGGTTGCATTCATTGCGTTATTGTGTATAGGTAATATATTGATAAAATTGATTTTGTAATAATAAAATAAATCAATTTTATATAATGTCTGAAAATCCTCAAGACTCAAGCCCCAATCCCGATATTTATGAAAAATGTATTATTTGCAAACAAAAAACTAAATTTACAAGACAAACAAGTATCCACATTCGCTCATTTTATTTAGAAGGTATGGGACAAACATGTAGTAGTTGTTATTACAGTATGCATAATGTAAGCACAACATACAACATAGATATTGATGATGTATGTGATTATTTCACCCAGTAAATAAATTATTATTGAAAAATTGAATAAAATTATTTTAATAAAATTTTTTTCATACAACAATGAACTGCCCAATATGTAGTGATGAAATAACGCTAGAAAATAGTGTTAATACTGAATGCAACCACACTTTTTGTAAAAAATGCTTTTGGAAATGGACAAAAGAAAATAACACATGTCCCTTATGTAGGCATTCTATATTGGCCAACTCAGAGGAACTAAAAGAACAAAAATTTATTCGTAGAATGGTAGAACAAAGGAGTGAATTATCTAGACAAATACAACATTTCACTGAAAAAATAAAATGGTTGAAAAGAGAAGCCAATAGATTAGGTATTGTTTTAAATAATCATGAACATCAAACAAACATGCCTAGTAATATTAAAAGTTATTTAAACGCCATTGGCGATAATCGTAGTATATTTCAAAGCACTAGAGAACTAAACAGATTAAGATTAAATTCAATATACAACGCAATACGGAGCGATGCTTAGGTTAAAGTGAAAAATTGAACCTAAATAATATATTTTATTTTTTTTTATAAATAATAATGTCTCTATGGAGCAAACTACCTGATGATGTTTTAAAACTTATTTATGAATTTGATTTAACTTACAAGGAAAAATTTGATGAAACTTTAAAGTTTATTGACCATGCTTGCGCAACTTGTTGTTGTGATGGGGGTAAAAAAACTCGTTATAGACACCATTATGATATAGGAACTTTTCCAATCACTTTTTGGCATTGGGAATGGAGACGTAGAAATGCTTGTCCAAAACATAATCCTGAAGATTTTGATAAAGATGGAAATCAAATAGAATATAACTGGAGAGATATGGAATACTATATTCCAAATTATGATATAATTGCACAACATTACAATGGTCAGGATTTAACAATATTCTATCCAATTCAACATACTGTAGTTCACTACGAAATCCGAACAGGACGTAACTGGTATAGATATAATGGAACTATTAACTATAATAAAATTATGTTAGATTTGTGGATGTTTTCTACACGTAATAAAAATACTAATAAAATTCCTATTAAAACTTATTCTCGTAAAAAACTTATTGGAACAAGATTTATGGATATGAGACATAATCAGCGCCATATTGTTGCTTAAGCGATGAAAATTGAATTTAAATATTTAAAACTTTTTTTAAATAAAAACAAACAAACAAACTAAAGAAAAAGAATGTCCGGAACATCTACACCGTCATCGCCTGTTCATACTCCGGTGACAGAACCTTCTCCAGAAGAGGCAATGGTTGATCCTCTGGAGTTGACAAGTCATCTTACTATTCAAATTCCTCAGGTTCAAACTGAAAACGAACCAACTGTGGCACATGAGCCATACGTTGATTTTGAGGAAGAACCTAGTGACATGTTACAATATGAAAGAGAATCACAAGAAAATGAACCTGAAGCAGAATCTGAAGCAGAATCTGAAGCAGAATCTGAAGCAGAACTAGAACCAATTCCCATGGAAGAAGAAGATGAAGATTTTAGTGAAAGCGATATTGAATTTGTAGAAGAAGCACTTGCAATTGAAACTGAAGAAGAAAAAGAAGCAAATAAACCCAAAAACAAAAAAGAAAGTTATGATTGCGGAGTTTGTTATAAAACATTGACAATGGATGATAACGTTGTGACAAAATGTAGCCATCATTATTGTAAGGATTGCTTTTATAGGTGGATTCAAACCAACGCGAGTTGTCCTATGTGTCGCGCACCAATCACTTCAAACACTCATCTTACAGAAGATCAGTTGCAAATGGCTCTTTCAGAAGAATATTCTTACTATGTTCATATATTACAAAAATCAAACAAACTTTTAAAAACAAATATGCGTCTTACTAACAAACGACAAGAACTTTTAGCAAATACTAATAGTCTGCTAAGGCGCCAGATTTCACTCCGCGAACAAATGGATATGACTATTGCAGGTACAAATGGGATTATTGCTTGTCGTGAAAAAATGCTCAATAATGACAATTCAGTAAAAGAAAGTTTTCAAAAACAATATTATAACCAATATAATGGAAGTCTTATTAATGAGTTTGCGAGAAGTTACGTAAAAGAAAAATGGCGTCTACAAGAAATGAATTTTGATTCTAAAATTGTAAAAACAACATTTTCATTTAAACCAAAAAGAAAAATTGTTATCAGAAAAAGAACCTCTTCTGAAGTTCCAGTATTTGAATTTTGTGCTAGTGAAAAAAAAACGAAAGTAAGTCATGAAGAAAAAGAAAGTGCAGCAGCACCTGCGTCTGCTGCGGAGACGGCAGATGCTATTGCACAAGCCATTAACAATGCAACAACTGTAGAATAAAATAATAACGAATCTAAAGTAATATATTTTAAAAAATGAAATAATATAAAGATAATTTTTTTAACATTATATATACTCAGGTATATATAATGCCACTATAGCACAGTGGTAGTGCATCGCACTTGTAATGCGGAGGTCTTGGGTTCAATCCCCAATGGTGGCTAATTTATTTTTTATTTTTTTAATTGTTCATTTTTCTGTTTTTGTTTTTTTAATTCATCTTCACCATATTTTAACGCTTCTCTAATATTACCATTTTTATCATTTTTTTTAAAAAAATTATCAACTATTTTTTTTGTTTTATTACTTATAACTATGTTTGATGTTTTTACAGTATAAAATCTCCTACAAATTTGTAGCATGATTTTTACTTAATGCTAAGATAATATATTTTACCATTAAGTTTATTTTGTTAATACTTTTTTCATTTCTTTAAAGTTTCTTACAGAGACCCATTGAGTAGGTTTCTTAAGTTTAACACCTAATTTTATCATTCCAAAAATCATAATAGATAAACACGCAAATTTAATAACAGATGCGACTACTTTATCTAATTTTAGTTTTATATCTGTTCCGGGTATAGAAAGAGTTAAACTACTTTTTTCATCACCTTCTTTTCCATTACTTATTTGTTTTAAAATAGGATTTACAAAAGGCATCAAAATATCATCAATAAAATCTCCAGCAACATCTTTTAAATTACTACCAATCATTAAACCTATGGCCAATCCTAAAACATTAAATTTTTGCACAAATTCCATATATTCTTCAAACATCCTATAAACTATTATTAGATTATTTAAAACCATATTTTACAGAAAATTGAATTAAATAAATAACTTAGTTTATCACTAAACTAAATGCAACAACAACAAAAAAAAATGCAACAGTCAAATATTGCAGAAAACGTCAATACAGCCGAAAACCAACGGCTTAAAAATTTATGTTTCAACGACCTTGAAAACGATACTTATTTTGGGTTTGGAAGCAAACGAATTTCAGTAGATGTTGAAGGAACTATTACAGAAAAATATCCGTTTCGCGCTTTTGGATATAAAGATGAAAAAAAAAATTTATATGTAGGCATGAGAAAATACTATGATCAGGGAGATTCTTTTAAGATTGTTGAGTTTGATCCTAAAAAAACAATTACAAACCATATCGTAACATTGATTAAAGTTTATGAACAAGAAGAAAACAATAACAAAACTAATTTAAAAGTTTCAACAGTTAATAACTAAACTTAATGTTTATTGAGCAGGAAAAACAACTGATTAAAAAAAATTACATAGACAATTGTAATGACAACCTTTTATCTTTTTTTCATAAAAACGATACCACACAACAAGTTAATGTAATTAAACAAAATAGCAAATACAAGGTTAGTTTTCCAATGTCAAATAATACGATATATTATGCTACCTATTTTAACGAAAAACAAAAAGCAAAAGAGTATTTAGATTTCATTATTAAAAGTCATCTTTAATTATATTTAAAAAAATAAAAATATTAAATATAATTATGCAAAAAGAATTAATTAAAATAGGTCGAGACGCTGTTTATACACAAGACCATGAAAAGTTAAAGTCACTATACAATCACACCCAAAATGAAGACTATATTTTAAATGAATCAGAAATTTTTTTAAAACTTTTTTACTATGCATGTAAGCACAACAGAAAATCAACTATTATTTTTTTATTTAGAATTTATTTTGATTTGTTTAGTTTTTCTCAACAAATAGCATTGCGACAGTCGTTTTATTATGGAAAATTTAAAATAAAAAATAAAAAATTACAAAAATGGTATAATGATAATATTCTTTCAGTTATAAAAATAAAATAAAAAAAAGGTTCTTTTGTTTTTTTTGTTTTTTTTGTTTTGTTTTTGTGTTTTTTTGTTTTTTGTTTTTTGTTTTTTGTTTTTTGTTTTTTGCATTACCCGATCATACGGGCTATTTCTCTTTTTTTTGTTTGAACCTCTAGGCAATACTGGTCTAATGTTACACTGCTATCGTTTCCGCGAAATTTACATACAAACCTATATACATCAACTTCCTCTTTCTGTCCTATTCTGTGTGCTCTAGCAACTGCCTGATCTTCTACTGCGGGATTCCAATGCGGTGTGGTGAAATATACCTCATTGATGTGTTGCAAATTCAATCCCTCGCATGCGGTTTGAATCTGAACAATTAGCACCTGTGGACCATCTCCCTCATTTTCGGGTGCACTCAATCTTTGTTTCCGCAGCCTTTTTGGTGTAGAACCACATACCATCTCCGCGGTCATTCCTTGTTTCTCAATCTCTTTTTTCAACTTCTCCATTTCTTTAATGAAAAGGCAAAACACCAGTTTCTTTTTCTTATTGTCTTTGTTCTCTACAATCTTATTAACCACTGCGCTGATTTTGCTGTGGCTAATATCTCCAAAACTTTCTTTTACTTTTAGACGGCGACATTCTTTCTTAAACTTTTTTCTGAAATATCTCACAGCGAGTTTAGGGTATACACAACACTGGCGCATCAGCATCATGATAGGGAAGCGGTATTCCATTTTTGAGCCCATCTCGCTGATAATCTGGTCTACATTTGATTCTGTCACTGTGGCGAAACTCATAAGATTGTGGATGTTTTTGGCGAATGCTTCTTCTTTTTTAGACTCAAATTCCACATCAATCACATGCTCGTTGAGTTCAGGCATTTTAATACCAACCTGCTTTTTAGTGCGTTTCATCACACAATCTCGCACCGTATCAGCGATTTCTTTTGCTGACATAGTAAATGACTTACTCAGACCCTGAACAACACAAAGATTGTAAAAGTCTTTTCGGTCATTGTTGATAGGAGTGCCTGTCACCATCCAATTTATTTTCGACTTTTTTTGAATGATAAGAGAACCCTCAAACAAACGAGTTCCTTTATTGCGGAGATGGTGAGCCTCGTCATAAATCACACGGTCCCAATCAATATCCCATAGTTTGGAGCGATAGTCTGCTGCCTTTCTTTTTGCAATCATACCATATGTAGTAATCACAATGGGATACTTACTGATTTCATCAACAGTGTAGTCTCTGGCAACATCGCCGTGATAGATTAGGGCGATGTTGTGACCCAAAAACTTACCGACAACCTCATACCACTGGTTCATCAGAGAGTTGGGCATGACGATTAGGGTGTGCGGTTTGTAGTTGCACACAATAGCTCCCAGCATAAGAATGGTCTTCCCTAGACCCATTTCGTCACACAGGAAACCGCCGGGAAAGCCGCGCTTAGGTGTGAGTTCTCTCTCGAAAATCCATTGAATGCCTTCCAGTTGGTGGGGCTTTTCATCTAGTCCCGCACGGGACAACCAATTTTTGAATCGTTGAACGTATTCAGAGTGAGCCATATGTCATATGGTGGTGGGTGTATTAACTTTTCTTTTATCAAGTAAAAAAATTCAATTTTCTATCAAGTAAAAAAAATCGTTTTCTGAAAATTTAAATAAAAAAAGTGCGCTATATACAAGGGGTGCGCTGTTTTTTTTTTATTTTGTGAACTTTTTGAAAAGTTCTTTTTTTCATTTTTTTTTTATTTTTTTTGTTTTGTGATTTTTTTTGAAAAGTTCTTTTTGATTTACTCCTTGTCATCGGAGTCTGAGTCGGAATCTTCCTCACTAGAGGCATCGCTGAGTTCGCTTTCTGCGTCCAACTCATCGTCTTCCTCATCGGAGGAGTCAAACTCAATCTTATCGGCGTCATTGACCTCGGCGGCAGCGGCAGACTTAACAGTAGTGGCTACCACCTCGACGTTGGCTCCACCGGTGAACGTGGTTACACTAGCGATAGTGCACACTGGTTCGGCGAGTTCATAGGTGACCTTAGGTGCGGCCTTAGTCTCTTCCTTACTCTCTGCCGCCTTAAGCGAGTCAGCGAGCGTGGCGAGGAGGCTTTCATGGTCTGCCTCAGCGGCGGCTGCCTTCTTAGCCTTACGCCCCTTCTTCTTCTTAGGGGTCGCGGCCTTCAGGATGTTGCGAAGTTCAGTGATTGAATACTCAGTAGCGTCCTTCTCAAGGCTTCCTCCCTTAGCGGCAATCTCCGCAGCGAGGTCCACCTTCTTAGCATCGCGCTTACTAGGCGTTACCTTCTTAGGCGCGGCTGCTTTCTTTGCCTTCTTAGGAGTGAGCGCCTTAAGCATCTGGCGGAGTTCAGGAATCTTATACTCCGTCACCTCCTTCTCGAGGCTTCCACCCTTAGCGGCAATCTCCGCTGCGAGTTCCGCCTTCTTTAGGTCGCGCTTGCTAGGCTCAGCCTTCTTAGGGCTCTTCGCCTTCTTAGGAGACTTAGCGGCCTTCTCCGTCTTCTCGTCGGCCTTCTTTGCCTTCTTTGCCTCGGCAATCTGCTTGCGAATGTCCGTGATACTGACATCCGCTACAGCGGGAATGTCACCGGCGAAAGCCCCGTAGGACTTAAGTTCGCCAATGAGTTCCACCTTCTTCAGGTCGCGCTTGCTAGGAGAGGTGCTCTTAGGGCTCTTAGCCTTAGCCACCGACTTCTCCTTAGGCGCCTTACGACCGACGGTGCCGATGACATCCGTCAGAATAGCCTGACACTGCTCCATGTTGAGTCCCGGCACAGCCTGAGACAGAGCGACAATGTATGCATCGCCAAACCGCTGGTAGGCGGTCTTAGTAGCAGCAGTAGAGAGAGTGATCTGAAAAGCCATAGTTAATAGTGTAGAATGTAGTGTTTGTATGTGAGAACTCGTTGGTTTTCTGTGTGATGTTGTAGGTGGGTTGTATTCAATCCTTTCTAGCAAAATAAAACTTCAATTTTCTTTTTTAAATTTTGCCTGGAAATCTAAACTTTTTACCTGGAAATACTAAGAACTTCAAATTCTTTTGAAAAAACTTCAATTTTTAAAAAATTGAATTTATTTTTACCTGGAAATCAAAATTCTACCTGGAAATAAAACCAGGTTAAAAAAATAAAAGAAAATTGAATTTTTTTTTTTAGGGGTTAGAAAAGCATACCCCCAACCATAACACTACCCGCATACTAGATACGCAACACCTACTACTACAACTTCTCAGTTTCGGTTCTCTGAACTATGGCCACTTTCACTCTCGTGACCAACCGCCGCTCCCGCCGCCCTAATAGGGGCTACTCTCGCTCTCAGGTTCGTCCACAGCAGACTATGCCCACCACTAGGGATGAGTTTCGCCGCCAGTTCCCTACCCACCATGACGCAGAGAACCACTACGCAGGGACAGCAGCCGCCGCCGCCCCGCAGGGGTCGTGGGGACGAAAACTGCGGGTCAACGCCAACGCCCCGCAGAACTTTGCTGTCAGGCGCCCACAGAAAAGCACATCGAGTCCAACTGTGTCACCCGCTTCTCAGGTCAACCAGCGGGCCTGTGCATACTGTAAGGAGGATGGACACCACATCCGCCACTGTGAAAAAGCCGCCGCAGCCACTGCCAAAAAGCAGGAGTGGAAGCGACGGGAAAAGGCTCGCCGCGCTGAGGAGAAAAAGGCACTCGCAGAAGAGCGTCTCCGCAAACAAATCCTCGCAGCGCAGGAGGCAAAACTTCTCGCCCAACAGCCAGCAGTGGAGGAAGAGAGCGACTCTGAGAGTGACTGTGAAGACGAGGACGTCCAGACGGTTGACAATTCCGACCAAATCGCCGACCTTGAAAAACAGATTGAGGTAAAAAAGGCGGAAATGAAAGGCGGAAGTTGGGCAGACGTGGCCGATATTGAGGACGAAATTGACGATCTTGAGGAAGAACTCGCCGTCCTCCGCGCAAACTAAAAAAGAACTTTTCAAAAAAATCACAAAACAAAAAAAAATAAAAAAACAAAAAAACAAAAAAACAAAAAAATTCAGGCACCCATTGCACATAGCCTTTTTTTACTGACTGACCTTAATATCCGTTGACATAAGAAAATTGAAACTTTTTCCCTAACCTGGACATGTTACACAACACCCAACACGCACACACAATTTCTAAGCACAGACTCAGAACACAACAAACCCTACTACTAAAACATGTTTACCGGCACAACAGCATCACGTGAAAAGGCTCTTCTGGCTGCCGCAGCGGCAGAACGGGTAATGAAACGCCACGAATGCTGTAAAAGCCAGTTCAAATTCAGGTGCTTCTCCTGTGGAGAGTTCATCAACCGCGGGGACAATATAACCAAGTGCACCGCACCCTGCTGGGACGGGACGAGGCTCCGGTTTAGGGGTGCTGACGCCCGGAACGGTCTCACTATGGAGGAGACTGCCTTTTATCTGGCCGAAACCGGAACCCGAACCTGGGTTCACGTGGGATGTAATCCCTGTTATTGGGACTCGCTACCAGAAGACAGCAACGAGTATTCTCCACCCGCCCTCCGCTCCTCCTATACGTCCTGGGGCGACAGGATTGTGTATGAGTTCGAGGAATGGCGCCAACTCACCAATCACTATGATATGGAAGAGTTTCTGGAGAAGCACGGTTATCCTCAGGAGAAATGGATGAAAGACCGTATCACGCACGCCGTGACGAGGTTTCAGGCAATCTGGCGCGGATATCTCTTCAAAAAGGCCTATCCAATTGCCCGCCTCGATGCGATAGCAACACGGGTAATCAACGAAGCAGGACGTGCTACTCTGTCTACCCGACCACGTTGTAATCAAAACACACGGAAAAGGGAACAAGAAGACACCCCTCGTGCTTACCGAAAGGTTTGGCATACACGGGAAGACAAAAAATTGGCGGCTCAAAATGTGCAGGCACGCAATGGATTCCTCTA
>JACKZZ010008410.1_pt1 | contig 16644 bp, 6 predicted proteins | sample 8027871 | NCBI WGS metagenome assembly JACKZZ01 (sample SAMN15724774, study PRJNA655200) | protist metagenome | isolation source: fluorescence activated cell sorting (FACS) single amplified genomes of... | place: USA: West Boothbay Harbor, Gulf of Maine | collected 2000-07-19
TAATTCTTGTCTAATACGCCATCCTCTTTGTAAATTTTTTCTAGATATAGTATCTATACCTATAGCATTATCATATATATCTTCTTTATTAAATTTAGCATTAAATATATGTTCTCTATTACTAAAACCAGCTTTATATATAGCATCTTCTCTTAATTTAATATCTTGATTTTTTCTTCCACCTTTAGGTTTTGGTATAGGATATTGTGTACCACGTTTACTAAAGCGTTTTTTCATCCCATACATTTTATATTCAACTTTACCATTATTATCAATATATACTGCTGTTCTTAATAATGTATTACCACCACATTTATGACAAAATTGTCTTGCTGTATCTCTAATTAATGTATTACATGTATAACATCCTAATGCCCATGTTTTAATTTGTTGTATACGTTTACCATTAATAGATAATAATAATAAACCCATTTGTAATAATACATTTTGCATAGAATAATCAGTAGTTATACAATATGCTTCATGTCTAATATTTTTTTTTTCTTCTTGTTCTTCTTCTTGTTCATCTATATCTATATCATTTTTTTCTTCACTTACTTCTATTTTTTTTTTTGTTAAATTTGATATATCAATACTATCAGCAATTTTAGAAATATTACGTAATGCATAACGTTTTGAAAATAAATTATCAGATGTTATCCATTCACCTTCATCATTATCATCTATTGATTTTAAAATATTATTCATAACATTATTATTTTTTTCATTTATATCATCATCTTTTTTTGTTTTTATATTAGATGAATTATTAGTAGATAATGAATCAGTAGATGATATAATATTATCTTTATCTAATAATTTTAATTGACCAAATTTATTAAATAATATATGATTTTCAAGTTTATTGATATAATTTAATGGATAAATTTTTTGATTATTATCAGGATTATTATTAATCTTTTTATTAATACGTAATGGATTTAATGGTTTTTTATTTATATATTTTAATCCATTGAATTCTTTTTCAATCATTAATGTTAGTGTTAATACATCTAAATCTACAGAACTTAAAGAATATAAATCACCAGTTAATGAAGCAAATGCTTCTATCATACGTTTATCATCATTATTTATATAACGTATATCTAATTTATATGGAAAATTATGTAAACGATCTCTACTTGCTGTATCTTTTATTTCATTTATAACTGAGTCACATGTAACAAATATTACATCATTATCATCATCTTTAACAAGATTTTGTATATTAGCACAACCAATAATGGCACCAGCATCTAATATATATGCTTTTTTATTACTAATATTATATGTAGTAGCTGTATTATTATTATTATTATTAGTATTTAATTTTATTTTTTTATCATCATTAATATCTTTATTTATATTATTTATTACTTTATTTTTTGTAACAGGTAATTTATTAGTATTAAGATTACTAGCTAAATTAGCCCACATCTTATATATTTTTGTATTATAATAATAATTAATATAAAGAATATATATATAGTGTTTATTATTAATTGTGTTAATCATTCATTTAATCAGACGAGTGAGACGACAGACGCATTGAATTTAGAAATCCTCGGGAAATGTCCAAATCCAAATGGGTTTCTTTCCCAAAATTCGTTATAATTATTTTAATTTTTAATAATTATTTATATAATTTCCAAAATTTACTATTATTAATTAGTACTAAGAAAGAGATAAAGAGGAGAGTTAAAAAATATTAAATTAAATCTTTTTATATATATTGTATATACTACTTTTTTTAAATCATAATATTACGTAAAAAAATTATATTACTTAAATTACACTAATATATATATGCCTATTAATAAAAAAAAAAAATCTAAAAAAAAAACTAAAAAAAAAACTAAAGTAGAGAATGATTTAACAACTGAAGAACAAATTTTATATTTGACACGTGAATTAGAATCATTACAATATCAATTAGTATTTTCACAAACTAAAATTAACAAATCATCTAATACAATACAAGAATATCGTGCAAAATTATTAAAAAAAGATAATGAGATATTAGATATAAAACATCAAAATGATATGATTATATCTAATTTAACTAGACAATATAAAGTAATGCAAACTGAATTAAATAATCAGATGACTGAAATTAATAATAAATGTGATACATATCAAAATAAAATAAAATTATATCAAAAAGAAAAACAGGAGATAATTAATAAATATGAAGATGAAATAAAAAAAAAACAGGATATAATACATCAAAAAGAAGATAATATGACTCATATGTCATCATCATTTGCACAAATGTTAAAAGAAACATTAGAAAAATTATCACAAAAGATAGAAATAAAAAATAATTGGCAAGATAATAAAAAGGAATTAATTTTAACAGATGATGATAATTATGATATTAATAATAAAGAAAATCACAATAATGATATTGATGATAATGATGATTTATCACTTGATAATACATAAGCATACTTATATATACATTTATAATCTCATAATTAAATAAATTTTTAAAAAAAATTCTTATATTAGTTGATAAATGCGGAAACTCTTGAAACCCGATCCACTCATAATATTTGGAAACTTTTAATACCCGTATTTTAGCTTCGCACTTCTCGATTATTTTTTTTTTTTTTTTGTTTTACTTTTATGTTGTTGATTAAATCTATAATTATATATATTTACTAATAATAAACAACTTAAATTAATATAAAATGGTAAAACATAATAACGCAATTGATAAAACCCATTGCCGTAAAGATTGGAAACGTTTTGTTAGACAAAATTTAAATCAAGCAGGTAAAAAAGTAGCACGTCGTTCTGCACGTTTAGCTAAAGCTAAAGCAATGGCACCAAGACCAACTTCATTATTACGTCCATCTGCTAGAGGATGTACTATTAAATATAATAGTAAATTACGTGCTGGTCGTGGTTTTACTGTTGAAGAATTAGCAGCAGCTAAAATTAATGTTAAAACTGCAAAAACCATTGGTATTGCTGTTGATTATCGTCGTGTTAATCGTTCACAAGAATCATTGGATCGTAATGTAGCTAGATTAAAACAATATAAAGCAAAATTAGTTGTATTCCCAAGAGGTAAAGTTGCTAAATCTGGTGACTCAACTGATGCAGCACAATCTCAAGCAACACAAGTATTTACTAAAAATGTTATTGCTATTGATAACACTACACCAGCACCAAAAGCACGTAAAATTACTAGTACTGAACGTAATACAACTGTTACTGCTGTATTAAGAAAAGCATTAACTGATAATTTAAGATGGGGTCCACGTTTATCAGCAGCAGCTATGGCAGCAGCAAAAAAAAAAAAATAATTTAATTGTATTATATATATAATACAACATATATATATATATATATGTATTATTATAATGTAAAAAAAAAAATAAATTAATCCATTTTTATATATAATATTTATTATACTTCTTCTTTTTTTTTTTTCTCTTCTTCTTGTTGTAATTGTAAATTTAATTTATTTTCTTCTGTATCTTGATGTTTTTGTATATTTTTTGGATCATTATGTATATATTGTTTTATTTTACTTAATGCTAATGATCCTAATACTAATTGTGTTGGATGATATATTAATAATGGTAATGAAAATAAACCTATTTTATCATTATTTTGATATATAACGTTAATTAATGGTATACCCATAGCTATACTTTTATGTGCACTACAAAATGCGCCAGCCATATATGTTGCTCTTGTAACATTAAATTTACTTAATATAATAAATGAACCTGTATAAAATATTATATACATTATAACAACAATAAAAAATATAGCTATAAAATCAGTAAAAGATATATTAGTTTCATTATCATTACTAAATGTATCAGAAAATACACTAAATATCATTATTAATAATATACATGTATTAACTAATTTAAATTTTGGTCTTAATACATTTAATTTATTACCAATATTTGTTATATGTTGTAATGTTTGTCCTATTATAAATGGTACTAATATAATTAAACATATTTTTAATAATACTGATAATAAATTTAATTTTGTCTCTTTACCTAAAAATAATAATAATAGTGATGGTGTTACTATAACACTTAACAAATTACTCATTGATGAATTAATTAATGATACAGCTAAATTACCATCTACTGCTTGTGTAAATATATTACACATAGATATAGTACATGGTACACAACAAGCAATTATTATACCATTTAATAATGATTCATTAATATTAGTAACTGATTGAAAAAACATAGATATACCATATCCACTTATAGGAATAAATAATAAATTATATAATTGTATTGTAGTATGTAAGCGAAATAATTTATATACAGCACCTAATTCACCTGTTTTTAATGATATACCTGATAATATAAATATAACTGGTATTAATATATATTTAATAGTAATCTCTGGTTTTAATGGACCATTTGTTTTACCTATAGATGGAAATAAAGCAGCTAAAATAACCATAAATATCATACCAATTAAAAACCATTGTTTTTGTATAAATAATAATATCTTATTATTTATAGTATTCATCCCTCAATATATCTATATATATAATTATATATTTTGATTTTTGTTAATTATAATTTTTAATATTAAAAATTCAAAGATTGGTTGATTAATTGATCATATACATTTTAATTTATTATTAAATCAGAAATATTTAATAGTTTTTTTTTCAAATTCCTCCTGGGAATTCCCTGAAAAATTAAAAAAATTAAAAAATAATAAAATATATATAAATAAATACATTACATATAAATAGGAAGAAATAAAAAAGATAAAATGTATAAAATTTTACCATATTTATATTTAGGCACAGCTAATGCTGTATATGAACAAGATTTATTAGCTAAACATAAAATTACAGATATATTAAATTGTGTATCTGATGAAGTCGATAATGCATTTCCTGATGATTATACATATCATAATTATGAATTTAAAGATACACATCAATGTTATATTTTAGATAAAATGGATGAAATATTTGATATAGTTAATAGTGTTAAAGATGCGGGAAATAAAAATATAGTTATTCATTGTATTGATGGTAAAGCTGTATCACCATCTATTATTATTGCATATATGTTATTATCAGCATCTAAAAAAAATCAATTTTTACCAGCTAAAAAAGCTATAAATTATGTCAAATCAAAAAATATATCTATTAATCCTAATGATAATTTTTTAATACAAATAAGTAAACTAGAAAAAAAATTATTTGGTGAAACATCATTAGGTAATATAGGTGGTGGTAATAAAAAAAAAAAAAATAATAATAATAATCGTAGAAGATAATAAAATAAAATAAATAAGATTTTACTTTTTTTATTATTATAACTTTGATTCATTATTTTTAGCTATAATATATGGATATGCTATAGTAGTCATAAATTCATCAATTTTTTCATTATAAATCATCTTTTTAAATAAATTAAATGCTAATGAATATTTTAATGAATTAAATAATTCTATATTATTATTTAATTCATTTAATATATTTTGATATTCTATATCAAAATATTTATCTAATAATACAGAATTAATAACCTCATTAGTATCTGATGTAATACATTGATGATAATTCCATTGCCATAATTGACATCTACTTATTTCAGCTGTAGCAGCGTCTTCCATTTTATGATTTAATGGTACACATCCATTACCATTTAACCATGCAGCTAAATATCTAACACCAGCAGATATATTTGCTTTTATACCATTAATAGTAATTGTAATAGTATTACCTATATCTAATAAATCAGATTCATTAATAATAATATCTTGCTCTGCTTTTTTATTAATAATAATTTGATTTGGTTTATCAAGACTAATATGTTGATCAAATACATCCATAGCTACTTTAATTAAACCAGGATGTGCTACCCATGAACCATCATGTCCATTTTGTACTTCACGTAATTTATCATTTTTTATTTTATTTAATACTATATTATTAGCTTTTATATCATTTTTAATAGGTATTTGTGCTGCCATACCACCCATAGCATGTACATTTCTTTTATGACATGTTTTAATTAATAATTTAGCATATGCAGACATCCATGGTGATGACATATTTACTAAATCACGATTAGATAAAATAGCCCATTTTTGTGTTGAAAATTTTTTAATAAAACTAAATATATAATCCCATCTACCACAATTTAAACCAGCTGAATGTTCTTTTAATTCATATATAATAGCATCTTGTTGATATGCAGCTAATATAGTCTCACATAATACAGTAGCTTTAATAGTACCTTGTTTTATATTTAAATAATTCTGTGATTCTATAAATATATTATTCCATAAACGTGCTTCTAAATAATCTTCTAATTTTGGTAAATAAAAATAAGGTCCTGAATTATTTTCTAATAATTTTTTAACATTATGAAAAAAATATACACCAAAATCAAAGATACTAGCTGATATATTAGTATTATTGATAACAATATGTGCTTCATCTAAATGCCATCCTCTAGGACGTACCATTAATGTAACATTATTATTAGTATTTAATTGATAAAATTTACCAGTTTTAGGATGTGTATATGTTATATCTTTATTTACAGCATCTCTTAAATTAACTTGACCATTCATAATATTATTCCATGTAGGTGATGTTGAATCTTCAAAATCAGCCATAAATACTTTAGCTGTACTATTTAATGCATTAATAATCATTTTACGATCTACAGGACCGGTAATTTCAATACGACGATCTAATAAATCATTTGGTAAAGGATTACATTGATAATTTAAATCTTTTATACTATTTGTAATGAATTTTGGCAATGTACCTTGTTCAAGTGATTTTTGTTTTAATGTACGTGTATTTAATAATTCTAAACGTGTTGAATTAAATTTTTTATGTAAATGTATTAAAAATAAACGACATTCTTCAGTTAAAATATCATTATAATTATCATTTAATTCACCTAAAACTTTTAAATTATCCATTTTTTTATATTATATATTATTGTAATTATACAAAAATCTTTTATTTTATATATTAATTTATATCTGCAGAAAAAATGAACAATTGAAAAAATTATTAAAAATGAAAAATGAGAAAGTGAATTAATCTGGAAAGCCATGGAAAATTATTTTTTGGAATTTTGCAATCTCCGTATTTAAATTTTCCGTGAGAAAAATGGGAAAAAATAAAAAATCTGAATCTCTCATGAATATCAGAATATTGTCCAATCCATATTAAATATATATCTGAAAATAAAATATTTAATTATAAATAAAATATGAGTTACTTAAAAGATATTTTTAATTTAAAAGATAAAACTATAAAAACTATTAATGATAGACCAATTTTATTATCACGTTTTGAATATTTATTAACAAAAATAAGTTTTGATCCAAATATTCAACTTGATAGTCAAATTGGTAATTATTATTACAGTGTTATATCATCTGTTAAATTAACAGATAATGATTCTAGTAAAAAACTATCAGACCTATTAATAACTATATGTCGCTATATATATGATAATAAATTAAATTCTAATGCTAAAGTTAAAGCTGCATTACGTTATGTACAAGATAAAGATATAATTGATAATATTAATGAATTTGAAAAATTAAGTGGTGTTGGTATTGAATATACAAAAGAATCATTAAAAGAAGCTATTGAATTTTATATATCTGATAAAATAGATTTAATTAAAAAAGATCGTTATGTATATTATGATGAAATATTATCTAAACAAATTAAATTAGATTTTGAATTTGCTTATTATCCTGAATTACGTAAAATATTAGAATTATTAATTAAAGATATAATTGGTAATAAAACAAAAGAAGATAAAGCAGCTATTAAATTATATAAAAAAAAATTAAAAGCATCAAAAAAAAAAGTACAAGTTGTTGATACTGATATAAAAAAAAATAATCATAATGTAAATAATACTTCATCTTCTATTAATAATAATGATGTTGATTTAAATAATAATAATTTATTAGATATTATAAATAGCGGTAGAAAATTAGATATGGCCCAAAATTCACAAGAAATATTAGATATACATAATAAAATAACAAATGGTAAAATTATAACACGTTTTCCACCAGAACCAAATGGTTATTTACATGTTGGTCATTGTAAAGCTATGAATTTTAATTTTAAAGTTGCTAAAGAAAATAATGGCCATTGTATTATGAGATTTGATGATACTAATCCAGAAGCTGAAAAACAAGTATATATTGATAGTATATTAGATAATTTATCTTGGTTAAATCATATACCATATAAAATTACATATTCATCTGATTATTTTGATGAATTATATAATTTAGCTATAAAATTAATAAAATTAGATAAAGCATATGTATGTTTTCAAACAGGTGATGAAATTAAAAAATCAAGAGAACATAAACCACATCCATTACCATCACAATATCGTAATACAAGTATAGAACAAAATTTAAAATTATTTCATTCTATGAAAATAGGTCTATATAATGAAGGTGAATGTACATTAAGAATGAAAGGTGATTTAAAATCACCTAATCCTAATATGTGGGATTTAGTAGCATACCGTATAAAATATGTAGCTCATCCTAAAACTAAAGATAAATGGTGTATATATCCATCATATGATTATACTCATTGTATAGTTGATAGTTTAGAAAATATAACACATTCATTATGTACATTAGAATTTGAAAATAGACGTGAAAGTTATTATTGGTTATTAGATGTATTAAATTTATATAAACCAAATGTATGGGAATATTCTAGATTAAATATTGAACATAATGTATTAAGTAAAAGAAAATTAAAAGAATTAGTATTTAATAATCATGTATCAAATTGGGATGATCCTAGATTATTAACTATTGATGGTTTAAAAAGACGTGGTTTTACTAATCGTGCATTAACTAATTTTTGTAATGCTATTGGTGTATCAAGAAATTCAACTATATTTCCTAGACATATACTTGATTATCATATAAGAAATGATTTAGATATAAATGCTAATCGTATTATGTCAGTATTAAAACCATTAAAAGTAGAAATTATTAATTTAGAACAAGATATTATTATTAATAATATACCATGTCATCCTAAAGATTCATCAAAAGGTTTATATAAAGCTATATTATCTAAAATTATATATATTGAACAAGATGATTTTAGAGATAATACTAATAATACTAATAATAATAATCAAGCTAAAAATAAAAAAAAATTTTATGGATTAGAATTAAATAAGACTGTATTATTAAAATATATTGGTTGTATAACATGTACTAATATAATTTATGATAATAATAATAAAATTGAAAAAATTCAAGTTAAATTTGAATATCCAAAAGAAGGTGAAAAATTACCAAAAGGTAAATTACATTGGGTTAGTGAAAAAGATAGCTTAAAAATTGAAACACGTTTATATAATGTATTATTTACTAAACCAAATGTATCAAAAGATTATTTAGATTATATTAATCCTGAAAGTGAAATTATTATTCAAGATAGTCTCATTAATTATAATGGTATAAAAGATACTATTAAGATTAATGATAAATATCAATTTGAAAGAATTGGATATTTTTCAGTAGATAAATCATCTAATATAAGACTTAAAAAACTACGTTTTAATAGAACAGTTACTTTAAAAGATAGTAAATAAATAAGTTATATATTTTTTATTTATTTTAGCGTTACATATTATTCTTCATCATCATCAAAAAATTCATCTTGATGATCTGGATGATATAATATTAATGTTACATCTTGTTCTTTAATAGATTCTTGTATTAAATTTTCTGATGTAATTTCTTCTAAAATATCATTAAATTCATGATGATTATTCATTGATTGTGCTAATTTTTCTATATCGATACCACTTAATACTTCATCAGTAAATTTTTCTACTAATTCAATATCAGTTGTTTTATCTAATATAAATTTAACTTCAATTTCATCATGGATTAAATCATTATTTATATTTTCAATATCATTTTCATTATCTAATAATACACGACGACGATTAGCAACACCACCAGCTGCTATACGTTCCTCTCTACGTCTAACTTTTCTTCTTTCAGCACGTTCAAATCTTCTATTAAATCTTACTCTTAAATTTTTAACATGTACAATCATATGATGACGATTATAAAATGCATTTAATACAAATTGTGCAAATTTATGTTTTTTACTTTCTGGCCAACTAACATGTTTAGCACCAGGTACTTTAAATTGTGTAATAATTTCTAATGCTGTTCTTTTGAATTCATTCATATTAACATCTTGATGTGCATTAGGTGGTTGTACTAATTTAACAATAGGTGCACGAAATACAACAAATTGACGTAATATTGATGGTACTTCACTTGGATCAACTTCTCTAGCTTCATGTTCACAATGTTTACCATATTTATCTAATGTACATTCACATCTATATCTAGTATTTTTAAAACGTATACATTCACTATCATTTAAACATGGATCAGATCTACATGGATTTCTAAATATTTCACAATGTTTACCCTTCCATTTCCATGTACATCTACATTTATAATCAGCAATTAAATCAATACATGTACCACCATGTTGACAACAACCACCACATAATGTATCACATTCATTAATATCAGTTTCACAATTAACACCTTCATAACCAGGTGGACATATACATTCATATACACCCTTACCATCTTTACATGTTGAACCATTTTGACATGGATTAGATTCACATTCATCAATTTCACGATTACATGTATTACCAAAAAAACCAGGTGCACATTTACATCTAAATTCATTAATACCATCAATACATTTAGAACTATTTAAACAATTATGACCAATACAATCATCAATATTTTCTTCACAGTTATCACCTTTAAAACCAGTTGGACAGCTACATGTATATGATGATAATCCATCACTACATTGACCACCATTTTGACATGGATTTGATGCACAATCATCAACATTAGTATCACATAATGAACCACTCCATCCAGTTAAACATGTACATGTATATTTATTAATACCATCAACACAAGCACTACCATTTTTACAATCATGATTAACACAATTATCATCATCTATTTCACAATCTTGACCACTATAACCTGATGGACATGTACATGTATAACTATTACCTACAGAATCATTTACACATGTACCACCATTATTACATGGTGATGATACACAATTACTAGTTACATTTTCACAATGATCACCAGTATAACCATGAAGACATGCACAAGTATATGTTTCATAACCATCTGTACATACACCATTATTTTGACATGGATTAGAATCACATTCATTCTTACAATTTGGTCCTTTAAAACTATTTACACATGTACAAGAATATGAAGCTATTTTATCTTCACATATACCACCATTTTCACATGGATTAGATGCACAATCATCAATATTGTTTTCACATACTGAACCATCATAACCAGCAATACAATTACATGTAAATGTATCACCATTATCAACACATTCACCACCTGAATTACATGGATTAGAATCACATACACCTGGTGATAAATTACATGTTTCACCAAAAAATGGATCAATACATGTACATTTAAATCTACCTGGAAGATCTTCACATTGTCCACCATTTAAACATGGATTAGACTCACATTCATTAATATCAATTTCACAATTTTCACCTTCAAAACCATTTAAACAAGAACATGTATATTCATCACCACTATTATTACATAAACCACTATTTAAACATGGATTAGATAAACATGGTGAGTTAAAATCAAATACATCTTCATCACTTTCAACAAAGACACATGAACCATTATCTACAGTAGCATTTGGATTATAATTGATAGCATATGGATATACACAACCAAATACAACACCAGAGCTAAATAAACAATTATTAAAATTACGCCATACATCATCTTTTTGTGCATCAGGTAAATAATTTAATGCAATAGGATGATTACAATATTTTATATTAGATGGATATGTACCAATATTATCAGTACATGATCCATCATCAACAGTTGCAGTTGGACTATAATTAGCTTTATTAGATTGTGTACAACCAGCAATATCTAATGTACCAGTAACACCAGCATCACCACAATTTGACCATGTAGCACCACCTAAAGCATGTGGATCTTCATTAGTAAAATCAATAGAACATATTTTAATGTTAACATTTGAATAAAATTTACCACCTTTTGCAATAATAATATTCATATCATTAATTGTTTTTTGACTTGTACCTTTTTGAAGAAAATATGAATCTGTAACAGTATCATAATGATTATCAAATGATGTAGCTTGTTTTTTATTAACAATAGTACCTTGACTATTTGTATCATAACCAGTTAATACAAAATAACCACGATTTAATATTGTTAAACTACCACTACCATCACCTTTTAATTTACCTACACTTATTAAACCTTGTTCATCATTATGATTATTACCAATAGCAGTAATCCCAATTCTTGCACCATTTATAATTTTTAAATTATCAACATGTACTGGATCACGTGGATTAATACTTGTATATGAGTCTGTATGTGAATTTCTACCACAATTATCATATACCAATACTCTAGCACGTGCATTTTCATCTGGACCAATTTCAGTATAAACAGAACCTGGTGAACCTGGATATGTTGCAGAACCACCACATGCAGTAACATCACCACTATAAGCATCTGTATTATTAATATGAAATGCTACACGACCACCACCACCACCAGCATAATTACTTGATGATGCGTTATTACCACCGTCAGCACTAATTTTACCTATACCTTCTAATATATTAGCTACAATCCATATAGAACCACCAGCACCACCACCATGATTAACTCTACCACCATCCATTTTAATTTTACCATTCATTAAGATGTGATCAGCATTAATTTTAACAGCACCACCACCTCTACTATCATAATAACCACCAGAACCCATTAATTGAGGATATTTAATATCACCACATGTATGACTTACTTGATGTCTACCGGTAGAACCACCATGTGAACCACCAGAATAATGATGAGGATAACCAGGACAACTAAAATGTTTAGTACGACCAACATAACCCATATTAACACCATTTATTTCACCACTACCTTTTAATACTAAATTATCAGTATTAATTTCAACACGTGAAGTTGATAATTTAGAATCTTTAAGAACTTCAATTAATGGACAATTAATTACAAATTGACCTCTATTATCATAATTTTGAGTTAATCTAAGTTTACCATTATCAGATAAGCCAATTCTTGTAGCTACATTAATAATTAAATAATCAGTTTGTAATTTTGAATCTATATGATTCACAAAAGTTAATACAGCATTTTCATTAACTATTAATTCATCTAAATTATATAAACTAATATCATTTACTTCAACTTGTGCAGTACCAGCAATAATTAATTTTTTTGGTGTACGAAACTTAGCACCAGGATGTATAGTAAGTTTCATATCTTTTAATTTCCATAAATCATTTATTTCACTAAATTCATTTGTATATCTTAAACGATCTGATGAAATATATTTAGCTTTATTTTCAGTACTTTCAACTTCAATAGATGATGGTGATGCATTTAAATTTAATACACCAAACATAGCACCATTACCAACAATTAAATGATTCGCAGGATTACCATCTTCTAATAATCTACCAACAATTAATGTTGAATGACGACCAAAAGTTCTAGTACTTTCATGTTGTACATATGATATGTGTACAATTGATTTACGTTTTAATTCTAATGAATGAAATTTAGTTTCATAATCAAATTCAGCATATCTTGAAAAAAACCATGAGTAAGTATGTGATGAACGATCACAATTATCATAATAAATAGTTTCAATATCATTAATATTATTATATACTGAACCTGGGGAACCTGGATATGTTGCAGAACCACCACATGCAGTTACCATACCACTATAATTAGTATTAGCTTTAGCATGAATAGCAACACGACCACCACCACCACCAGCATAATTACTTGATGATGCGTTATTACCACCATCAGCACTAATTTTACCAGTACCAGAAATAATATCTACAACAATTTGAACAGAACCACCAGCACCACCACCATGATTAACTCTACCACCATCCATAGTAATTATACCATCTATTCTTAATTGTGTAGCATTAATTTTTATTGCTGCACCACCTTTACTATCATAATAACCACCAGAACCCATAAGAAAAGGATATCTATAATCACCACATGAATGACCTACTTGATGTCTACCAGTGGAACCAGCATGTGAACCACCAGAATAATGATGTGGATAACCAGGACATGACCAATGATGGGTTCTTCCTTTATAACCTCTATTTATACCATCTATACTAGCTAATTCATTTACATTAATTATATTAGCATTAATAGTTGCACGAGATACATAAAATTTAGCATTATCTGCTAAAGTTAATGTTGGTACATTTAAAATAGTATTACAATATTGATGATTGTCATTAGCAAAATGTAAGGATGCATCTGCACTAATATGAATTAGAGTTTTAACATTAAATATTAAATCATCTTCATCATCTCTTTTTGCATTATTAGGTTGATTATTAACAAGTAATACTGCTTTTCCTTTTAAACGTAATTCATCAAGTAAATATAAACTTTCATCTTGTAAAGTAATATGAGCATCACCAGCTATAACTAATTTTTTAGGATGTCTAAATTCAGAGCCTTTGTTAACAATAATATTTACATCTTCGATATTCCAAGCATCATTTAATTGAGCAAACACTGATTCAAATCGGAGTTGTCTAGATCCAACTAAATCTTGGTTTAAAGATTCACTAATAGTTTCAATATCACCTGGTTTAACAAACATATTTAAGACACCAAAAAAAGAACCATTACCAAGAATAATTTGATTATCCTTATGATCAGATTCAAATTTACCAACTACAAGTGCAGAATGTCTACCAAATGAACGAGTACTTTCATGCTGTACATAGGAAATATATAATCGTGACTTATTTTTCAGTTTTAATGAATGTAAATTTACTTCATAATCAAATTCAGTATATCTTGAAAAAAACCATGAATAAGTATGTGATGAACGACTACAATTATCATATTCAACAGTTTCAATATTATTAACATTAAAATATACTGAACCTGGTGAACCTGGATATGTTGCAGAACCACCACATGCAGTGCTAGTACCACTATAATTATTAAGACCAGCATGTACAGCAATACGTCCACCACCACCACCAGCATAATTACTTGATGATGCATTATTACCACCATCAGCACTAATTTTACCAGAACCAGAAAGTTTATCAACAATAAGCCATACTGAACCACCAGCACCACCACCATGATTAACTCTACCACCATTCATTTCTATTACACCATCAATATGTAAATTTCTGGAAGTAACCTTTACTGCAGCCCCACCTTTACTATCGTAATAACCACCAGAACCCATAAATTCTGGAGTACGTAATTCACCACATGAATGACCTACTTGATGCCTACCAGTTGAACCAGCATGTGACCCACCAGAATAATGATGCGGATAACCAGGACAATCACTATGATGATTACGTCCAATATAACCACCATTTGTACCCATAATTTTACCATCAGCTGACATATTAATATTATCACTATTTATATCAACGACACATTGATCTATCCTAATTTCACCAGTGATTATATTAATTGTTGGTACATTGACCACAAATTTTGAACCTTGATAATTTTGCGACCAAAATTTTAATGCAGAATTTTCTTGTATAGTTATTGAATATTTAAGATTTAATCCAAAACCTGGATCTTCTTGACTTATTGTATTATGTACATGAAATTCACTATTCGTTAAAGTTAATCTTTCACCATATTTTAACATATGTTTATTATCAACATAAAGTAATTTAGAATTTTGTAATCTTACATTCACTGGAGTATATAGTACACCATCAGATTGAACTTTTATATCAGTATCTTGAAATATAATTTCGTCTGCAAATACATATCTAAATGTACCTTCAGATTTTATATATGGTGCATTAACTTCATTTTTATGTTTTTGTGTAAAATCAAACATTTTAATACCGGTTAATACAACTCTAGCATCTTGAAAAATTACAATTCTAGAATTACGATCACTAATAATTTCACCAACTGTTGCAATTGCCGCATATGCACTTTTATCATAAGATACTGGTTGTGCAAAATATACTTTACCATTATCAGCAACTTGTAATGTATTAATTGCCACATCAAAAATAGCATCATTAGAAAAAATATAACTATATGTATGTGAAGAACGGCCACAATTTGCATATCTTAATGTTTTAACATTATCAGTTTCAGTATATATACTACCAGGTGAACCTGGATATGTTGCAGAACCACCACAAGCACTTACATAACCTTCAAAGTTATAATCACCAATATATAATGCAACACGACCACCACCACCACCAGCATAATTACTTGATGATGCATTATTACCACCATCAGCTGTAATTTTACCAGAACCATTGAATGTTTGTGAGTTAATCCATATGGAACCACCAGCACCACCACCATGATTGACTCTACCACCATTCATATCAATGACCCCATTAACAGTTAACACAGTTGCATCAATTTTAATAGCAGCACCACCTTTACTGTCATAATAACCAC
>JACKZZ010007749.1_pt1 | contig 16632 bp, 8 predicted proteins | sample 8027871 | NCBI WGS metagenome assembly JACKZZ01 (sample SAMN15724774, study PRJNA655200) | protist metagenome | isolation source: fluorescence activated cell sorting (FACS) single amplified genomes of... | place: USA: West Boothbay Harbor, Gulf of Maine | collected 2000-07-19
TTATATAGTTATACCACCTGTAGACTAGGCATATATATATGACGAAATGTGGTATTTTCAATAATTACAATTATTCAAATTCAAATAAAAACATAAGTTTCAAATAAGTCGTGGTGCCGGTACAGGGCGTTTTGCGTCGGGTTTAGGTGAATAAAATAAAACGGTTTAAACTACTTGAGGGCGTATTTGTATATGTTTGCATGTGATGTATTGTACCGCTTCAAACCGCTAGACACGCTTGCTGCGTAAAAAAAAGTTCGTATTTATTGAAAATAATTTACAAGCATTATAATTAATTTATTAATTCAAATTAAGTTTCGGAAGGGTTATTATTTTTTTACTTGTTTTAAGGAGTTTTTGGAAAAAAATCCCGTGGTTCGGCAAATTCCTGCAGTTCGATATATGAAATTATATTACTGTATATATTCCAATTGCACAATTATTTAAATTATGAAAGAAAAAAAAATTAAAAATATTTTTTTTTAATAAGAAGAAGAAGAAATAACGTAATAATAAAGAATAAACCATCAGGCGCCGCCTGCTGCTTCATCGAGTATAATATAGTCACGACTAATATTATTATTTTTTCTTCGATATCATCGATTTAATCGAACAAATCAATTTTTTTTTTTAAATGGACCTCATTTTCACAACACCGCGTGTCTCATCATTTTGGAAAACAACAATACCGTCTATATGGACGTAAAGCTATTGCTATTTATTATCATATTATTAGCTATTAATATATTATTTTATATTACTTTAGCTTACTTTTTTTTGCCATTTTTCCATTTACTAATTGTCTTCCATCCAAAAAATGTTTTTTTTCGTAGTTTTCCATTCCATTCATTGCCGTCTTTCCACTCTCCCTCATACACATCACCATCAGCCCAAGTCTTTTTCCCTTGTCCGTGCATCTTGCTGTCTTTCCACTCTCCTTCATACACATTACCATCAGCACAAGTCTTTTTCCCTTGTCCAGTCCTCTTGCTGTCTTTCCACTCTCCTTCATACACACTACCACTAGGCCAAGTAAATTTCCCTTGTCCCGTCCTCTTGCCGTCTTTCCACTCTCCTTCATACACATCACCATCAGCCCAAGTCTTTTTCCCTTGTCCAGTCCTCTTGTCGTCTTTCCACTCTCCTTCATACACACTACCACTAGGCCAAGTATATTTCCCTTGTCCGTGCTGGTTGTCGTCTTTCCACTCTCCTTCATACACATTACCATTAGGCCAAGTATATTTCCCTTGTCCGTGCATCTTGTCGTCTTTCCACTCTCCTTCATACACATCACCATTAGCCCAAGTCTTTTTCCCTTGTCCTTGCTGGTTGCCGTCTTTCCACTCTCCTTCATACACAGTACCACTAGCCCAAGTCAATACTCCTTTACCACAAAGCTTCCCATTTTTTACTTGACCTTCATACAATTTTCGTTTCTTACTGTTATTTTTCCCATATATGATTTTGCCTTTTCCGTTTGGTTTTCCATTTTTCATTTCTCCTTCATACACAGCATCGTCTTCAAGCGTATATTTCCCTATGGTAACTCTTGCTTCCTCTGCCTTGCGTTTGGCTTCTTCAAACAATCGCTTCTTTTCCGCCAACGCTTTCCGTTCCTCCTCTATCCGCTTTTTCTCGGCCTCACCTTTCTTCTTTTTTTCCAACGCCGAACGCTTCCTTTCTGCTTCCTTTTCCAACACTAGACGTTCCCTTTCTGCTTCCGCTTTTTGCCGCGCTTGTTCTAGTTCAAACCGCTTCATATCTTCTTCCAACTTTCGCTGTTCCTCTTTCAACCGCTCACGCTCCAAATCATGTTGCCGTTGTTTAATGGCTTCATCAAAAAAAGTGGTTGACGTCTGTTTGTTTCCAGTAAGCAATTTCAGCGCTTCCGCAAAAGTAGGACGGTCTTCCGCGTCTTGCTGCCAGCACATTTTCATTACTTCCAACACACCTTTCCCATACCATTTTGTATACCTTTCTTCATCCAATGCTGGGCGTTTTCCTTGTATAACTTTCATCATAATCTTGGAAGCACCCAATCCTTTCCACGGCGTATCTCTTGTTATAATTTCCCAAATAACAATCGCAAAGGAATACACATCACATTTTTCATTAAAACGCTCATCGTCAAATTCTTCAGGTGCTTTCCACGCCAACGTCCCGCCTATTCCTTTACCTTTGCTCATAGAAGCCGTGTGTGTAACCAAAGCTTCGCATTTGGACAAACCAAAATCACACACTTTCGCTACTAGCTCACCGTGATGCTCATCCAACAGCACATTATCTGCTTTCAAATCACGGTGCTCTACGCCCTTGCTATAAATGTATTCCATTCCACTAACTACATCATATACCAGGTTCAAGGCCTCCTCTTTACTTAAAGGATTTGTTGCTTTGTCCAAATATTTGCGTAAACTTCCTTCGGATGCGTATTCCATCACCAGGATAAGCTTATCCGGGATATCTTTGACTACTCCAAATACGCGGGCAATATTATCGCACCTATCCACGCGGCACATCAGTGTAAGTTCTTTCCTCACACCATCATAAAGCTTTCTGCGTTTCTCCTCCGGTAAACCACGTAAGGACACCACCTTAGCCGCACGTGTAAAGCGGCGTTGTTTCACGCGGAACACCTCCCCTTGTCCACCTTGTCCAAGCAGGTCTTTAAAGTCTTTAAAATCAATGTCACTTGCGTGAATCTCGTTGTCATCAAAGGTGCTGGATATGGTTTCTTTCGCCGTCTCTGTGCTGCGTTTTTTCCTCAACGCATTGCTTAGCCCATCCAGTTTTTCAAGTGCTTCGTCCATTTTTTCATCTAAACCCATAATCACTTTGGTATTTTTCAACAGGTCGTTATTTTGCTGAATCGTTGCTGCCCCTAAGCCAGTTTGGATAATTTGTATATCGGTAGATATTTCCTTGTCAAGCGCTTCGTAACTAGACTTGAAGGAGTTTGCTTTTAAACCACGCATGATAAAATTCCTTTTGGAATATCTCGTAACCAGTTTTTGGAGCTGTTTCACATGGTCTAACAAGAGGTCAAAACCTTCCCGTTGCTCATCGTTCATTCCATTGTATCGTTTGTATTCTTTCGCGCAATTGTTGATAATGCTTTCCACGCCCCTACATCTAGTAGCGGCTTTTTTACAGTTGGAGGTATTTGCCTTTGCTTGTTCCGCCAACTTGTATATCTTTCCAAAGACTTCAAATATTTTTTCTACAATCTCCATGATCTGTTAGTTTGTTATATCCAAAAAACGGGAGCATTAGAAATCACGCTTAAAAAAAGAGTGAAATACTGTTTGTTTTTGTTTGAGACATTCAAACTGTGGATGTTACATTTTCACATAGGAGGAGAGGAGGAGGAGTGGAAGTAGTAGAGTACAAAAAAAAATTATAATAATAATAATAATAGTAATAATAATAATAATAATAATAGTAATAATAATAATAATAATGTTAATAATAACTAATAATAATAATAATAATAATAATAATGATAATAATATAATAATAATAATAATAATAATAAATAAAATATGAGTAAGACGTGAATAAGTACCTCCAGTACCACCAAATAGTGATGAAAATGGATACCTCATAATATAGTCTATATAAATTTACTTTCCTTGTAAAAGGTCCGGAAAGGTGTGTGACAGGATTTTTAAAACGACCTACATAAGTACAAATTTAGACTACAATTCAAATCCCATTATGACCTATATGATACTGACGTCGAAAAATTACATTGTTATATGTTTTGTTTTCGCTAAAATCCTTAGTATATAAATCTGATAGAACCAAGTACAAATTCTAATTTTTCTGCTCTACTTAAGCTGGCTCCTCCTAATACTAAAATAAAAAAATAGAATTATTTGAAATTATAGTAGTAAAAAAAATAAAATTAGTAGAGCAGAAACATTTTCCTCCCGTTGCGCAATCATTAGCACTACACAAGACTAAATAGGGTTAACAATAGGGTTATTTCCCATGCATGCTTTCCAAAATGACTAATTTTAGAAAAATATTCAAAAATATTTCGATCAAATCTCCGATTTTTAGTAGGGAACTTCGCTTGCGGTGACACGGAATTGTTAATAGTATAGTAGTCAATTATAATCGTAATAATTATTACTATACTTTATTATTATTATTAATTATTATTATTAATTACTATTATTATATTACCAAGTATGGTGGCTTTCTTCCTAAGAAAACAGACCTGAAGTACAGATCTCTTATTCTAAGACCAGAAAACTGTGAAATTTAAACACCCCTTTTTTTTGAAACCAATAGTATGCCATTGAAGTTGAAATCCACTTTTTTTTCTGATAGGCACAACTACAAAAACCTAATATAGTGCAATAATAATAATGCACTAATAATAATAATAATAATAATAATAATAATAATAATAATAATAGTGCAATAATAATAATAATAATAATAGTGCAATAATAATAATAATAATAATAATATAATAATAATAATGCACTGATAATAATAATAATAATAATAATAATAGTGCAATACACACGTGCACACACATTTATTGCATACGTCATAGGTGCGCACGTACGATATCATACTTTTGGTGGGAAAACTATAAAATATATACATATTTGAATTCAAATATGAGTAGATATTAACATTGTATACTATTAAAGCACGCTGCAATGTATAGTATTATACTCCAAAAACCATACACCCACTAAGCTCAATGGTAGAGCGTCGGTTTCATAAGCCGAAGATTGGTAGGTTCGATTCCTCCTAGTGGAAAATTTACAACGATTTTACATAGATTGAAAAGATGTCCCTTAATGTTGATGATCGTCAACCGACGCTGCCAATATTAGCAACAACAAGCACTAAAAAAAGAAAGCATAATGCAAATGGAGAAAATATCTTCTCTGATTCTTTAATTAAAAAAACTTTTAACGATGATCCGTCACTAATTGAAAGTATGAAACGTCAGAAACATAAACAAAGTCTTGTAACGCAAATTAAGCGTAATACAGGAAATGCACCGGTAGCAGCGTTACAAAAGCAACTTGATGCTGCAATATACGGTATTATGCTATCTAAAATGCACGCAATGAAAGATTTGAAACTTAAACGTGACAAACATCTAATGGAATATGAAGAAGATAAAGTGAAACTTGAACAGCGTTTTGTTTCGCTTTTAAATCATATTAAAGGTGTAAATGATAAGATAATTGCCCCGCATCAGCAAAGGGAAATACGCCGTTCGCGTGACATTGATATGGTAGCGGTTATTGAATCAAACATAAGTTCAAAAACGTATCAGTCTCAAAAATTTGAAGATAGTATTGCAAAAGCTGCTGATGAAGCTCGTATATTACAAGAAATTGCTGCTACAGCTAAAAAAAGCAAACAAGGAGAAAAAAAATGGACATGGAACGATAAAATAAAAATACGGGTAGACTATCTTCAACATAAGGCTGCAAATGATGGAAAAGATTTAGAGACAAAACCGATGAACCGTTTTTTAACTGAATGGATGAAAATATATTTTAATTGTGGCTTTAAAGATGTAAAAAGAAACACGATAAGGCAATGGGCAAAGGCAAAAGGTCAATATGAAGATATTGACACCAATAAGGGAAAGGCAACAAAACGCTTCCATTTCCAATCAACCCATTTTCAGGATATATTAAAAATGGTAAAAGCAGAAAAAGAAGTTAAAGGAGATGCAGCAACAGAAGCACAAATCAAAAAAGCGATTCGCGTCGTGTACGAAAAAATATCTAGCGAAAACAAAAAAAAATATATCGCAAAAACAATTTCACCATCATTGATGCGATCAACGTACAACATCCTTTTAACAAAACTAATTGGGACTCCACGAGCGGATAAAGCTTGTCGTACAGAAAACAGAAAAAAAGCACAATGTATACGCAATTTGATTAACCATATAGTCATTCTGTATGTAGCACAATTTGGACCACGATTCAATGTTGATGCTGCAACTGCTAAATTAAATCCAATTTTAGACGGTTTGTTTGGAAATTGGGATGATTCAACATATGTAATTGATCTACAAAGTTACGTTCAGGACAAGCACATGTGTTTCAAGCTTATTCATGATACTGATAATCATGTTTATGGAAAATCAACAACTGGTGGTAAATTACCACAAAGAATTATCATGTCGACACTGGCATTTGCTGACGGTAGTATTTATTATATGTTCACAGTTAAAGGTAGAGATGCAGATAATGTTACAAAATGGCGCAAAAATATCTTTCTTACATCACTAAACCTTGGTGGAGGTAAAAAATGTATTTTTAGATATATTAGAGATGGTGTTTCTGATGCTGGAGAACCTTCTAGTAGTTATGTACAAGACTTTATTATACCAAGCATAAAAAAACAAATCAAGGAAATTGCTGAGCAACAAAATTTGGATTTAGAAACAATGACAGATTTAGATAAAGCAAAACTTCTCAGTGTAGTTGTGACTCATGACGGCGCAGGAACAATATTATCACAAATTGAAGAGTATTGCAATGCTGGTAAAGCTGATGAATGGTTTGTTCAATTTATAAAGCGTGCTAGTAGTTCAACCGGAATTGATGGAATAAAGCAACCATGCGATAAGCTATATCGTGATGTAAAAGCAACATTACGGTCAGAACAAGCTGCATATCAAGATGAAGTTACTGGTGTTGATGATATGCCTGGTTTATTGTTGTACAAATTAGATACAAAAAATGCTGCACCAGCTGTGCATACTTTTTGGAATAATTGGGAGCGACATCATCTTGTGAAAAAATTAGGTGCTATGTTTTCAGGAAAAAATGCAACAAGCGGTATAATAATACAAAAAATAAAACATATCCAAATGTTTTTTTACATGTTTGCAAATTTACATGATAAATTGTTTCCAATGCACAAAGTGAAATCAGCATTTCAACATGAATTTCCTTTATCACCAGAAGATGATGAACGAAAGAAAAAAGGTGAGACAAAAGTTGGTTGGTTAGATCAAATAAAACGTGCATTAGATGGTATGGGGCCTGGATATACACACTTGGACAACCGTGATAAGGACCGCATATTACATTTATTAACAGATAAAGAATCTTTAAAAGATTTAGTAGATGAAGTAATTAAGAACGGTTTTGTAACCGATCATTATTTAGATAATTTACCATTGCGTTGTATTCAATTGGAAAAGCCAGTATCACATATTCCATTCACTGATCCTGAAGGAAAAGGGTTTAAAGTTGGACAAAAGATTAAAATTTTAAATGGGTTTAGTGAATTTGAAATGTTTACAATTACAAAATTAAACTGTTTATGCTCATATAACTACAATGGGATTGTATTGGATAAACAAATAACTAAACGTTATGAAAGTGGTTATAAAATTTATATAATTGATGAGGAAGATAATGAAACTGAAGTAGAAGGATTAGTAGATCCAATGGCTCCTGGCGGATACTATGAAGATGTCCAACATCCAGATGGAACAAGTTATCGCAAACGTATTAATCGCGATAATAAAAGAATGTCAGAGCGCACAATGCAAATGTTATCACATGAAAGCATCAATAAGCAAATCCAAGAACGAGAAAAGAATGTAATGGAAAAAGGTATGAAATGGTTGTTGAAAATAAAAGCAAATGGTAAATGTAAAGGTGTAAGAGTCGAGAAAGAAAATAAACAAGGTACGTTGACATTGAAAGCAATTGCTGTTCCAGAGTTAAAAGAGGTGTTTAGTTTATTAAAAATCAGACACCCTCAAGAAGATTGGGATGTGGAACGTATAAATGATAATGGAAAGAAGACAACGCTATTGAAGTCACAGTTAGTAGAAAAAATTGATGAATATCTACCACGTATTAACCGTCTTGGGAACGAATATCGACAAGCTGCGCAAAGGTTAGGGGATGATTAAAATCTTTAAGGTAAAAATGTGACTCATTCTATATATCTTAAAATACATTTATTACTATTTATAATTTATATTTCCGCAACATATACAATATTTACTATCAAAATAGCATTATGTCTGCATCCAAGTTTCTACTAAGCTATTTTTTTACTTTTCATAATTTTCCTATCATATTTATATAATATATGTATACTAATAAGTATATGACAGATTGTTAAAACATAAAACAATGCATTTCGAGGTTCTACTCCCTGAAAAAAGATTGATTTTTAATATTCTAAAATTTTTTACTCCAATTTCAGCTAAAATGGCGAAAATGCCCAGCTATTTTTTTTTCATTTTTTCAGCAATTTCATTGCGCAACGGGAGGAAAATGTTTCTGCTAGAAGACGACTGACGAAAGAAAACTTAGAAAAGTTGTAGAAAAAAATAATAATAATAAGTACAATTTGAGTTATATCAATTTTTTAGTCGTTTCCCTATCAAAAGTGTGAAAGAGTGTTTTTTTATTTATTATTGAATTTATTGAATTGTTATTGTGCATATAATATATAATAATATAATAATTAATAAAAAAAATAATAAAATATATAAGCCACTATAATAAAAAATATATATAATTTCAACAACAACAAAGTGGAAACTATACTTGTGTGAGAGAACGCGCGCAGCATGTTTGCTGGAATGTGATGTTGTCAAGTGCTACCGCATGCAGACGTGCAGGGTATAATTAATCCTCTTCTCGACGCACATTTATTATTATTATTCAGCAGGTAAAACGCTAGTGCCAGGTGTATATCTACCTATATTTGCATATACGTGCACTAAACATATATAAGTGAAGATACCATGGCTACACCTAACAGTATGTGGGTTGGGAACGAAATGGAATACACTACGGTAGTAGCTGCCATGCGAGCATATATACAAACGCACTGTCAAGAGAGAGTTATTGAAATTTTGGAGGAACCAGTTGAAAAAGAGTATATGCACTTTGGGCTTCAAATTGATTTGAAAAAATTATCGGATGAAGTGCCAATATTAGGAAATTTAGTTTTAGTGTACCCGTCACGTTATATAGCTATTTTTAACCAAGCTTTAGCTGGTTGGATAACATACTGCTGTAGTAATAGACGTTTGGATCCAGATACTTTTCAAAAGTATGCTAATCGTGATACTGAGTGGCTAAATAAACGTCATGTTCATGTTCGCATTCTTAATTTGCCGGAATGCCATATCAAAGAAAAAGTGTCCCATATACGAAGTGCAGATTACAATAGTTTAATTCAGGTCTCTGGTACAGTAGTAAGAACTTTAAGCGTACAAATGTTAGAAAGTGTGAAAACATATAAATGTGGAGGGCGTACTTGTAATAATATCGAGTTTGAAGTGAAAGCTGATGTTGAACAAGGATACGCATTCGTAGAACCAAAAAAATGTCCATCCGATCCACGAAGTAACCGAAATGGCAAACCGTGTAACTGTACGCAATTTGAAAAAATTGAAGAATTATTGACTGATTTTCAAGAAATTAGAATTCAAGAAAACGTTAGTAAATTATCGATGGGTTCCATGCCACGTTCTATCTCTGTAATTTTACAAAATGATTTAGTTGACTTTGCAAAAGCTGGAGAGGACGTTCAAATTGTTGGTTATGCCAGGAGGCGATGGGAGCCGGTCGTTCGTGGCGCACGCTGTAAACTAGAATTAATTATTGATGCAATATCTGCACGGGTAACAAATAATGTGAAAGGAAGTGGTGGCATGACATATGATGCTTTGGAAGATATCAAATTATATTGGCAAGAGGCGCAGGAAACTGGTAAAGTTATCAGTGCAAGGAATCATATCATAAAATCATTTTGTCCGCAAATTTATGGGCTTTATGCAGTTAAATTAGCATTAGCGTTAGTCTTGACTGGTGGAAATACAATGACCACCAACGACGGTTTACGGCTGCGTGGTGATTCACATATGCTACTAGTTGGCGACCCTGGTACAGGCAAGTCACAATTTTTGAAATTTGCACTAAAGCTATCTGCTAGAGCTGTCATGACCACTGGTACAGGTACAACAAGTGCAGGGTTGACTTGTTCCGCAGCAAAAGCCCAAGGTGGTTGGGTATTGGAAGCTGGAGCATTAGTGCTAGCTGATCGCGGTGTATGTTGCATTGATGAATTCAGTGCAATACGGGAACATGATAGAGCCACGATCCACGAAGCTATGGAGCAGCAAACATTAAGCGTTGCAAAGGCTGGCTTGGTTTGTAAATTAAATACACGTGCAACGATTGTTGCTGCTACAAATCCTAAAGGAAAATACGATAAAGACGAATCGCTTTCCGTCAACACTGCTATTGCAACCCCATTGTTGAGCCGTTTTGATGTTGTTCTAGTGTTGTTAGATTTAATTGATCCTGATTGGGATAAAACTGTGTCAACGTTCATTTTAAATAATAACTTAGATGAAGAAGAAAAAGTTTTGAAAGACAATGATACGAATTATCCTGATGACATTGATGAGAATAATTCTTTGCAATTATCTGGGAGTAACAGCCACACAAATATGGATATTTGGAGTATAGAAAAATTATCGACGTATTTATATTATATTAAAGAAAATTTGCACCCGCAATTATCACCAGGGGCAAACGAGATTCTGTCTGCATATTACACAGCACAGCGTTCCCGGGATGCTTCAAATGACCAAGGTAGAACTACTATTCGATTTTTAGAATCTTTAATTCGTTTGGCACAAGCACATGCTAAAATTTGTTTTAAAAATAATGTGGACATAGAAGATGCAGTAGCTGCAGTAATTTTAATGGAAACATCAATGTCATCGTGTAGTATTTTAGGCTCTGAAAATACGCTTCACAGCCATTTTCCTGAAAATGCAGATGAAGATTTTAATATCCAAAAATTGAATTGTTTAAATAGATTAAATTTATACGATCTTGTTAACAAAGTGAGGCAGCAGGAAGCAGATAAAAGAGCTGCAGTTGAATATGATGATGGAGACGATGATGAAGATGATAATGGCGATGGGAAAAGCAGATTTGGCCTAGACAACGATGATAGCGATCATATTCATAGCAGCAACGAATACAATACACGGCCTGCAAAAAAACAAAGACGTCACAGTAATGATAATGACATATTTACTTGAAGGTGTGGTTCCAAAGCGTAAAATAGATAAATGTACATGTGATCGAGAAAAATTTATATTGAAGGCAAAAGACAGAAAAAGAGAATTACACCACACATTTCTGTGAGAAATTTAATTTTAAAAAAATACCAAGTAACAAAAATGTAAAAAAAATATACTGTATTATATATAGGGTGCCGGCACCATAGATCCCAGCAGGTACACAGCAAAGGGAATGGGGGCAGATAAATTACAAGAATACATTAAATTGTATTTAAGGTTACAATAAATATTTAAGTAGAATGTCACTTTTTTAGAAAAATAGAGAAAAAGCTCATTTTGTGTCCTGAAACGATGTAAATCCATTTTTAGTATAAAATAGTTGTATACGTTGGTAGGACATTAATGTGATAAATTGTATGAAACAATACCACAACAATGTTGTAATTTTTATAATGTATTACTATTGTTAAAAATATACAAAATGTAGATGTGCTTTATTTGTATACTTATAAGTATAAAGTCGCTATTCAATGAAAGTAAAAAAAGGTGTGTTTAGTTGGTGTTTTTACATTTTTTTACATCTTTTTTATAGTTTTACCTATAAAATGTCACTATCTCTTTTTTTTCTAATTGTTGTACGTTGATTCTTTTTTATTTATTTTTATCAGGAATGGACGACCTCGTTCTGTCTTCAATGTTTTGAGATCGTAATATTAGTACATTATTCACACTTTTCTATAAAAATGTGATTAGTACACCTTAACATACATATTAAAAGTGCCTTGAAAGATCCGCCCGACACTTCTTCCCTCCCAAACCTGCACGCACCTCACTCATATTTGTACTTGTCTTTATACTAATCCTTCTATCAAAAATATTTTATTGTAATACGTGTTAATTGCGTAAGTTTCACAAGTGGTCGTAAGGTACACTTGATGTTCAAAATTTATTTCACCATGAAGGGGGGGAAAAAAAAAAAAATCGCTTTTCTACAAATTTTTAGGCCTTGCGCTAAAAAGCCCAAATCCGGGGTCTAACTAAGAAATTTTGAGTTTTGGCTGAGAAAACTGTGGTCGGGATCTATAATGCTGGCACCCTCTATATATATATATATATATAAAATACGAGTACATGTGTGTGTGTGTGTGTAATACTTAAAATTTATACTCATTATTTTAATACGCTTCTGCTCTGTCCAGTTCCTCATGAAATGCGGAACATATGCTAACTGTATTTATTAAATGCTCCTGTTTTAATTGATGATCATTTGCTTGCTTTGCTAATGCCAATGCTAAACGTATTGCATTCTTAATCTCTCTTCCATTCATTGGATGTTTTGCTAATTCCTTTACTTTAACGATTTGATCTTCAATTGCTCTTTGTTGTCCAGCAGCATATAGTAAATTCTTCCATACTTGTTCGCGTGCATTTTCATCCAATGGTTTATATTTCAGTGCAACAGTTATTCGAGTTTGAAATGCTGGATCAAATGATCGTACACGATTTGTAGTTAAAAATAAAACACCTTGAAAATACTCTATTAAACGCAGCATAACGCTAACCATTGCATTTCTAACGATAGAGCCTGCGCTGGTTCGCTTTTCTAGAAACACGTCTGCTTCGTCCAATAGTACCAATGCATTCCACCGAGCGCAAATACTAAACACGCGCTGTAATCGTTGCTCTAATTCGGCAGCATCTGAACCTAATTCCCCCATTGACACTTGATAGAGTGGTCGATGTAACATTTCTGAAATTGCCTCCGCAGTCAATGTTTTACCAACACCTGGTGGGCCATACAATAAAAACACACTGCCTTCACCCTTCCCCCGTATTATATCAGAAAATGTTTCATTAGAATATTGCACCAGCGCATTAATTAATTGTTTTCTCGATTCTTCTAAAACTAATTGTTGAAATGCATTGTTGTTGAATTTAATATTTTCAAAAGATGTAACACATACTTGTCCCCATGCTTTTGCAGTGAAACTAAAACCTGTAATTGTTGGCCACGTATATTTATACAATTCAGTTGGCACTTGCCTAAATAGTATCATATCGCTTTCGAAATCGCTTATTGTACTTGCTGATTCTAAACCTTTTGGTTGCCCACTTTGAGCTTTGTTTTTCATCATACGACTGTAGGAACCAAATGCATGTTTAATTGCATTCACTACTGGATCGAATCCAATATTCGTTGTAAAACCATTTTCATATGCAAATGATGTATCAACCATGACTCTTCCCCCAGTACGTAAACGTGTTTGGCCACGTCTCGAGGCAATACTACCTTTACGACTTATAAATTGGAAAAACGAATCAGTACCGTATCCAACATAGTGAGAACCTGTTGAATATTTATTATAGAGTTCTCCACGGTGGTTTAGCGTAGACAACCAAAACTCATGATCACGGGGTGACATGCTGGATAAAGGTATAAATGGTAGCTTTACAATTTCACGTGGTGCTTTAAATTCTGACATAGCATCAACAAAATCAATTGGTGTAAAGCAATCACCGAGTGATATTATGCATTGGAAACCAATATGAAAAATTCTTGTTGATCCAAATAATGTTTTTCCTTCTTCGTATTTGCACCATATCACTTTAAATGCAACGTCCAATCCACTACCTTGTTTGTATATACAAGTTGTTCCTGGTTTATATAATTCAGCCAGTCCATCAAACTCAACAATACCATCTTTAATACTATCTCGATTTCCCTCGATACGTTCTCTATAATAATCCTCAACTGTGTTAATAATTCTTTTCAGGCCAAATAATTCATATTTTTTATCTAAACTTGTCGGTCTGTCTCCAAAACCTGAGAGTAACTCCAAAAAGGGTTTTTGCCGATATAATTTTAGTTCCGGGTTCATATCGCCTTTATTTTCATCATCAAAACATTTATTATATTTTTTTTCACAATTCAATATTGAGCGTAGCATTCCTAAAGCATTGAATGCCAGATGCAAAGAAACTTTCTGTGGTTCCATAACTCGATGCTCGTTCTTATCGTTAGTTAATTTGCGTAGCATAGCTGCAGCGACGGTTGCACACTTTGTTTTAAACCTGTCGCCTTTGAATTGTCGTTTGATGACTAATTTGTTGTCTTTTTTATCAATAGTCAAAAAGCCATCAGATTCATTTGTTGGTATCGATAAGATACCATTTTTATTATTGTTATTTAAATCAAGTGTTGCTATTTTGGCAGACGGCAAGGGCGGTGGTGGAGGTGGCTTTTTGTAAGCATTTTTGTCAATTTTTTCCGCCATGAATTTATTTTTTATATAAAAATCTTGTCGCCTTTAAATTTTTGTTTAGCGGGCGAATGTGAATATTAAATATGTCGTAAGATACCGGTACAGGGAGAATTCAATAACTGTACAAAGTATTTGTATTTGTTGTTGTTGTTTGCAAATGACCAACGTGCAAATTAAAAAAATATCGTATTAGACTGGTGAAGGGAGAAAAAGCAGGATACGCATACAGAAATGTATCTTTTCACTATACTATACACTATTATAATAAAAAAAAAAAAAAAATAATAAATAAATAATAAAAAAAAATTATTATTATTATTATTATTATTATTATTTTATTTATTTATTATTATTACACATCATTGTATACTTATTACCATCACTATACACTATTGAAAAAGTGTCGACAAAATGGTACTTACGACAAAAATATTAATAACGCCCCATGCTGCTATTTGGCATGGAATTGTACAAGGTGTCAATTCTAGAAAAATAGCATTGAAATACTATGGGAGCTGCATGGCCTATCGATCATATTATTTTTTTATTTTTTTTTATTATACTCTATAATTTCAATAATAATTAATAATAATAATATGTGCACAACCTTTACCACATACATCATTGCGCAAAAATTCTGTAGGGAAAGGGTTGGTAAACTGTACGTATTGCGGGAATAGAAACATAGATGGGTAACATTTGGCACTCGAACCATCTTGTTTGAATCCTCTCTGGTTATTGTATATACAGACACGGGTGGTGAATGGTTCGTGTTACGGAAATAGAAACGTAGACAAGTAGAAGTTCATGGCATCGATAAAAAGAAACCAACTATTTCAAGTAAGAAAAACAAAGAGTCAAAAGTTTTTTACTCGCAAAGAGTTAGAGAGTGCGGTTGAGAAGTGGAATTTATCCGCGCACGAGTCGGATGATTTGATATTTTTATGCAAACGCAATAATTGCCGAAACTTACGATTTTTAAACAGATTCCAATGTAATTTCAAAACGCCACATACAAAATGTAAAGGTGTGAAACATGTTAAGACTATAACAGAAAGATCGTTGTTACGCAGATTTCATGTAAATACTGCTCAAATTCTAGAGGGTATCAAAGTTGATAATGCAAACAAAAAAAGTTATAAGCTATCAATGGAAACAGAATGCAAACATGTTGATGATAATAACTTGATTAAATTTGATGTTGACAGTGATATTGATGAAGGTGACAATTTTGAGATTGGCAATGATGATAGTAAGAATGATAATGAAATTTTAGATTTTTCGTTTTCGGATGATGAATGTTATCATAGTGGTGTTCATGTGACTACATATTTGCAAAGCAACGCCAACAATAATGTCCATGCTGATAACAATCCATTTTCAATCTCAACTACACCGAAAAATGGAAAGAGTTTATTGGTTGCACCATTGCTTCTCCTTGCCGCTGTTGGTATATATGAAAATAGTGGTCGCAATAGTAACCTCACATTAATCGATACTATGTACAGTAACAATGATAATAATACAATGCGTTATTTGAGGGCTGTAAATGTAAATATTACTAAGTCGTTGTATGCAGCTTCCTCACCATACACCAGCATCCCAACCTTTGTTGCACCAACTATAATATATTTCGCAACATGTTTTTTTGCACTATCGTCCACATTAATGTTGCTGTATATGTATTGCTGGGATGTTCAAGAACTAGTATTAAAAAAGAAAAAACAAGTAACCCTGCCGCAGGAAGTAAAACCACAAGATGAGGGACCAGAAGATCAAGCAAATGATACAAATTATGAAAGTGCAATTCTGAGAAGATTGAACCAATTAATCGCTGAAAAACATGTACAAGTTTATAGAAAAATTGAAAAATATGGATGCAATATGTACGAAAAGCACGATAGATCGCTGGAGCAAAATATGCAATCACTTCGCAAGAGGGTAAACCAGCTTAAGCGTAAGCGATATGAAAATTGTAGGCTGAAAGGTAATGATAACGATTTAAGCCGTCAGTACAATCATGCAAACTCTAATTTGTTGATTTTAAATGGGTTGCCGAAGAAATGGACGCGTCGAGTTGATGAGAAAGGACGTTACATTTATTACAATGTCGAAACAGGGCAATGTTCGTTTAAACGGCCTGGTGGTGCGGCATCAAAATGTGTCGTCGAACCTTGACACACACAAACATTTGCTATAAAATAGAGTTTTATAGGCCATTTTAAATTCGTATTGTTATCACTGTTATTATCATTATTATTATTAGCAACTTGCATTCATTTTGTTATTAGT
>JACKZZ010017214.1_pt1 | contig 16630 bp, 18 predicted proteins | sample 8027871 | NCBI WGS metagenome assembly JACKZZ01 (sample SAMN15724774, study PRJNA655200) | protist metagenome | isolation source: fluorescence activated cell sorting (FACS) single amplified genomes of... | place: USA: West Boothbay Harbor, Gulf of Maine | collected 2000-07-19
TCAAATTGATACGATGTTGTTCTATAAATTGGAACTGCTACTGCTTTGGTTGTTGGATCACTTCTATAATCACCACCATGTATAGCTATAGTCTCAGGGTTTTGTCTTTTTGTACTCATCTTAATACTCCTTTTTTAGTACTTTTGCTTTATGCAAGGCGTACAATACAGTTCAAATGCGCCTACCGATAATGTGGGTAAAAAATCCTTTTTAGCAATAACTAGCCTGCAATAGGAACAAATCGGCTATATAGAAATATCATTTAAGCAAGATATTGCAAGGGAAATATAAAATTGACATTATATCTAATAATAGTATTAATCCTCGCACAATGACAAAATTTCTAAAAAGTGGTGATTTAAACAGTAACTGGTTTGAGATAGATGCTAAAAATGCTGTAGTTGGCAGATTAGCTTCTATTATTGCTATGATTGTTAGAGGAAAAAATAAAACAACTTTTACACCTCATATGGATGATGGTGATTTTGTTGTTGTTAAAAATGTTGAACAAGCAAAGTTCACAGGAAAAAAATTTAAAGATAAAAAATATTATAGACATACTGGTCATCCAGGTGGAATTAAAGAAATTACTCCTGAAAAGTTATTAGAAAAAAATAAACCTGGCGAGACATTAAAATTAGCTATTAAAAGAATGTTACCTGGGGGAGTTCTAGGAAGAAAACAGTTAACTAAAGTAAAAATTTATGCTGGTGAAGAACACCCTCATGCAGCACAAAACCCAAAACTTTTAGACCTAGGTAAATTAAACAGTAAAAATTTAATAAGAAATTAATATGGTAACAGCAGCTACACCAAATAAAGTATCTCCAAAAAAACCTAAAATTAAATTAGATTTTAAAGATAGTAAATACGCAACTGGTAGAAGAAAAAAATCTATTGCAAAAATTTGGGTGAAAAAAGGTACTGGCAAAATTTACGTTAATGGCAGAACTATGGATGAGTATTTCACTAGCGGAAGTCACAAAATGCAAATCACAAGACCATTTGAGATTATAAACCAAGCCACTGATTATGATGTAAGATGTAGCGTAGCAGGTGGTGGTCACACAGGTCAAGCTGGTGCAATGGTTCATGGTATCGCTAAAGCATTAATCTTATTTGATTCAGAGAATAGAGCAGTACTTAAGACAGAAAAGCTTAATACTAGAGACTCTAGATCGGTTGAAAGAAAAAAACCTGGTCGTAGAAAAGCAAGAAGAAGCTTCCAATTCTCGAAAAGATAATTCTTTTTTAACTCTAAACTGTTATAATAAAAAAATGCCTAAGCTTAATGTTTTAGTTGCTGGATCAACTGGTTATATTGGTGTTCAATTAATTAAATTATTAGTTAAACACAGCAATGTTAACATTAAATATCTTTGTGGTAATACGTCTGTTGGAAAAAATATCTCTAGTTATGAAAAATCATTAAGTTCAAAAAAATTACCTAAAATTATTAGATACAATAAAGAACTTTTAAAAAACATAGACCTTGTTTTTACAGCTCTACCTAATGGTGAAGCACAAGATATTTCAAATGATTTATTAAAACACAATATATTAATTGATTTAGCTGCAGACTTTAGACTTAATAAAGCATCAAATTATCTAAAATGGTACAAACAAAAACACAGATCTGTCAAAAATATTAAAAAATCAATTTATTCATTACCAGAAATCAATGGTGACAAATTAAAGAAATTTAATATTATTGGATGTCCAGGTTGTTACCCAACATCAATACTTTTACCACTCATTCCATTAGTTAAGAAAAATTTAATAAAAACAGATAATGTTATTATAGACTCAAAATCTGGGTACTCTGGTGCTGGAAGAGGTGTGCATAAAAAATATAAGGATAAAAATCTTTATGAATCTTTAAGCGCTTATGGTGTGGGTTTCCATAGACATAACTCTGAAATTCAACAAGAAATCGAAAACTACACTAAAAAGAAATTTTCTTTTACATTCACACCCCATTTAACACCAATGTTTAGAGGGATACTTAGTACTATTTACTTAGACCTTAACAAAGGTGTAGGTATTAAAAATTTAGAAAATACTTTAAAGAGTCAATATTCAAAAAACAGATTCGTTAAAATTTTAAAAACAAATTCATTGTTAAGTACAAATGACGTAATTAACACAAATAATTGCTCTATAGTAATTTGTAAAACTAAGTATAAAAATAGAGTTATTATTTTATCTGTTATTGATAATTTGATTAAAGGTGGAGCAGGTCAAGCAATACAAAATATGAATATCAAATATGGTTTTAATGAAACAAAAGGATTAATTTGAAATACTTATTTTTATCCCTAATTGTATTTTTAACTTCGTGCTCATTAAACAAAGAATCTACTTATTGGAATGAAGATCCTATTAAAAAGTCTAATGATGAAAAAAAACTTTCTCAGATATTAAAAAAAACTGGTGATTACAAATCTATGACTTTTGATGAATTTAACCTCTTTCTTAAAGATTATTCAAAAAATGCAGAATACCCAGATATTAACCAATAGATGAAAAATATAATCAACATTGCTGTAGTTGGTCTAGGACAAGTTGGCATTTATTTGTTAAATGAACTTAACACTAAAAAAAAAGATATTGAACTTAAGACAGGTAAAAAGATTAAAGTAGTAGCTGTTTCAGCAAGAAGTATTTCTAAAAAAAGAAGATTTAAAGTTAATAAGAAAATATTTTTTAAAAACCCATTAGAAATTTTTAATAAGACCAAAGTAGATATTTTATTTGAAGCTATAGGTATGTCAGATGGGGTTTCAAAAAAAGTTGTGGAAACTGCTTTAAGAAATAGAATACATGTAATCACTCCTAATAAAGCACTTATCTCTAAACATGGTGATTATTTAGGAAAATTAGCAGAGGATAATAATGTTAATTTAGAATTTGAAGCATCTGTTGCTGGTGGTATTCCAATATTAAGAACCATAAAAGAGGGTCTTGCAACTAACAAAATTTCTAAAGTTTATGGAATTTTAAATGGTACTTCTAACTATATTCTTTCAGAAATGGAAAATTCTAATGATAGTTTTTATAACGTATTAAAAAAAGCTCAAAAATTGGGATACGCTGAACCAGGTAACCCCAAATTAGATTTAAATGGTTTTGATGCATTTGCTAAAGTAAGAATTTTATCTGCTCTAGCTTTTAATACTAAAATTTCAAAACATAAATGCTTAATGGAAGGTATTGAAAAAATTGAATTAAAAGACATAGAAATTTCCAATCAATTAAATTTACGTATCAAACTCCTTGGTATTTCAGAACTAATTAATGGTCAACTTTTTGAAACTGTACACCCATGCTTAGTTAGTAAAAGTTCTTATATTGGTAACGTTGGTGGTGTTATGAATGCTGTTATTCTCGAAGGAAAACCTGTGGGTGAAAGTATATTGCAAGGGGAGGGAGCTGGCCCTGGTCCAACGTCATCATCTCTATTATCAGATTTACTTTCAATTTTAAGAGGTAATATTAAGAAACCATTTGGTATTCCTGGCAATAAACGTAAATTAATTAAATGTTACAACGTTAATAATTATGTAAATTCACTATATTTGAGATTTGAAGTTAAAGACAAACCTGGTGTTTTATCAACAATTACTAACAGGTTAGCTAAATATAAAATTTCAGTAAAAAGATTAATTCAAACTCCTGATAAAAAAAATAAGAAAGCAACAATTGTTATTATTACGCATAAAACTAATGAACTTAATTCTAAGAATTGTCTTTCTGTGTTTAAAAAAGACAAAAATATTCTTAAATATCCAACACTGATTAGAATTTATAATTAATGGAGTTATATCTAAAACTGTTTGAGGTTTTATTTCCCGTCTTTTTTGTTGTTGGTATTGGATATTATTTAGGTAAAAATAATCCAAAAATTGACACCACTTTCATAACAAATTTTGCTGCAAATATCGGAACTCCAGCAATGATTATATATGCACTAACTTCAACTGGCACATCTTTTGAAATATTTAAAGATTATTTTTGGTATTTTTTAATTGCAATTGTTGTCTTTACTTTAATCGGAATTGTCTTTTTATTCTTCTTAAAAACTAAAGACATCATCCGCGAGCTTCCACCATTTATTATGCCAAATACTGGAAATATGGGATTACCAATTTGTTTGTTTGCTTATGGATCTCAAGGATTAGGTGTTGCTGCTGCTATTTCAGCTTTAATAATTCTATGTCACTTTACGCTAGGAATTTTTCTTGCTGATAGAAAATTCAATATTAATGTTATTCTTAAGAATCCACCATTTTATGCAATTATAATTTCAGTGATTTTCCTATATTTCAAAATAGAACTTCCAGTCTTTGTAGAAAACACAACCTTTCTACTAATGTATGCTACAATTTTTTTAATATTAATGTCTTTGGGAATTGCCTTAACTCGTTTTAAAGTTTTTTCTTTTAAAAAAGCTGTGATTTCATCAATTGGAAGAGTGGTCTTGGGTCCTATTGTTGCGTTATTAATCATTAGATATTTTGATCTATCAGGGTTTGCAGCCGGTGTTCTATTAATTCAATGTTCAATGCCAAGTGCAGTTTTAAATTATCTTGTGGCATCAATTTATTCGCCAAAAAAAATTGTGGATAGCGTTGCCAGTACCATTGTTGTCTCTACAGTTATGTCTTTTGCTACTATTCCAGTGGTCGTATTCTTTGCTTTAAAATACTTTAATTAAACTGTATCTATTGGCTTATGAAAGCCATCACATTTAACCTTTTAGCTTGGGTAATGCTTCCAATTATGGATGGTTTTGCTAAATATTTAAGTGCTGATATGCCAGTACTACAGATCACGTGGGCGAGGTACTTCTTTACAGTAGTATTCACGCTTCCAATAATGTTCTTCTTCTATAATAAGCAGCTTGTTTGGACAGATAAGCCTAAATTACAAATAATAAGAGGATTAATATTACTTTGTGCAAATGTTTGCTTCTTCTATGCAATATCTGTTATCTCTTTAGCTAAAGCTTTAACGCTCGCCTTTGTGGCGCCCTTAATTGTTACTGCATTTTCTCCAATATTATTGGGTGAGAAGGTGGGTATTAGGAGGTGGACTGCCGTTATTATAGGGTTTATTGGCTCTCTAGTCGTTATAAGGCCTGGCTTTGTAGAGATTAACTTGGCTAGTATAGCTGCATTAGGAACAGGTGTAATGTATGGGTTCTATCTAATAATTACCCGTAAATTGAGCACTTCAGATAACCCTTTATTAACCTTATTATTAACAGGATTAGTTGGACTGGTAGCTGTTTCAGGTATAATGCCTTTTATTTGGGTTAATCCAAACGCCTCTCAATGGTCTATGATGGCCTCTATAGGTGTATTTGCCTGCATAGGGCACTTATTTCTTATATTATCGCTTAAATATGCTGATGCTTCTAAATTAGCTCCATTTAGCTACTTTGAAATCATTACTAATATTATTATTGGTTATTACTTCTTTAGTGACTTTCCTGATAATTGGACATTCTTAGGTTTGTCCATTATTATTATTAGTGGAATTTATATCTCTAGAAGAGAATCTTATATTAAATCTAATTAATTAGGTATAACTTGTTTACTAATACTTAATATCATACATTAATAATATAAGTTAAACTATTGTAATTATTTATTTAAATATAATATTATAAATTGATAAAATAATAGATAAAATATAAAAATATTTATAAAATAATTAAATTATAGTTACTAAAATAGGCCTATAATAAAATAAAAGTAGCATGAGTCTGTTTTTCTACAGTTGAAAAAGTGATAACTGAGAAATTTTGATTTTTAGTAAATTGAATATAGTTTTTGTTGCTAGGTAAAATGCTGATTTAGTATTGATATTAAATGCTTATTCCAATTAATAGGGTAGTTTAGTTAAAATTAGATTATTTATGGAGTAGAATAGAGAGTTAAAAAAGCCTGTAAAATGGTCTTTTTTACTCCTTCTATAATCTTTGCTATTGTTGACAAGTAGAGCAATGCAGTATGAGAATATACTGTTTAAACGTCCATAGGATGGCCTATTTTAGCTGAAAGTCCATTTGCAGTACAACTGAAGGATGCATTATAGCAATTAGACAAAAATATGGCTAAATACCAAAAAAGTGTTTGATAACAGGGTTTTTTTATGTTTTTTGGGGCTAAAAGTACTATTTTATGAACACCTTTTCTGATCTCAATAAACGTCGTTTTTGTTGAATTCCACCTTTTCCAGAGTATCCGCCGAGACTTCCATCTGATCTGATCACTCGATGACAGGGTATTTTAGGTGGATAGGGGTTTTTACCCACTGCATTAGCAACAGCTCTGAATGCCTTAGGTTTTCCAATGGCTTTAGCAACTTCTAAGTAGGTCTTAACTTTTCCTTTAGGTATTTTCTTCAGGTAATTCCACACTTTTAGCTGAAATTTAGTTCCCTTTAAGTTCATAGAGTTCAAATCCAGTGTTATTGGCTATTTTATCGTATAATTTCTTTGCATTTTCATTGGAAGAGTGGGTGATCCATCGAATTCCATTCCAATTATTGGCTTTAGATAAAGATTTTAGATGACTAATAAGCTTTTGAGCTATTTTTTGACCTCTAAATTTTGGCTCTACGAATAAATCGTCTAAAAAACCAATATATTGGCCTTTAATTGGTCTCGGCATTGTTCTGTAATGGGCAATTCCAACAATTTTACCCTCTAATTCAAAGCAAATAGCATTAACATCATGAGTTTCATCATGAATCCAGCTCCAAATAGTGTCTAAAATCCCTGAATTCATTGAGACTTTGTAGAAATCGGCATAACCATTATATAATTTAGCCCAATTTTCCTTATCTTTATGCTCTAATTTCCTAATCATTTACATTAGTTAATTATTATAAGTCATTATTATTATTAATTTTAATTGATATCAAAACATCCAGTTGTAAGCTCATTAAGACTAACAACACACATTATAACTGGTGGATAATTAACTAATTTACTATCCATTTTAATCATTCTTAAAGAATAAAAAATTTTCTTTTCAGTCACAGATACGTCGAAAACCTCAAATCCTTTTACTATTAAGTCACTAATATCTTCGCTTATTATTTTAGCCTTACCAGCAGAATATGAAAATTGTGTAAAGCCAAAAATTATCAATATTGATATGAGGAAATATTTTTTCATCATTAATATTTAAACTATTGACATCTAAAATCACTTAATATATTACTAACGATAATTAATGGTTATCAATAGTAATAATTATGAATGAAATAATAACTGACATAAAAGCATTACAGGAAGAAACTATATTAAATCTTCAAAATTCAAAAGCAAACAATACAGTAAGAGCCTATAAATCAGATTTTAAAGATTTTGGATTGTTTTGTTCACAAAATGGATTTAAATCGCTCCCATCAGAACCAAAAATAGTTTCTTTATATTTAACCTATTTGTCAACTAAAGAAGTAAAAATTAGCACATTAAAAAGAAGATTAGTCTCAATAGGAGTTATACATAAACTTAAAGGATACTATTTAGATACAAAACACCCATCAATTATTGAAAATATAATGGGGATTAAAAGAAGAAAAGGAAGTAAACAAAAAGGTAAAAAACCATTATTAATCAATAATTTAAAAACGATTATTAATGTAATTGATGGAGAAAAAAATGAGGAAATAAAGAAGCTCAGAGACAGGTCTATTATATTAATTGGGTTTTCAGGAGGGTTTAGAAGAAGTGAGATAGTTTCACTGGACTATGACGATCTAGATTTTGTAAAAGAGGGTCTTAAGGTTAGCCTTAAAAGGTCAAAAACAGACCAATTTGGTGAGGGTTCAGTAAAAGGACTACCCTACTTTGAGAATTCACAATATTGCCCAGTAGTTTCGCTCCGTAAATGGATAAAAATATCAAAAATAAATTCTGGAGCATTATTTAGAAGGTTTACCAAAGGTTCAAAGCTATCAGAAAATAGATTGAGTGACCAAACAGTAGCTTTACTTATAAAAGATTATTTAGAAATAGCTGGCATCGAAAGTAGAAATTACTCAGGACATAGTTTGAGATCAGGTTTTGCAACTTCTGCAGCTGAATCTGGCGTAGAAGAAAGAAGTATTATGGCAATGACAGGTCATAAATCAACAGAAATGGTTAGAAGATATATAAAAGATGCTAATTTATTCAAAAATAATGCTCTTAATAAAATTAAAATATGAAAGATAAAATTAAAAATGTTTCAATTATAATTGTTACATATAACAGTTCAAAAAAATTAGTTAAATTAATAAAAAAGATACCTTATCAATCACCAATTTTAATAGTTGATAATTCAAATGATCAGAAATTAACAAAAATTTTAAATAAAAATAAGAATATTACAATATATTTTAAAAAAAATGATGGGTATGGATCATCAATTAATTATGCAGCAAAAAAAATTAAAACGGAATATTTTTTTGTAATACAGCCAGATGTTAGTGGAATAGATAAAGATGCAATTATTACTTTTTATGATTATGCAAAAAAACTTAAAAATAAGTTTTCGGTAATTGGACCACATTTTTTAAAAGCACCAAAAAGTGGTCATTATCAAACAAATTTAAAGTATGAGATAAAGAAAATCCACAATGTGCATGGATCAACTATGTTTTTTAAAAGAAGTAATTTTATTAAAAATAATGGCTTTGATAAAAATATATTTCTATATTGGGAGGAAACAGATTATACAAAAAGAGCTTTAAAGATTGGTTTATCAGCCTATCAATTAAATAAAGTAAAAGTTTATCATGAAAAAGGTAAGGCAGTTGATCTTAAAAACTCAAAAGAAAAACAAAAGTTGAATATATTATATAGTTGGCATTTTATATGGTCAAAATTTTATTTTTTTAAAAAACATTATGGTAAATTTTTTGCTATTCTTTATTTTTTACCAGTAATATTTAGAATTTATTTTAGAATATTTATTTATAATTTAACCAAAAGTAGAAAATTAATTAAATATAAATATAGGTTAAATGGTTTAAACACTTCAATTTTAGAAAAAAAATCATTATTAAGATTAGGTCAGATAAATTTAGAAAATTAATATCTATATTTCATTATCAATAAATAATTTCAAATATTTAATTATATAATTGACATCAAAATCTTTAAGTCCATGATGACAGCCAATTAAAATGCCATTTTTCATAATGTGATTACTGTTTATTTCAGCATTTTTAACTTTTTTAAACATTTTCTTTTTCACAATTGGCTGCCTAATAATATTTCCAGTAAAAATAGTTCTGGTTTAAATTTCTTTATTTTCTAAAAAAATTTGAAGTTTCTGACGATTAATTTTTTAATTCATTTTTAATAATTATAGGATATGCAAGCCAAGGTGTTTTAATCCCTTTAATTGATCTGGTATATTAAACAAATCAGGATATTTGCTAAAAATTTTTAAAAACAAAATAGTTAAAAAAAAATTTAACTAAAGATCTCTATAGAAAATATTATTCATACTTTAACTATATCTATTTTTTTTTTTATACTTAAAAAAATTTCATTTATATTAAACTTACGTTCAGGCTCTGATTTATAAATAAAATAATGAATGGTATTTTTTGGTTTCCAACAATCATACCAAATTTTATCTTTTTGGTTTATAATATCTATAATAGTTGAATTGTTAGCACCAGCTACTTGAGCCAAAAAGCCTGAATGACAACTTATAGAAGCTAGGGAATATTTGATAAATCGTTCAAATAAAAATAATTCTAGATTATCAAGTATTATAACCTGACATTTATTATAAAAAGTTTTAGATAAATTTACTTCTTTTGAACAATCAATATAGTTGAAGTATTTTTTTAATTTTTTGTAATAGCTAAACTTATTATTGTATGCTGTTAATATTATTCTTTTATTAGTATTGTTCTGAAAATTTTCAATAGATTTTATTAGATCCTCATCTATACCATTAATGTCATTCCATTTTTCATCAAAATGAATAAGAAGATACTCTTTGTAATTAATTGAATCTACTATCTTTCTATAATTTTCTTCATAAATTTTATTTGTTTCAAATATATATTTTGTAGATGTTTCGATTTTTTTATTATTAAAATTTCTGAAAATATTTATGTATTTCTGACATAAATTTTCAGATAGGACTAAAGAATTCCTGCTAGTAAATATTTCATATTTGTTAAAGAATATTAAATTGTAAAAATGAGAGGGTTTTTTTACCCAATATTTAAACATAAAAATTTTTTTTTGTGATGTATATACAAGTCCTAATTTATTTTTTGACCTAATGAAAATATTACATATATGAGAAAATTTCTTTCCATCAATTATAAATGCTGCATGATATTTTTTCCTTATTATTTTTAAAAAATTTTTAAATTTGATCAAAAATTTATCTTTTTTATTATAAATTATGACCTCATCTATAAATGAATAGTTAGATATCAATTTTTTATTTAAATCTGAACAAACAACAGTAATATGTGATTTTGGATATTTAATCTTTAATTCGTATATTGGTCTAGAATGAATAATAAAATCTCCTAATCTATCTGTCCTAAAAATGATGAAATTGTAATAAAAATTATTCATATACTGAAAATATTAACTTTTATTTTTCCCATGCAAATTTGTATTTGCTTTTATAATCTAAAGTTTTTGAAAGAATAAAGTCAGCCACAATTGTAGAATTAAAATTTCTTAAGTAAGTATCGTGGCCATTTTTTGCAATCATTTTCGCTTCTTTTACGTCTTTTTTATATTTATTAATTTTATAGCTCAGATCATTTATATCATTATAAAATATAATTTCTTTATTAGAGAAGAAATCATTAAAACAAGTTTTTTTATCGATAAATGTTAATAAACCATTTCCTAAAAGTTGTGCTATACGATCACTACTATAGTACTTAACGGGCTCTCCCCTACTCAAGTTAATACCCATATTTGATTTTGAAATTGCTTTTATAAAATTATCACCCCATACAGGCTGAATATTGTTCATGCCATAAATATCAAAATTAATTTCCTTATTTAATTTTCTAAGTTTATTAATAAATAATTCTCTGTTGTCATATTTCCCTTTTTTAAGCTGACCTCTATGAACGCCATGACTCATTGCAAAAAAAACATCATTTTCACATTTATGTTCATAATTTTTTAAAATTTCAAACGATTTATCTGAAGGATTAGGAATGAAATATGAATTTTTGATTTCTTTATATAAAACGCTCGGGCTTGTAGTTAAAAATGTGCTATCAATAAAATCAACTTTAGCTGAAATTCTATTATTATTTTTTAGGTAATCTGGGCCTTTTTTACCAACTGGGTCTAAGAACCATTGACAAATTTTCAAATTTTTATTTTTATTTTTAATAATGTCTAAAGTTTCATTTGTAATTGAATCTGCGTGTCCCAAAATTAGGCAGTCTGCCTTAAAATTAGTTGAATTTTCTATTAAATCATTTTGTAATTTTTTTTTACCTTTAATATCAAATATATTCTTATTATCATGGGTCAAATCCCTATCACTTATCGTTAATACGTTGTGACCAAGTCTTACAAATCCATTATTTAGTCTTCTACCTGTATTATAATGAAGCCTACCATTAAAACGTCTATTAAAGTTTGTTGCATGTATTATTTTTAGAACAGTTTTCTTTTTGATATTGAATAATTTGATAGAATTATCATAGTAATCAATTTTTCTTAAATCATCTATAATTTTAACAACATAAGAATGTGTTAATTTAAAATTTTGGTAATTTTTTTTTTGTAAGGAAAATAATCTTTTTTTATTAAGAATAAGAGCTTCAATTTCTTTGAAAATATTTTCTGAATTCAATGTCTTTATTTTTATAGCATCAGGTGCTGTTTCAGGAAGACCCCCTCTATTACTTATTATAACAGCAGATCCTCTACTTGCTGCTTCCAAACTAGTTCTTCCAAATGGCTCCTCCCATCTTGAACAAATAACTGAAATACTAGCTTTTTTTAAATTATTAAGAATAATATTGTTATCTTTAAAACCAGAAATTTTAAGATTTTTATGATTAAAAATATGTTTTTCTCTTGGTTCATCACCATAGACCATTGATTTCCAATTAGGGTATTTATCTAAAATTTTAATTATTGCTTTACCAAATAAGTCATAACCTTTTGCTCGATTTAATTTTCCAATAAAAGTGATTATATTTTTTTTCTTTTTGAAATTAATCTTAACCTTAGATGCAGATTGAAAACATATGGATGTTTTTTTAATAAGATTTTGATAATTATCTAAATTGATAAAAAATCTATTTCTGCTCCACTCACTATTAAATATTATTCTATCAACATTACTGAGTAAACTCAGGCGCTCTTTAATAGTTTTAGAGCCATTCATTTGTAAGGGGTCATTATGAAAATATAAAAATAACCTATTTTGATATTTTGCTTTAATGTTTTTAATATAATTAGGTCTATTATGGACTTCGATTAAATCTGAATTTAATATTTCTTTGTATTCTAAAAATTTTTTTACATACTGATTATTAGAACTAAAAAATATCTTCTTTTCAAAAGCAAGGTTGATATAATTGTTAGACAGAACTTTTTTATAAATTGTATTACCAAAAATTTTTGTAGTTTTTTTAAACATACTATTTTTAGTAATATCATTAACAAATAATGATACAGCACCTGCTTTACTAGAAACAAAATTTTCTTTATAAGGTAGTAATATAGAAATATTCATTAAATAGACTTCTCTAAAAGCTCCTTTCTTAATATTTTATTTTTTTTAAGGCTGTACTCAAAAGACATTGCTTTATTTTTAGTTTTAAATTTTTTACTATATATCAGAATCCATTTATATCCTTTTGTTGATTTGGCGCCTTTATTAGAATTGTGTTTATTTAGTCTTAAATTCAAGTTGTTAGTATAACCGACGTAAGTCTTTTTAACTCCACTAGAAATAGATTTGAGCATATATGTGTAATAAAACATATTATTGGCGGTCCCTGGGGGAATCGAACCCCCCTTTGCAGGATGAAAACCAGCTGTCCTAACCGATAGACGAAGGGACCATGTTGTGACCTTTTATTTTAAAAGTTAATATTTATCAAGTGCAATAAACTACAAGATTATGTCCTTAATAGTTAATTGAAGAGATTTTTTTATTATTCCATATATTTTCATTGATTTGACCTATTACATCAATGTTATTTTTATAATTTATTAAGCATTCACCAACTTTAGTATTATAGGAGTTAAACGAAATTGATTTAATTGAAAATCCAGTTTTTGATTTTAATATCAAAGACACGTGTTTATTATTTAATATTACGGACTTAATTATTTTTAAATCTCTTAATAAAAAAGTTGGTACAGGGTTTCCTGTCCCAAAAGGTTCTAATTTCTTAATATCTTCATAAAAATCTTGATTAAATGCCAATGATGAAATTTCAGATTCATATGAAAATATATTATTAGTTACAGTATTCAATTTTACAAAATCCTCTAAAATGTAATTTTGAAAAGTCTTTAGATTGCCTCTATTCAATGTAAATCCTGCTGCCATATTATGACCGCCACCATTTAAAATTATCTTTTGGTCTAGTGAATTTTTAATTACGCGGCCAATATTATAGTTATAAACTGATCTAGCGGAACCTTTTAATAATTCATTAGAAGCGGTAATAACAATAGAGGGTTTATTAAAGTAATCTTTTAATCTTGCTGCAATAATTCCTATTAAACCTTCATTAATATTTGGATTATAGTAAATAATTACATCCTTATTTTCTATTTCAATCTTTTTAAAGTCAATTTCTTCTAATATTAAATTTTCAATTTCTTTTCTTTTATCATTTAGTTTAATTAGGCATTTAGATCTATCATTTATAATTAGATCATTATTAGAAGATAATAATTCTGTGGCATATTGAGACTTTCCCAATCTACCACCAGCATTTAATATAGGACCAATTAAAAAACCTAGATCATTAATATTAATTCTATTTTTTTTTTCATTTAATTTAAATAAAGTATTAATAGGTGAATTTTTTGTTATATCAAAATTTTTGAGAGTATTTAATGCAATTAATCTATTAAGTTTTCTCAAAGGCATTACATCACATATTGTAGCCAATAAAACATATATCAAATAATCAGATATATTTATTTTACTTTTTATTTTCTTAATCAGTAAATCTAAAAAAAAATATGTAAGTGTAGTTGCGCATAAATAATCATATTCTTTATAACCATTATCTTTTTTCGGGTTTATAATTAAGCTAGCATTTGGAAAAGGTTTATTAATTTCGTGATGATCAATGATTAAAGATTTTATTTCATTGTCATTTAAAAAATCTATTGCTTCATTAGATGTAGATCCACAATCCACCATTATGACTAATTTTGGTTCTTCTAAAATTAGTTTATGAAATAGTTTTTTAGTAGCTCCATAACCATCTTTTTCCCTATCAGGTATATAGTAAAAAAATGGATGATTTATATTTTCAAAAAACTTAACAAATAAAGATGTAGCAGCGGAGCCATCAACGTCATAATCACCTAAAATGCATATTTTTTCATTATTATTGATAGAATTTACAACAAGATTAATAGATTGATTAAAATCTTTATTATTTAAAAAAATGTTGTTTAAATCTAAATCTGTATTGATTGTTGCTATTTCATCATTATCAAATTTTCTTGAAATAATTAATCTAGATAAAATTTCACTAAAATCATATTCTTGTTTTAATTTATCAACAATGTTTTGATTAATTTTTTTTTGTTCCCACTTCTTACCTGAGACAGAAATCATTCTGAAATTTGATTTGTTCTCTTTAAGATTTTTGTAAATTTTAAACTTTTATGTGTAACTAATGTTTCGGTTATATATTTGTTATTATTGATATTTACACCAGTTAACATCTCACTTGTAGTGATTCCTGTAGAGCAAAATATAGAGTCTCCTTTAATAATTTCATTTAATTCGTATTTTTTATTTAAATCAGTTATTCCCATATTGTTTGCATCTTTAATATCTTTGTCATTATCAAATATAAATCTCCCTTGAAAATGACAGTCAAAAGCATCAAGGGCTGATGCAGCTAACACTCCTTCTGGACCACCGCCAATACCCAAAAATAAATCAACATTATATTTTTGATTTGTTACATACAATGCACCAAGTACATCACCATCGGTAATTAATTTAATATTTATATTTAGTTGCTTTAATTCATCAATTACCTTTTTGTGTCTTGGCCTATCCATTACACAAGCAGTAAGTGATGAAATATCTTTGTTTAGAAAGTCCGCAAGATTTGTTACATTTTTCTTCAGTGGAAAATCTAGATCAACTAATCCTTTTTCAATTGGTCCAGTTGCAATTTTATCCATATAAGTTTCTGGTGCATTAAAAAGATTTCCCTTTTCAGCAATAGCAATAACAGAAGATGCACCAGGCAAATTATTTGCAGCAAAATTTGTACCCTCTAAAGGGTCAACAGCAATATCAAAATAGGGTCCATTCTTATTTCCAAGTTTTTCACCTGTATAAAGCATGGGCGCCTCATCGAGTGAACCTTCGCCAATAACAACTTCACCATTCATATCTATTTTATTTAATTCTGATCGCATAGCGTCAACAGCTGCTTGATCTGCTGCAATCTTATCTTTCTTTCCAACCAAATAAGAAGAGGCTAGTGCTGCTTTTTCAGAAACTTTTAAAATTTGATCAACATATTTTTTATCGATAGCCATTATTCTTTTTGAGTGACTGATTCAGTGGTATTAATTTTAGATTCAAATTCTTTTAATCTTTTATAAACACTGGCTAATTCTATAATTGTAGGCCATGATCTGAAAATATATTGCATAGACCCCTCTACTCTTCCAAAAGCTCTTATAATTTGTTGCATTACCCCTAATGTCACAACGCCTGCTACTATTGCTGGAGCTAAAAAAACATAAGCTGAAAGAACATTTGCTTGAAGATAAGTTATACGACCTAAATTAAAATAAAAATATCTTAAGTAAGACTTAAAATGAATTTTTCTTACATCATTAAATAATTCATCTAAGTTTTTTGGTCTTACTGTTATATCATCTTCAGCTATAACAAGTAATTTTCTATAGGAAGCTTCATTCTTTTGAAGGTCATACTCAACACCAACTAATCTTAAAATTGAACCTAATATGATTAAGAAAAGAGTTCCACCCACTGTCCATATAAATGCACCTGTAACCAAACCATAATTCCAATCCCCGAAAAATAAAATAGGTATTCCAATACTTAAACCAAATAATATAGGGGTGAACTCAACAAGCATCATTATTGCTTCTATAAAGCTAGTACCAAGTCCTTCCATAATTCTTGAAAACTTTATAGTGTCTTCCTGAACCCTTTGTGAAGCCCCTTCAATAGTTCGGGCCTTATCATAGACACTATGATACCAATCAATCATTGCAGTTCTCCATCTGAATAAATAATGTGAGGTAAAGAAAGCTACAACCGTAGCCAAAGCCACATAAATACCTGCTAATGTAATAAATGATAATAAGCTTGTCCAGTACTCACCAATTGTGATTGAGTTTGGAGCTGCTAAGGCTTTTTGT
>JACKZZ010015329.1_pt1 | contig 16628 bp, 17 predicted proteins | sample 8027871 | NCBI WGS metagenome assembly JACKZZ01 (sample SAMN15724774, study PRJNA655200) | protist metagenome | isolation source: fluorescence activated cell sorting (FACS) single amplified genomes of... | place: USA: West Boothbay Harbor, Gulf of Maine | collected 2000-07-19
AGGTTTTTTAGCAATAAAAACATTGGTTTTAGTATATATAAAATAAGGTTCTCATTTGGGTGGTTTGACAAGTGGTGGTTTTCAAGTAACAATGGTTTTATTATAAAATAATTCTTTAACATAAGTGTATCAATAGTAACCATAGTGTTTTTTCATTTAGTATGTAAATTATCAATGATAATAATTAAGCACCTCATCAATAGATACAAATAAATAGGAAGATTCATACATAATCAACAAAATGTCAATAGAATAAACTAGCTTCGAATCCATTATGGTGGTGCTTAGTAAAGTGGTGGGCAATAATTCTAAAGAAACAAACAATTAAGAATGCAGTTCCAATTAGAACGTGTAGTCCATGAAATCCAGTAGCAACAAAGAATGTTGATCCATAAACAGAATCAGCAATAGTAAATGGAGCTTCATAATATTCCATAGCTTGTAATGCAGTAAATACGATTCCTAAAGAAATAGTAATAGCTAAAGCCAAGATAGTATGGTACCGGTTTCCTCCTATAATAGCGTGGTGAGCTCAAGTAGCAGTAGCACCAGAAGTTAATAGGATGGCAGTATTCAATAAAGGAACATCAAAGGCATTAAGAGGAGTAATTCCTACAGGAGGTCATACAGCTCCAATTTCCATAGTAGGTCCTAATGAACTGTGGAAGAAAGCTCAGAAAAAAGAAAAAAAGAAACATACTTCAGATAAAATAAATAGAAGCATTCCTCATTTTAGTCCTCTTTGAACAATAAGTGTGTGGTGTCCTTGAAAAGTTGCTTCTCGAATAACATCTCTTCATCATACAATCATTACTAAAATAACGATTGTCATAGAACTTAATAATAATAGGTCTCCGTACAGGTAAGAGTGCATATACATAACTCCTCCTGTAGTCATACCTAAAGCACCGAATGAACCAACGTATGGTCATGGGCTAGGATCAACTAGGTGAAATGGGTGGTAGTGTTTTGACATTAAATAGTGTGTGGTATTTTTCATAGCTTTTGCGAAAAAAAGGCCGTCGTTAGAGAAGTTATATACATTCGATATTATGATTTTTTACGAGTCTTAACTCATTTAGCTTGTTTTCCTCAAGGTGTTTTAGGTTGAATTCCACCACTCGTTTTTCCTCCGTGTGGGTGATCAAAGGCATTCATAGCATAACCTCTAACACTAGGTCTTTTTCCAATTCATCTGTTCGCTCCAGCTTTTCCTTTAACAGTAAGGTTTTTATTAGCATTACTAACTTGCCCAACTGTCGCAAGTAAAAATTTATCTAAATGAATTATTTTCTTACTTGGAAGTCTGATAGTGGCATAAAGATCATCGGTCTTTAATAGTGTGGCTGCAGACCCACTAGAACGAGCTAAGGTAGGACGTTTATTTATACCTGTTTGTATATTATAACATTTAGATCCAATAGGTACATCTTTTAATGGTAATGTATCTCCATCTTTAATATAACGTTTAAAAGGATATTTAGGCCCTTGAATGATTTCTGAGCTATTTTCAGGTGCAACTATATAGAAGGATTTAAATAAAGGTGACGTATAACGAGCTACATTTGCAGATCTATTAGGATCGTTTTCTATGGATAATCTTTGTGATAATACGTATGGGGCATTTATACGACAAAAGTCAATATCTCTACTATATCGTTTATTACGTCCTCCATGGTGTCGTGTTGTTATAGATCCAGTATTATTTCGTCCAGCATGATTTTTTAAAGATACAGATGAGCTTTTAATACGGGTTAATCTTTTTGGTTGAATAAGAATCTTTCGATGTCTTAATGAAGGTGTTGTGGGTTTATAATTCTTTATCATTGTTAATTAATAGCTCTTGATAAGCTAGTTCTTAAATTTCAAGTTCCTCATTTAGTAAATATGACTTGTTGGTTTGATTTAGATCTTTTATTGTAAGTATTAGGACCAATAGAACCGTGACGGTTAATGATTGTTCTGGCTCTTCTAGCACCTTTTAATCTTCCTTTAATACTAAATCTTAATCCTTTTAAGTAACTTTGTTTTTTTAGTTTACGAGCAGGTTTAGGTGTTTTAGCGTTTTTGAACTTTAATAATTTTTTCATTCGTATTATTAGTAATTCATTGGGGATAGTTAGTTGTTTTTCTATTGATTGTTTTTTATAAAATTCATGTTTAGACATATTAGAAAATAAGTGTTTAATATTACTTTCCTTTACTCTAGGAAGGATTTGAACCATCGGCCAACAAATTATCGGTTTGTCGCTCTACCAACTGAGCTACTAGAGTTTTACTTAAAATAATAAAAAGGTAAGTAATTAACGGGAGATTTAAAAAGTCATTGTACATGAGCTCCATCTAAGAAAGGATAAGATAGTAAATACTCTCCGGAATTTAGAATAGGATTATTGATATCTTTTCATCCGTAAGACAATAGAATAACATAGGTTTTATGATTTTTAGCGAAACTAGTACTTGCATATGGAGAAGGAGCTATTCCATTAGTATTAGCATGGGCGTGATTATTGTTTTTAGTATTAAAAACAGGTAATAAGGAAGTCATAAAAGTAGTATAAAATAATGTTAATGAAGATTGATGAAGATGATTTTGTGTTCCTAAAGGGATATTAGGTCTAACCTTAAAAGCGGCAATAGATTTCTTTGAAATTTTAACCTTAGGTTTTCTATTTAAGAAAAGTGTGAGACAGAAATAAAGAGGGTTAATAAGTTTAGGTTGTTTAATAAGTCTATTATTAGCAGTACTAACAGTAGCTTGTATTAATTTAGTTTTTTGTGAGGGGTGAATTCATTGAAATTGATGTAATAAATCATGGTTATTTTTTTTATTAAGGTATTTTATCATTATACAGTACGTTTAGAGAGTGAAATAATTCGACTCATACCACTTACATTTCTTAAAAAAGAAGAAACAGGACCTTTAATTCGGGTACCAAGAGGAACATATTCTTTACCTTTAGGAGCCAATTTAACAAGTATAAGAGATTTACCAGCAGCTACAATAGTAATTAAGTTTTCATAAGGACCGTTGACTATAACAGCTTTAATAGTATCTCCTTTTCTGATTTTGGAATGTGATATATTTTTTTGTACAGAAACAAGTACTAAAGTTCCAACATCTAAGGAAGTTTTCTTGTTAAGAATTTTAATAATCCGTCCAAAAGTACCTCCTGAATTATCGATGATTTTTAATTTAGTTAGCATTAGTGAAGAGATGAGTGGTTTCTTTTTGATAATCTTTGAAATTCTCAGATAGTGTTATAGTTTGAAAAGTCCTATTATTATAATAAGAAAAAGATTTTCTATTTTTTAGAGGGCGTTTTTTTAAGTTAAGAATTCTTTTAGGTACTTTATTAAAAGAGACTTTTTTGATGGTCTTATCAGTTTTTGAAATAAATCTATTTTTATTAAATTTAGCTTTACTTATTTTTATTAATTTAAGCCTTTTAATTTTAAATTGTTGTTTTAGACCAGGCTTAGATAGTTTGGCTTGAGTATTTAATTTTTGTTTATTCATAAGTTTCTTAAATAAAGGTCTCATTTTCATAGGGTCTTCTTGTAAGTTTAATTTAAGTCAAGAAGCTATATGTTTATCGTCATAATACAAAGAAGGGGGATACTTAACATTAAAAGTTACATTTTTTTTATACTTAAGAATTAATAAAGGTTTTAATACTTTCAAAGCTAGAGCTAAAGCTTTTTTACTAGATTTTTTAGTATTAAAAACGGAGAAATGATAAGTAGAAAGATATGTATGTTGTGATATATGTATATCGGATGGTAATATACCAATATCATATAAAAGAGATGAGATATCTTTTTGTTGATTGACTAAAGCGGGATTATAAGGGTAAGTGTCAAAAATTCATGGTTGACTAATAGCAATTTTTTTAGAAGTCATTTAATTTTTCTTTTTGGTTTTAAATCTGGGTGTTATTTTGGAGTGACTAAAATCTCCTAATTTATGGTTGACATGATCTACAGTAATTTTGATAGATCTTTGATCTTTGCCATTATGTATGTTTATAGTTTTATTGACCATATCTGGAGTGATTAATCTAGCTCTTTGGTTTTGAGAGGTAAGTTCAAAGGATTTTCATTTGGAACGTTTCATATATATATATAGATAGAGTTTTAAATCTAAGTAATAGTAGATGTAAGAGGATTCGAACCTCCGGCCGGGGCATTAAAAGTGCCTCGCTCTGCCACTGAGCTATACATCTATTTAAATCTATTCAAATCGACAGGAATCGAACCTATATTTCCAGCTCCCAAAGCAGGCGTTTTACCATTGAAACTACGATCTGAGGCTTCATGTGGGAAGCTTATTTCGAATTATTATACTAAGAAAGTATTTCTTAATTACAGGCTATTACATAGCATATAATAATAAGAAAGCCATCATTAGTGCGAATAGACCCATAGCTTCAGCTAAGGCGAATCCTAAAATACAATAAGTGAAGAGTTGTTGCTTTAACGCAGGGTTTCTTGCAAAACCTTGAATCATTCCTCCGAATACAGCACCAATTCCAGCTCCAGCTCCTCCTACTCCAGCAGTAGCAGCTCCAGCTCCGATCATTTTAGCAGCTTCTAACATTATGATTAAAATAAAAATTTCATTTAGCAGTTTCGAATTTCAAGAAAGCTAATATAAATAAAAAAGATGTTAAGCTTTATTTATTTTGATGTTGGAGGGATTTGAACCCCCGTCCCTTGCGCATGAAACAAGTGTCCAACCACTGGACTACAACATCTATATTATTAACCTTTTAAAAGGTTAGTAAACTTAACAGAGATAGTTCCTCGTACTCTATAATAAGCGATTAAGATGGATAGTCCTATAGCAGATTCGGCGGCGGCTACTACAAGTATATAGAGAGCAAAGATTTGTCCATGTATATTATCTAATAATGTGGATACTGTAATTAATAAAAAGTTAATACTAAGAAGCATTAATTCAATAGACATTAATAAGATTATAATATTTTTTCGGTTAATAATTATTCCTAAAACTCCTAAGATAAATAGTATAAAAGATAGAGTAATATAATTGGTAACATTAAATTGGGTAGTCAGGATTTGCGTTAGCATATCATTGATGTTTTGTGAAGTCATTATGTTAAATTATGTTTTTTAAAGAACAAGTTTAGTTTTAAAAGGTAATTTATTAGCAGCAGCCTTGAGAGCTGTCTTAGCCGTAGCTTTAGAACTAATATGTATTTCTAAAATAATAGAGTTTGGTTTTAAAACTTGTACTCATTGGTGAACATTTCCTTTTCCTTTTCCCATCCGAACTTCTTGAGGTTTTTTAGTTAACGATTGGTGCGGAAAGACTCTATGTATAATTTTTCCTTTACGTTTTAAAGTTCGTTTAATAGTAAGAGTAATGGATTGTATTTGAGAAGCAGTAATTACGGATGGTTCAGTAGTAACTAATGCAAAAGTTGAGTAAATTAAGTTAGTTTTATAGTTATAATAATTTTTTAGATATGGTTTATGATACTTTTTAAATTTTGTATTTTTAGGTTTCATTAGTTTTTGGGTCGGGTAGTTCCATATTTAGATCTTGAATTTTTTCGATGAGGTACGCCATAAAGATCGTATTTTCCTCTAACACATCTATATTTAACTCCAGGTAAATCTCTACATCTTCCACCTCGTACTAATACTGTACCAAATTGTTGAAGTGTATGACCTTCTCCTCCTATATGAGCGTTTATTGTTTTCTTTGTACTCAGTCGAATTCTTGCGACTTTTCTTAATGCTGAGTTTGGCTTTTTAGGTTTTGCTATAAATACTCTTATACAAATGCCTTTAGCAAAAGGTTGGAGCTTAAATGCAGGAACTCTACTTCTTTTTTTAGGTTTTTTTCTTGGTTTTTTAATTATTTGGTTTATAGTTGACACATGATACGTGAAGGATTCGAACCCTCAACACCCAGGTAATGAGTCTGGTAACGATACCAATTCGTTTTCCGTACCGTCTAACCCTTGTGAGATTCGAACTCACGACATCTTTCTTGTAAGGAAAGCACTCTAACCAACTGAGCTAAAGGGTTTTTGTCAGCTAAAGGATTTTTGTAAATCACGACATCTTTCTTCTAAGCTCTAACCAACTAATCTAAAGAGTTTTTATAAAGGGTGACCAGAGAGAATCGAACTCTCGACTTGCTCATCCACAGAGAGCTACTCTACCTACTGAGTTATGACCACCATTTTAAGCCAGGTTAGAGTCGAACTAACACTTTTAATATTATGAGTATCGTGCACTGCCATTGTGCTACTGGCTCATAAGATAGGCTTATTCTTTAAGGTGAGACTTGAACTCACACGCTCATAAAGAGCAACTGATTTTAAGTCAGTCTCGTCTACCACTTCCGACACTTAAAGATACTAAAGATATAAGACTTGATTAAAGTTAGTTTTAGTAATATACTGAGGTTGTATAGCAAAAGGATAAGTAATATATGAGTATCTTTTAATATTTTCTAGTATAACAACATCTGTATATCGAAGTCATATGTTTTTTATAATAAAAGGTCTACAAGTATTAGTTTTAGTTTTCTCTGGTAAAAATAAAGAAAATTTACTTGAGGAAGGGTCGGAAAGATATTGCATTATGGAGTTGTTCTTTTTCGTTAATCGCAATAGTTTTTTCTTTCATCCTCTTTTTTTACGTTTAGGAATTACTGGTATACTTCTCTTTGTTCTAAAATTAGCATGATACCTTTGTCTATAATAATTAAAAATAGAGTCAGGAGTTAAATTAGTAATAAGAGATCCTTTATTAGGTATAAATTTAAAATTATAGACTTTAACACCGTCAACACTAATTTGTGCTTGTCGAATAAGATGTCTAGCATGTTTAATAGAGTTAGCTCACCCAGCTTTAAAAATGATATGATCAAGAGATTTGAGATCATCATTATGAGTTTTATTTATAAATTTTTTATGTTTATAGTGTTTAGTTCTCCGTGCGGGCATATACTGTATAAAATCAAAGAGTCACTCATCTGTACCTTTTGGATAAACTTTGGAATTTTCTTTTTTTACAAAATTTAAAGGTCTTCTTCATGTTGGAAAATGAAATAGATAAGCGTTAAGACTAGAATAGTCATAAGTCATATGAATATTAGTTCTCCGAGTTCAAGCATTAGGTTCTACTTTTAATCCAGGGTTGGTCAAAGTTTTGAATTTAACTTGTATATGTCCATTTTCGATTAAAGATTTGGCAATTTTAATTCTTGCAAGTAATTTATTATCCTTATATGTTTTTTTAATAGGTCTTGGAAAAGATTTTCAATTCCTTCAATTTTGAGCATATTGTTCTTTTAATGTTACTTTTACTCTCATTTAATAAAGTTACCTGGAGTTTTTAAAATGATATTTTTAAAGAAATGATCTATTAAAGTGGGGTGATAAGATCAACAATCTATTTTCTGTCTATTAATAGTAATAGAGATGTCATTAGGGATTTTGAATGTGGGTGGTTTCGTGTTAGAGATTTTTAAGACTAAGAATCGGTCGTTGTCTTTTTCAATGACTGAAGCTTTAAATCCAACTCCTAATAAAATTAAAGTTCTTTTATGTCCTACTTCTATATTTAAAAGAGCTTTTCTTAAAGAACGTATAGTTCTAGAAGTCGCTGTTAATATTCTATTAGCATTGTAGATATTATTATCTTTGGTTAAAAATCATATTGAAGTTTTTTTATTTGTTAATTGAATAACTGTTTTATTTTTAGCTTTAAAAAGTGATAAATTTGTGTTTTTAGGTATGGTTAAAGATTTCATATAATTCTTTTAAGATCCTATCCTCAAAGAACTAAAAATACGAACATAGGGATCGAACCTATACTAACCTCAATCAAAATAAGGGGTCTTACCATTAGACGAGTTCGTATTTTGTTGCCTCGAGAAGAATTCGAATCATCGACCTATACATTTTCAGTGTATCGCTCTAACCAACTGAGCTATCGAGGCATTTGGACGGATTAAATCCCGTCGATACTACCCCCTTCCTTTAAAATTTGTGACATAGCTAGTTTGAGAGTCGTATCATTAAAGCAGAAATCAGCGTCAATTTTGGGGACAGGATAGGGTTCAAAGTATTGTTTTATAGAATTACTTAAATAAAGCTTTTCAATCGCTGGTACATTAAATCGAATAGATTCAACGAATTGTGTGGGTGTATCTGGACTTCTTGTTATTATACAAAAATTAGATCCACTCAAGTCACTTCTATGCTTTTCTACCATAGGAATCGCATTATATCGTTTATAATCTTGAAATTGGGGGCTACTACTAGGTATATTAGCTTCTTTTTTTAACATTTCACCAAGTGCCATAAGTTGTTTATCTTGCATTGGGGAAGTAAATAATTCGTAGGTAGTTACAAGAAGTTTTGCAGATCATCCGCCAGTATCATATGCGTGGAGGTTTAATAGAGAATTTTGTCGAGACTTGATTATATGAAATGAAGTCTCAAAACGTAAATAAAGATTGTGGGTCTTTTCTATAGGTAAATTTTTGATTTCAGTTTGAATCTGAGGATCGAGGGTAATGGTTTGTCATTTATAAGTTGTTGGGATACGATAATTATAGAAAGTGGGATGATTTAGGTCTAGATTTGATTGCCTTTCAAAAGCTTCTAGAATGGACTCGACATCACAAGTAATTACTTTTTGGGGGATGGGGTATCCAAGTGTAATATAAACTATAAAATAGGATAGGGTATATATAAATAGGATAGAAAAGATTAAATTATTATATATTATAAATTCAAAGATTGTTTTTATTAATTTTATTTTTTGTATATTGTTATAATTTTGATGTTTAAGAATGTAGTTAATATAGTTGTATCATTTTAGGATTATGCCAGGTGTTCTTAGGTTTTAAGCTAGAAGAGGGCTCTCTGTTAATACTATTGATATTAGCAGAGTAAAAAGTCTATGACTTTTATTTTTTGAGTTAAATATGAAATTAGTACAATTAAGCTTATGTTTTTTTCAAAATGTACACTTACTGCCTATTATCGAGTTAGTCTGACTCGTTCATAAAACGTAATATTAAAGTATGTTTCGTGCTTAGCTTGTTCCAGCGCTTATCATAGGGTTCGTAGCTACACAGCGTTGCTAAAATTGAATAACAACTGTTAGACCAGAGGAACCAAATCTAAAATCCTTGCGTACGAATAGATTTGCTTTAATCGTTTATTATAACACTATAGATAGAATCCAACCTGTCTTACGACGGTTTAAACTCAAATCATGTACCGTTTTAATGGACGAACAGTCCAACCCTTCCTAGCTTCTGCACCAGGAGGATACGGCAATTCAACATCGAGGTGGCAAACATCTGGGTCGATAAGGACTCTTGCCAGATATTACACTGTTATCCCTAGGGTAACTTAGTTTATTATCACAACCATTACCAAAAATAGAATGTGGTTCACTAGATCCGACTTGCGTCCCTGTTCGATCCATCGATCTCACAGTCAGGCCAATTATATGCTCTTACACTCAACTCTTCATTTCTAATGAAGATGAAATGACCTTTGAAAGCCTTCGTTACTTTTTAGAAGGCTGTCGCCCCAACAAAACTGTCTTGGATGCACGTTTCCTCATAGAGTGAGTAAACGTCTTATCTATCAGGTTGGTATTTCACTTTTTGTCTAATCAAAGATCTAGCGATCTGGATATTTTGGACTACCAACTAAACTACACAGATAGTAAGAGTTTACAATACAACCTAACAGTAAAGCTCCTAGGGTCTTCTTGTCTTATAGCGTTAACGTAGCATCTTCACTACGAATTCAATTTCACTGGGTCTATCCATGAGACAGTGGAAAGATCATTACTCCTCTCATACTTTTCAACAATTAATTGAATATTGATTGCGCTACCTTAGGACCATCAGAGTTATGGCCGCCATTGAATTGACCTTATATTTCTAGCTATAGACCAGAAAATTTCGGTTACAATCATTGGGCAGGAGTCACTTCAAATACGATGATATGAATCTTAGCTTAAAGTTGTGTTTTTAGTAAACAGTTGCCCTTCCCGATTCTATGCTTCCTTTCGGATTTCCTTCTTGCGAACTTACGGAAAAATTTTGCCGAGTTCCTTATGGATAGTTCTCCCATCACCTTAGAATACTCTTCTGGCCCACTTGTGTCAGTTTTAGTACAGTTAATGCTGATATGCTGGCAGATACCAGGGATATAGAAAGAGGTGTGTGTTTACGGCGGCACACTTTTTCTTTCTTCCTCCTCAAATGAGGGTAGGACAGACTTCAATCTTATTTCTCGATTTAATATGAATAAATGTCAGAATTGAAGAACCCATCGAATTAACTTTTCAGGTAATCTTAGGGGCTGTATAGATAACAACGATGTTAATCATAGCGTTGAAAACCTTGGGCTATAGGTGAATATTTTTTTATAATATTTTTTAGTTACTCATATTTGCATTGTCACTGTTGGTTTTAAGTTTCCTTTATTATTATTTACAACACGATCTTCTACCTTTATTAAAAATCTAAGCTTCGGTTCGAAATTTTAGCCACGTAAATTTTCAGATAGATAAAACCTTTGTCTAGTAAACTATTACGTTATTCTTAGAAGGTGGCTGTTTCCAAGCCTACTTCCTAGATGTCTTTGTTAAATCTATTCTTTTCACACTTAATTTCGATTAATGACCTTAGCTTTAGATCTGGGTTGTTTCCCTCTCGTCTTAGAAGCTTACCCCCTAAGACTGTCTGCATAAGTCTTACTATAAGAATTCGGAGTTTAAATTGACAAAGTACAACTCTTTGAGAAGCCAAATATCAAATTAGTGCTCTACCGCTTATAGATAAATCCTTACACACAGTACCTAAATACTTTTCGAAGATAACCAGCTATATCCAAGTTCGATTGGCATTTCACCTCTATTCACAAGTCATCCAACCCTATTGCAACAGAGACTGGTTCGATCCTCCACTAAAAATTAATCTAGCTTCAATCTGCTCATGAATAGATCACTTGGTTTCGGGTCCATATTCATTAGACGATCGCCCTATTAAGACTCGTTTTCACTACGACTTTCATCTTTGCCTAATAAATATACTCGCAAATCCATTATACAAAAGGTACCACATCGTTATTTTTAAACTCTGTGTGCTTTTCAATTTCCGATTTCAGATTCTATTTCACTGCGCGTTGCTTTCGGTCTTCTCGTAAGAAGACAGATCTTTTCAACTTTCACTCACGTTACTGGTGCACTATCGCTCTTTTACTCATATTTAGCCTTAGTGGTTGGATACCACTGTCTTCAAACCCTTTTGGGCTCTACTCTTCGTACTTTGAACTTTAAAAAATTACTGGACTCAATTAAGTGGACCATCTATGGTATTTAATCTTTAAGGACTCTTAGTACTTCGCTCTGATAATCTTCAGAACTTGTGGGCTGATTAAAAAGGGTTCGCTCGCCGCTACTAACTTTATCTCGATTGATTTATTTTCCTCCTGTTACTAAGATGTTTCAGTTCACAGGGTTATATAGAATAAGATTTCTCTCTAGGATTGTCTAGAATCAGCTCATTTCATCTAGCTTTTTCGCAATTATTGCGTCCTTCTTTAGTAAAAGGCAAGTCATTCATCGAAAACCTATTGTTACTCATATGTTGCATCACAAGGGACTCGAACCCTTTTTATCAATTTGGAAGACTGAAAGTTTACCAGGTAACTTAGTAATGCCTATTTAATCGAACATTAGAAGGGAATCGAACCCCTGGCACAGACATCCGAAGCGTCTTGCTCTACCTACTGAGCTACTAATGCTTTAAAAATAATAAATAGTTCACTTTTGAAGTCTATGGGTTTCAGGTGTTAATTTGTAAATTTACTATTTTCTCGATGATAGTGTGCGAGTACTATCTAAAATTAGGAGAGATTTCTTTAAGATCCCTAAATTTGTAGAGATTTCTTTAAGATCCCTAATTTTGTAGAGATTTTAGTTTAATCGTATACACTGTATCTCTCATTAAAGCCGGCTAAAATTAGAAAGGATTGCATCTAAAATTAGCACATAAAACTATCACTAGCTATTATCGAATATGGATTTACCACCCAATTTGATAATGGCTACTGGCCACGATACAATTCTTGGGCCGAGCAGGGTTGTTTTATCCAAGAAGATTTTCTAGGTCTACTGTTATAGGGGTCTTAATCTTTCCTTTCAGTTGGTTTGGGCGAAGGGGGGGGTTCGAGTCTAATTCTATGAAGATTGACTCTTCTCGCACTTTATTAAAAAAGTATCTTAAAAAGTTCTGAAGAGAAACTGAAACTGTCGTCGATGATCTATTTCCATCCAATTTCTCAGACGAAATTGGCTCGATCACCCCAGATAATAGCTTATGGGCATGGGGAACATAAGCTCATCATCTATGCCACTTGACCCCCGCGATCAGTAGTTTCTTCTGAAAGTCGTTATCTCTTCTTGACCTATCAGAACTTTCTTCTGAAAGTTGTTAGTGGAAAGTTTTAATTGAATTAGAATTAAAACAGTTAGTATCAAAACATTTAGTATCTCTTTCTGAAACTTGAAAACAACTTTCTTCTGAAAATTGTCTTTAAAAACAATTTTCTCGTCATCCAGCCACACATTCTTGTACGGCTACCGTGTTACGACTTTTAAGGCATCTCAGACCTATCTTGATAAAAGACTCGAATTTAAAGTCCTATAAGGAGTAGTTAAAATGAGCTCAGACTTAGGATTAGGCCAAAATTTGCCCTAGTGACGGGCGGTTTGTACGAACTGGGTCGATAATTCACCGAAGCACTCTACTCTTCGATTACTAATGAATCTTGCTTCATGAAGACGGTTTTCAGTCTTCAATCCGAACTAAGGATATTTTTATATATTAACGTATCATTGCTGATTAGTAAATGATTGTAATACCCATTATAGCACATGTAGTAGCCCTGATCATAAGAGCCATAAGGACTTGACGTAATTCCCTCTTTCATCCATCTTTTCGATAGCGGTTTCTAATAGTATTAAATATTAGATGGGAGTTGCGTTCGTTATAGGGAATTAACCTGACGTTTCAAAGCACGAACTGACGACAGCCATGCAGCATCTGAACGGTTAATTCATAAAATCGTACTAGATCAGGTAAGGTTTCGCGCGGATCGTCGCATTAAACCACATGCTCCTCCATCTATCTCCAGAACCGCCAATTAATTTGAGTTTTAATCTTGCGATCGTAGTATTCAGGCGGTACACTTAACGAGTTATCTACAGCACGAACATTTAGCTCACACTTAGTGTACAACGTTTACGGCTAGGACTACTCCGGTCTCTAATCGGATTTGCTCCCCTAGCTTTCGTGATTCAGCGTCAGTTTTTACCCAGATTGCTGCCTTCGCCTTCGGTATTCCTTCTAATATTTACTCATTTCATCGATACACTAGAAATTCTGCAATCCTCTATAAAACTCTAGATAAAGAGTATCCTGAATTGCTCAAAGTTGGATTCTTTAAGATTTTCATCAAGACTTCATTATCCACCTACTCACCCTTTACGCCTTTAGTTATAGAGCAACACTCGGGCAGCATGTATAACCGAGTCTTCTGGCACATGTCTTGGACTGCCCTAATCATAAACAACCTTCACTATAGATCATTTACTATTTAATACCTACTAAATTTAACGTGGCATCCTCAAACTTTCGTTCATTGGGAAATACTCTTGACTGCTGCCTCACAATGTAAGTCTAGACCGTGTTTCAGTTCTAGTGCGGCTGTACGTACTTTCATACCAGCTACAGATCATCGTCTTGGTAGTCTATTACACTACCAACTAACTAATCTGAGTAAAGCTCCTCTCTAAACACTAATTTATGTAACAAATATATACGCTTTAAACTTTAATTCTTTATCTATTTTACTTAAATTGAGTTCAGTCAATTTAAATAAACTTATTTAGATCGGTGCAGCCAATTTAAAGAAGCTTGATAGATTCTCCCACTTGCTGGTCATCTACAATAGGGATTGGCATAAAGTCTTATCAGGTTTTTTATCCCCAACTTAGAGGTAGATTCTTTACTATTACTCGCCCGGACGCAATTCTATAATTCACAATGATTATAGTTCATTCTACTTGCATGTCTCACATCCCGTTACTAGCGTTAGCTCTCTGCCATTATCAAACAGAACTGTTTATTATTATATCTATTGAAGAAGTGGTGAGATTCGAACTCACATAGTCGATTTTGCAGATCAACATTCTTACCATAAGCACTTCCAAAGTTATTTTTTTTTTGTACTTACTCTTCATAAGTGAGATTAATTACAAAGTGTGTAATATTAAACATTTTCGGCGGAAAATAAAATAAAACACTAAGATTTAGAAATTAATTGTTTTTATGAAAATATTACAATAATACTTGCAACATATATTAAAAATCCTAAAGAGAGTGGTAAATAAGATTTTCATAGTAATTGCATTAAAGCATCATATCTACATCTAGGGAAAGATGCTCTAACTCATACAAAACAAAATACAAAGAATGTTGTTTTAATAGCTAAATTAAATTGTGGAGGAATTCATGTTAAAGGATTAAATATAGTATCAAATCCAAAAGTGAAAGGTAATCATCCACCAAAAAATAGTAAAGCAACAATTAAAGACATAATAATGATATGTGAATATTCAGCTAAAAAGAATAAAGCGAAAGTCATTCCAGAATATTCAGTATTAAATCCAGAAACTAGTTCAGATTCTCCTTCAGCATGATCAAAAGGAGCTCTATTTGTTTCAGCTAAGGCAGATACAAAGAACATTATAGCTGCAGGAAATAAAGGGAATACAAATCAACAATCTTTCTGAGCATTAACAATATCAGTTAGATTTAAACTTCCAACACATACAATTACGGCTAAAATAATTAAACCAATACAAACTTCATAACTAATCATTTGAGCAGCTGCTCTTATAGCACCAAAAAAGGCATATTTAGAATTACTCGCTCATCCTGACATTAGGATTGCATAAACAGAAATAGAACTAATAGCAAATAAATATAGTAAACCTACATTAACATCTGCTAATACAGCACCTTCTGCATACGGTATAACGGCTCAAGATAATAAAGCTAAAACTAAACTAAGAATAGGGGCTATAATAAAAATAATTAAGTTAGCGTGAGTAGGTAAAATAGTTTCTTTTGAAAATAGTTTTAACCCATCAGCTAAAGGCTGAAGAAGACCAGCAAATCCTACAACATTTGGACCTTTTCTTAATTGCATTGAAGCCATTATTTTTCTTTCAGCAAGAGTAACATAAGCTACAGCAATTAATAAAGGTACAACTATTAGTAAAATCTTTAATAACGATTCTAATATGTAAAGTGCGTATAACATTATTTAATATCTGTGTTTTTTATTCATGTAGATCTAACTGATCCGAAATTCGCTGTTGATGGAACTTCTGGTGCAGAAGTTGTTAAATCAATTTTTAACGAATTTGTATCAGGAAGGTTTGAATCACTATTAACTTCATCTTCTTTTGCTCCTAAAGTCTTTCTAATTTTTAAAATAGTCGCAATCGTTGGGATTACGTTATTTACCATATAGAAATGAAAACAAAATAAGATAACTAGAAGTCAAAAATATTGACTTACTCAAGTTTCTATTCATAATTGTGGCATTAATGTAGATGCATTGCGTTGTTTAAATAAATAACAGTTAGTAGTACGAATACATAAGCTTGGATAGCAGAAACAGCCATTTCTAATACAGTAATAGCAAAACAAATAACTAGAGGGAATAGACTTGCTACTGCAATCATTCCACCAGCCATTAACATTTGTCATGCAAAACTAGATAAAATAGCGAAAAGTAAGTGACCCGCCGTAATATTACCGGCTAGTCGAAGTCCTAATGTTAGAGCTGTAGCAACATGAGAAATTAGTTCAATTGGAACTAAAAATCATGCCATTACCATTGGTGCTCCATTCGGCATTAGGAATGAAAAGTAATCAAGTTTAAAGTTTGAGAAACCCATGATTACAGTTGCCAAAAATATACTCGTACTTAAAGCAAATGTCACCGCGAAATGCGCTGTGGGCGTGAAAGTGTAGGGTATTAGGCCAAATAAATTAATTATTAGTATGAAAATGAAAATTGTATAAAGGAATGGGAAGAATCTGTAACCGTCTCTCCCTGGGATATTTTCCTTAATCATATCATGAATTGTTTCATACGATATTTCTATTATACTTTGATATCTTCCTGGTACAACTGTTCCATTTTGTAAATTTGTTTGGTACATAAATACAAAATATAATGCTGCTAAAAATAGGAATAAAGTACTATTTGTTATTGAAATATCAAAATTTCCAAAAGGGTGGATTGGAAGTAATCGAATGATTTCGAATTGATCAAAAAATGCGTATGCTTGTGGCATTTATTATTTGTGGCTTTTAACCTAAAAAATAATAGTTTATCTAAATAAGTGGTAGATTTTTAGTAGCTTTAGGGGTTATAGTTTTAGTCGTTTTACTAGGATTTTTAGTAGCTCTAGGAGTTATAGTAGTTTTACTAAGATTTTTAGTAGCTTTAGGGGTTATAGTTTTAGTCGTT
>JACKZZ010005391.1_pt1 | contig 16620 bp, 7 predicted proteins | sample 8027871 | NCBI WGS metagenome assembly JACKZZ01 (sample SAMN15724774, study PRJNA655200) | protist metagenome | isolation source: fluorescence activated cell sorting (FACS) single amplified genomes of... | place: USA: West Boothbay Harbor, Gulf of Maine | collected 2000-07-19
AAAATTGACATAAAAAATGATAAACAATTATATACTTTATGGCCTGAATTGGAAAATGTAACTGATGGCTGGCGTAAAGGGGCATATACATCATTGACTCGTGAACAAATTAAAGACCCGAAATTGGACCGTTTTTACGGTTTTAGGCAACGTTTACTGAATAAATTTGCGTGGGTATATGGTCATTTAAATCGAATGTATATTGAATTATTTGCTGAAACAGAAACTTTCCCATCAAAAGATCCTATGGATAAGGTGTGGCATGGGATAAGACCATCAGAATTTGAAAAATATAAAAAAAATATTGAAGATTCTTTTCTTAAACATAAAATGCAAGTTGGTGCAAGCTTGAATGATGTTGTTGCAAAATTGGGTACATGGAATACATATTTTGGTATCAAAGATTATGATAATGATGAAGGTGGAGAACAATGGCCTACAGAAGAAGAAGAGGTTGCACCTGCAGAAAGCACCTAAATTGTAGTACAAGTATAATATCGTCGATAGATATTTTCCTAACCGTAAAAAGGATATGATTAAATATATATTGTAAAGTAATAGTGTTTATTTTTAATGTGAAATTAATGCAAATAGAAAGAATTAAAATACTAACACTTACATTTAAACTCTTTATACTTCAATCTCGGTTTCCACTTCTTTAACCATTCATAGTAAAACATGTTCATGATTTGAAACTAAGCTAAACTATACTTGACAATGAAATAGTAGGTCTAATTAGGTGTCCATTCTTCCTGATCTTTACGATCACTGAATCTTCCTTGTTTATCTCTAGATAAAGCATGTCCTGGCTGTTTATAATAGTAATCTGATTGATCATGATCATCTGTATGTAAGCTACCGACATTATATCCTCTTTGCCTGTATTGGGATGTATCTGTTGTTGGTTGGTCATTTCTAGGATTAATATGACCAATATGACTATTGACAGATGCATGTGTAATATCTGTTGTTGAGGTTATTGTTTTATGTTCTGGCATCTCATCAGGTGTTTCATCAAACATGTGATGCATCCAACCATGCCATTCAGGTTGAATCATCGTTGCATCAGGATTATGAATATTACTATACTCAACCCATCTATGTTGACCATATGGTAAATCTAAATTCTCATAATATTTATTACCAAAATTATCTTCACCTTTTAAGGTACCGAATTTAATATCACCAATTAAATATAATTGAGTCCATGTACCTTTCCATCCGCGTTCGCCTACTGAACGCATAAGCTTTGTTACAGGTGCAAGAAATGTTGAATTCATCTTTATGTGTTTTCTAACCTAAAACTATGCAGTGTGATCAGTGAGTATAATGTAAGAGTATTCTATTAACCAATGAAAATTTTGGTGATTGTGGGTAGTAGCTGCAACAACTATAACCTATATAACAATCCAGTGAGCTGTTTAGTATATAAAATATACTATCAAGAACAGTAAGTGCCTGCAAAGGTCACAGCAATTTTCCCAAAGTCGTCGTTCGTGCGTCTTGAAAAAAAATAAGGAATATCTCAGGTTTAGGTAATAGATAGATATAGAAAACATGTCTACAGCTCCGCCTCGTATCAGTTGGCCTATAGTTGTGCTTTTGTTTTTTCATAGTTGTGCATCGAATGAGCCAATCCAAGAATTTTATTTAGACTATTTAGAGAGAAAAGTGACAGGAGGTAGAGAAAGGTGGAAGTATGCAATTCTAGTGGATGCAATGCTATGTTTAGTTCATGGCAAGACTCGTTCTTATCCAAATATAAGTGAACATCGATCTTATTGTCATCATACTGCATTCCACCAGGCCGTCATGCTCGCCATGGAGATTTCTGTAAAGTCTCAATCAACTGATGTTTCAATCAAAGATTTGATCACAGCAGCGATGGCAGCATCAAATAGTGATATGGAGACCGATGACGACACAAGTGGTTCTAAATATACTGCATTTGATTCAAACCATTGGTTACGTGGTTTGGTGCACGAAGTTGATGAAGAAACGACAAAAACATTAAGAAAACCTGTTGATTATTCAAAAGAATATAAAGAACATGCACCTAGTAGTAGTGGTAGCAGCAGCAGCAGCAGCAGTAGTAGTAGTGATGAAGGTACAAGTGCATGTCGTGATGATGATTATTTATGGTTCTTCGAATCGAGTGATGCTGGCGCCCAGGCTTCACCGCCATTTCCTACTATAGATATCGATACAATAACGAAAAATGGCATGTTATCAAAACCACGCTTTAGTACAGCAGTTGATAATGATCACCACAAAATATCACAAATTCATCCAACAACAGAGGGGCCTGCTCCTACCACATCAGTCAATGAAATACTACCTCATCTAGGTTGTGTTAGAGATTTTCATATGCCATGGTGGGATTATCAAGAATTTATTGATGGTTTCTTAAGTTTAGTATACAAAGAACATGTATATGATTCCACCACTAGTGCTGTAGCAAATCATAGTTACACATTGCATAGAACACAAATATTGACTGACATGGGTAAATCACCTTTGCTTGTCGATAAATCGGGGAGTATGGCTGAGTTATGTGTACGATCTGTAGAATGTGTTTTTCAAGCTGAAGCTGAAGGTTATACTCCAATCAAATATATGAGACCAAAACATGGTATATTGTCATCTGCAGCTGTACGCATGAAAATGAAGAAATCATACGAAGAATATATATTGAATCTAGGTTTTCCTCCGACGAGCCGACCGTCACTACAACAGCAAGCATACAGTAAATATTTGTTTACTATACAAAATATGTCAAAAACTCAAGCTGGTCATGAATTAGATGTAAAAGTAGCTAATTTATGTGGTTACTCTGATGAAGAAGCATTATCAAAAGTTGCATATATACCAGGTTTTGCAAAAAGGTTAGCTGAACCTAATAAAACTGAATCAAAAGCTCTTTCTACTTATATAGCAAATGCTTCAGAAGCTGCTGCATTATTAAAACAACGCCGTATTGATGCTATTGTACAAGAAAAAGCAATAAAAGATAATTATATTGCGATAGATAAAGAAGTGAAAGAGGCACAAAAGGTAACAGCAGCAGAAATGGATACGAACACAGAATAACCGATAGATAAAGGAATTGAGAGATTAATGTGATACTGTTAGAATAATAATTAATTTTCTTAAAGACCTAACCTAGATATAATACTTGATATTCTTCTGATTCAACTGAACTGACCCCATTTAACATATCATTTTCTTAGTCATCATGATGACATTCATCAACACATCTTGTAGTATAAAATAAAGTCTGTTTTTACTATAACGCAATGATGAGCCCCGTTTGCCTTCATAATCATAAATTACTCTTTAGCAGGACGATTTGCAAAGTAACTATCCATATCAGCATCTAAGTCTGCACCACTTACAGCAGGAGCAGCAGGTTTCTTTTCGGTTGTTTTCTTATTTACTTTGGCTTTTAATTTCTTTTTTTCTTGTTTTGGTACTGCTTTTTTACTAGGTTCAACACCAGTCATTGTAACACTGAAAGTAGTAGGTCCTCTTGATGGAGCATGATCGCGTGCAGCACCCCATGTTGGGTCTCTGTCGCGGGGAGAACCACCTCCACGCCCGAAAGGATTAGATTTTAATGAACCAGTGCTTGAAGCATCTTTTTTATGATCATCTTTCAGAGCTACTCTCATGGGTCTGCCATCTAAAGTAACGCGATTGTATCTTTTAACACATTTCATAGCATCTTCTTTCCTTTGAAACCATACGTCAGCTCTACCGCTTGATTGGTGAACGAAGATTTTCCCTGTCTCACCGACAGTAGCGCACAACTCACGTACATCGCCAGCACTAATATTGTAATTTAAATTACTAATAACAACAGCAAGACCTTAATATTATACAGAAAGATATATAGGAGCAAGTGGATTTTTTAAATCATGTTAGTATGTGATGTGTATGTACCCAGGATATAATTTTATATAAGGAAAATAGTAAATGTTCATTCTGCACGAAATAAATCCACAGACAACTTTCAATAGCACAGAGGTGATCTATTTGTTATGTTGTACTGTGTATGGGTTGTAAGAATACAGCGTAGAAGACTACCCTCCACACAATCCAATAGATCTATCTGCTTACCTTCTTGTTTAGGGCCGAGACGGCTTAGAACTGAATCGGGAGCAGCACGAGCCAAGCTGTTAACAACTTGACTTGGGGTAGGTTGTCGCAACTCTCTCTCAGGCTTAGATTTTACACTCTTCTGTGAGCTTGAGGTCTTGACCACCTTCTTTTTTCCACCTGCAGTAGCCTTCTTTTTATCCTTCATAGAAGTCTTGATAGGGGCTCTCTCCTTACGAGAGTCCTTTACGAGGGTATCTAACGACTGGTCAAGGCGATCCATGTTTAACTATTCTTTTACTGAGAGTAAATCGAACTTTGTTGGTTTCTTTAGCTTTTTGGGCACCGGCGTCACTGCAGGATATTTGGCTTGGTTTGCATAAAGTCTCACAACAGCAGTACATATTCAATAAAATTGGTGGAAATCAGGTGTGACATACTTGCACAGAATCTCTTCACCTGTCTGTTAAATCAACTCACCTGAGTTCACGTGAGATAGAGGTGTACGACTGCAAATTTTTCATACAGTATAGAAAATGCTGCCATCACCAGGACTCCATCTTACAGAAAAGCAGACTGTGCTATTAGCAGGTGGTGTGGCCTTATTCAGTACAATGAGTCTTATTTCATCATTAATCATCATATTTACTCATTGGTATTGGCCACAATTAAGAATGAAAAGTTTAAAACTAGTCGCATTCATGTCTGTAGCTCTGGCTGGTGCCGATTTAACTGCTCTAATATTCATAACTGGTGGAGATTGTGGATGGTATACATTTTTAACCAATTTTTTTGTTATAAGTACTGCATTATGGTCTGTTGTCTTAAGTCGTAATTTATCATTAGTATTGAATAGAGATGGATTATCAACACATTTCTCAAGATTAAATAGTATAACAAGATCACGAGGAGGATGCTGTTTCAAATGGCTTCGACAGAATGTGGAAGGAATACGTATGTTCGTATTTCACAGTTTCTGTTGGGGTCTAGCATTTCTTTGTGCAGTAGCTATTGATGTTGGTACAGATGAAGAACCATCACTTAGTAATTGGTGCTGGTTTAGTGTGACAAACGCACAGCATCATGACGACCCTACGATAGATACTATTGATGATACTGATAACACGTACGTAGGAACGACACCACCATATTTTCAATTACTATTATTTTTTATTCCTATAGGTTTTTCAATGTTATATAATATGAAAACATTATTTTGGGCAAGTTTTAGAAATATTATTATAACAAATTGTACAGAACGAGGCCGAGATACCGCTCTCATGAATCTCGCCGAAACTAATGAAAATGAACTACAACAGTCAATAAATGTTTTTACCACTCATTTTAGATATTATATTGGTCTATCATTTATTGTATCATTATGGTTATTTGTTGCAGAATTTATTAATATTTATGATATATCGCGTCATAATATTATATGGTCATATTGTGTATTATTAATTGTATTTAGATTGCATGGTTTTGGTAATTTATGCATATACCTGTTTCGTGACGATGTTCGTGATGCATGGTGGAAAGAAATATATGGGTGGTTTGGATGGACATATATTCGACCACAACGGAATTATGCAGCAGCAGCAGCCATTGGTACAGGACAGCAGCGTCATTCACAAATGTCGGATCCAGGAGAAAATAGTTCTCAAAGCCATCGTAGCTCGCATTCACAACGTGTTGCGTCATTTTCAATGCCATTTACTAATGGGGGAGATAATAGTACAGCTAATGATTTGCGTAGATCAAGATTAGGTAGTGGTATTGATTATGAATATGATGGTCCAGAAGAAATTAGCGCAAAACATGACTCCCCATACAATGCATACAGTGATGGAACAAGTCAAAGTGGTGTTAATCCTAGTGAGCATGCGATTGATGCACTAAGTAATAATAGTGGTAATACAGCAGCAGCAGCATTCTTATTTGATCATAGCTATAGAAGCAGTAATAGTCAGATGTCGTCATCTTCTGACCGAGGATCAAGTTATGAAAATGTGCTTCTTGGTGTGAGTGACGTGAGTGACGAGAGACCCTCCTTGATACTGGATAATCTGAATGCTCGTGTCGATAATATGGTATATAATGAAGAGGAGTAAGTGAGTATTCAATACAGTTATATTCAAATGCGTGAGTTGGTTTTATTGGTAATAATAGAAAATAGTGTATTTATTGTAAGATAATGTAGATAGATGAACAGAGACGGTGGGTGTACTACAAACTTCTATATTATTTCAATAATAATAACAATATTAATAGTCTTCTACCACATATCCTAATCTTTGACGAATACGTTGTGATATTGTACTTATTTGCGATCCAAGCTGTTCATCTGGCTGTAGTTCACTAAGAACAGCAGATGTATTTGACATATTGTTCGCGTGAAAGTGCTTGCTGCCTACTGTGCCCTTACTACTCTTTGGTGCATTAGAAGGCGACCGTTTTGAAGTAGTATTTGATACTTTATTACTTTCACCAACAGTACTATATACTTTGCTTTTGTGTGCAGTACTTGCAGTTGCAACAGTACCACTACTATTTGATGGATTTCGCCCAGATTGACGTGAAAATCGTGAATTTTTCGTGCTACTAGAACCGGCAGTCACCTCTTTGGTTTTACTGATATTAGTGGCACTTTTCTTTGATATACTTGATTTATTCATAATATTGGTGCTATTTTTGCTTACACTAGTAGTAGTAGACTTTCCACTTTTCCTACTGGATGCATTATTATGTTGAGTTTTACTTTGATCTTTAGTATTACTAGTTTTCCCACTTGACCGGAATGAGGTATGACCGTCATACTCACAAGGCATTTGAATACTACTTGTAGTAGCATCTCCTAGAACCATATCTAATGCACTATTCTCTAAACGATCTAAATCATAACTTAAACTTAATTTAGAAAAGTCATCACCTATACTACTATGTACACTACCATAGAGAACACTAGTACCAGTACCAACACTATCCCCTCTGATAGAACTGTGAGCTACAGTAGATGGCTCATCTGATGACTGCAATGGCGGAAGAGGCATACTATCACCATTATCTCCAGAAGCAGCTAAGTTAGCCTGAAATCTTTGCTCAGAATCTAAACCAGTACTATCTGATACACTGCTTGGAGCTCTTGGAGGAAAACCAGCCATTGACCTCCCTCCATTTCTTTCATCATTTTCATCATTATCTTCCTCATAATCTGATTCATTTATTATAACTGATGATGTCAAAGATGGAGATGGTCGATCTGTTGTTAAAAAAGAGCTAAAATCGGGCGCAGATGCCGCCACTCCCATGCTAATGCCAACTTCCCCCCTGTCATGTTGTTCTTGTAATTCCAGATATTGCATTCTTGATGACTCTAATACACCTCTATGATGTCCTACATAATCAACAGCTTCTAATTGAATTTCTTCTTCACTTTTACGTTGCCAACTATTGATATTGGAATGACTTCTATCGTCATCGTTTTTTATCGAATTTTGTTCTGCAGCATTGTCTTCATGATCAAAAATATAATGAATATTATCATTATTAGATAATAATTCTTTTTTCCGTTCTCTTATGGCTTCTAATTGTAACATTAATTCTGATTGATAGTTTTGTGCATTTTCTTCTCGATTACATGCAACAATATATTGGTCATCGAGTACTGCCAGCTGTTGGCTGACATCTTTTTCTCTCTTTGACACATTGTGGGTACAGTCTTGTATAGATAAATTAACATAATCCAATTGTTCTTTTATATCTATCATATTTTGTCTTAATATTTCTTGCCTTTCTTCACATGCTATAATTTTCTCACGTCTTTGTAATGCTAATGATTGAATTGTTTCAGCAGCTGCAAAAATATGTTCTTTCTCTCTCTGAGTATCTGATAAAGTATTCATTGCTTTCGTTTTCAATGATTGTATATTATTATTATATTTTATAGCTTGTATTTGCATATTATGGGCTGTCTCTTGCAATTTATGAATCTTGACAACCGTTGCATTTGCAATGATTTTACTGGTATTTATCATAGTATTTTTGATGTTAAGTGATTGTTCATCATCAGAATGTTCATGGACATTATTAATAATATTCGATGATTTTTCTGCAAGAACTTCCTCTACAGGTAATGGAGCAAGTCTCATTACCATAGGTGAGTGTAATATAGCTGGAGGTAATCCATAATATATTAACTTATTTAAGATAACATCATCGCTCGCCTGGGACAATGCATTCGATGAGTCCCTGGAACGATCGTCGATATGACTTGACGTAGTTCTTCTCATTGGCGAAGGAGTACTTGGGATACTGTTACTACTGCCTAATTGATCATTTTGCACAGCTGTGGCAACTATGCTACTTAATACACTACCTGATGCAACGTTATCATTTAATTTTGCATGCAATGCATGTTCGCGAGCCGTTTCATCGATATCACTCATTTGCATGTTACAGCGTATTTCATAATGAGCTGCCTCTAATGCATTAATAATTTTACATTCTTCTTTAATATTCGCTATATCTTGTGTTGTTGATAATATTTGTGCTAATAATGTTTTCATACTTGCATTTTCATCAGTAATATCTTTATCAATGTCATTTAAATTAGGAGTAATATCTAATCTTATCTTATTGGTTAAATAATGAATTCGTTCTGATGATGAATCTAATGTAGTTTTCAAATTACAGCATGTTGCAAAAGTATTGGTTATATTCGATTCAACATTGTTCAAAGCAATATCTACATGTGTTAGTACAATATCTTTATGAGGCACAGTATTTCCGCCATTTCTGGTGGTATCATTGCTGCTACTATCGACTGAGTCTGAAGCCGATTCATCACCATTGATTGATCCCATCATAGTAGAAGAATCTACACGATCACCACTACTTACAGATTGAACATGATCTTGTTGTTCGCTATCATTTATTACTAACATAAACGCGTTATCGTGCGTAGTACGTCTGATCATTTTTATCCATCTCGCATTCCATCCACAAAATAATTTATTGATAATTTTAATATTTCTATTATAATTCACTTTCATATAGAATGATAGTATTTTCTTCTTCTTTATAGTAATGTAGTGCCAATGTTGTAGGGCTCTTTTCCGCATTGAAGTAAATATATACCATTTATGAGCCTTTGTAACACATTCGTTTTCATATACTTTATTATTAAATTGTTGTTTTACTTCAATACGAGAGTATGTGCGACCCCCGATAGTAACAATATCATCATCATATTTCTGCTGGGATGGTATATTTTGAGAAGATAAGACAAGTTTCATGTCATTGTGTTCATCATTCATAGGATGAGAAATACATTCCTCTGTCAATAAATGTACTGGCCAGGAATCAACAGTATTATTCAATCCACTCATATCACTTAATGCAAAGAATGAGTTTTCATTATCATCGTGACTATGTTGAGTCTTAGATGCAGGTAGATAATATTGAGTATCATTAGCAGGAATAGCGGCACCAGGTGCAAAGGTATTCATTGCAATCATTTGTGATTCAATCTCTCTTTCTTGTCGTAATATACGAGCTTTACGTCTAATACCTACATTTAATATAGATTGATAAGCAATTCTAAGGATACGTCTTGTTGTGAGATATTGGGCCCTTTCAACTCTTCTTTTACTGAGACATTTTCTATGGCAAAATGTACGTAAAGCATTTAATGCAATTCTTTGCTTACGATATATTCGTAATTTATAACATGTTATTACAGTATGAAGCTGACGTTTACACACACCATGTGGCAATAGACTACTAGGCTTCTCGTTGGAGGTATCCATCAAATTTACATAATGAATGATTTTATTTAATATTCCATGATCTGAACTAGCATTACTACTATTACATTTACCAAGTAGAGTGTCATACCAAAATACTGCTAGATCATATTTTTTGGATATAATATGAAATTGTACTTGAATACGCTGATAATATCGTAAGAACGACCGATATAACGACCCACGACGTAATGTTGATGTTATTTTCCATAATTGATACCATGCAGAAAGTGCTTGTATTATCGTAGATTTTTGTGTATTACTACTCACTTTTGTGGCAATACCCAATTTATTTATTGTTGCTACATTTTTCGTTTTTATAGGAACATGCACATGCAATTCTGCTGCTGCTATAGCACTGGTTATTATTGTGCTACCTGAAAACATATCTATATGTGATTTTATTGTGACTAATTTCCAACTTAGAAATAACCGCTTTAAATACATAGTAGCAGCACTATTCATTGTCACATGACAAGATCTTCTATTTCTTATTTCAAATTTAGTGTTATGATTATAAATATTATCATGATTAGTAGGTTGTTCTATTGAAGAATATGAATGTTGAGCCTTCCACACACTTACCCAACCTTTGGATGCTGTAAAAGATGCCCACGCTCGATAACAACGTGTTAATAAGCATCTTTTCAGTAAATTTATACGTGAATTACGATATTCTTTTAATATAGGTATAGAATACTTGATATATGATCTCCATAATCTCAAAGCAACATGCAATGAGCGAAATTTAGTTACCCTTTCGTGGCGATGAAACCGTTGTGAGCGTGATGTTCGCGTAGACCAATATATCCATTTTGACTTTAATAACCGTTTATGTACCATCGCACGAAGAACAACACCTAACTTTGGTATTATAATAATATTTTTCTTCCATTTTGTAAACATTCTATGTTGTATTGTCCAGTATATTCGTTTAGTGTATGAATTTGTGAATTTTTCAACACGTCTCTTATGAATGAGTACTGCACAATACCACCGCCTTATGACTCTTAGTAGTAGTAAAACAGACTTTTTCATCATCATTTCTAACGAATTTTCTAATTTTATACGTCTGGCAGTGATGACTAAATCCGGCTGAGTCTCTAATAATTCCTTAGTTTCCCTCTGTTCTTCAGTGGCTGCTCGTATACTTTGTAATAATGATAATTTTCTATCTTTATTGTCATTGTATTCATTCAATAATAATTTATGCTTGTTTTGTGCTTCAAACAATTTTGTTTCAATAACATCTAAATCCATTTTAGACTTATTCACATTAGATATATACTTTTTATTTTCGTCATTATCTAATAAATTTTTATATTTTTCGATGTCAGTTATCATTGTATTTTTTATAGAATATAATGAATTTAATTTCATTCGACTTTGTTTTGCACTTGTTTTATATGATGCTAAAGATGTTTCTATATTTTTATGTAGTTGTAAACCAACATGCCATGTGATGTATTCATTGCGCTGTATTGCTATTAATTCATTACTTTGACGTTGTAATTCTCGTTTTAATTCGGGCATGGTCTTTCCTGCAGTCACGTTACTATTGCTGCTACTATTTTTAGCATTCTTATTATGATTGTGAATAGCTGTTGTTGCTGCTACTGGGTTTGGTCCTATTCTTTGTTCTAATGTAATTTCTTTATTATCTAATTGCATTGTTTGTCTTATGTGACTACTACACCTTGACCAAGTACCTTCCAAATCACTCAGCATAGACTTCGCGCTTTCTAGAACTACAGATGACACATCATGTCTTTCAAACAAGTCACTGATATCTTTTGCATGATAATCAATTGGTCCCCTTTTTCTTAATTCAGATTTTGATGAACTTTCTATTGTATTTGATGATTTACTTGCTTCAGTATCCTCTTGTGAGATAGAATGATTTCGTAATGGGGACTTTGACTTCGCTCGCTGTTTTATTGCTTCTATACCTCGAAGTGTTGATTTCAATACATTATCACCACTCTTATTAGTAGTAGTGGAAACAGGTATTCGCTGCGGAGTGCCTGGTAGTTTTGGGACCACAAGTGGAACACCACCGGAGCGCTGAGGCGACGATGGTGGTACACTAGGAATGCTACTACTACGCTCATTTGACATAGAATCTTGCTGTAAATCATTTCCATTTGGAATACTTGTCAATATTGGTTGTGGAATCGGCTGTGGTACACTAGCAATACTTCTTTCTGGTGAAGGCATTGGAGTGACATCATCAACACTGGATGAATTATCACCATCACTGTTACCATTTTCTTCTCTACCAACCAATATAGATAATGATACAGAAGTATCTGCTGCTGCTATTGGTATAGTATTACTAGTGTGAACAACATTATTATTATCATTATACATAATGTCAACTAATTTTGCATAAGCTTCATTCTCATGATTTCTCGTAGTAGTGTGATCACTAATTTCAACCGAGGTCGACAAGTCTGTGTGTATCATTGAGTGGTTGTCATTATTATCATTCAACACAGTGCTATTGATATTATTATCAAGATCATGTTCTGTTGTTGATGGGTATATACCTAATACACTAAGATATTCTTCATTTTGAGATGTATTTAGTTGTAACTGTGATATTTGATCCTTGCTTTGAGATAAATCAACTTCATCATCATTTGATTGTTGTTCAAATGCAAATGAATTAGTTGCTGATGTAGGATGCGGGTCACTTGGAGGTGATGGAGCTTCACTACTACCACTTGGACTACTACTATCACGATCGAATTGATGATGATACTCATACAATGAATTGTCAAAATCTACGACCAGTGATGCGAGACCCCTCGGTGCTTTATCATCAAAATCAATAATAGTAACATCACTACCAGAAGGACTCACACTTACATCACCGCCAGGTCGAGCATGTGCAGGGATAGAGACTGTTACAGGAGTTTCTTGAATATCAGATATAGGTGCTTCTGCTACAGCACCAAATGCCCAAACGGCATATTCATGATAATTCTTTGGAACTTCAAAAGCAATCATTGAATGAATCACATCCATGGTATTCGTTAAACGCATTTCTAATTGATTACCAGATAACATATTACTATTATGACTACCACCTCCACCCATTGATCTTGAATACACATTCGTAATCGTATCATAAGTTTCAATGAGCAATCTCGCAATTTGTTTTTGTCGATGTATCAGTGTATTAACAATATTATCCCAAATTTTAACTAACTCAATATGTGGTTTATAAGTTAATATTTTTGTTTTATGATTTATATTCATTGCTCTCATAATATTATTATAATTTGTACGACATTGATGGTGAATATAACAGTCTACATCGTCGCTACCTGCGATACATAACCAGCGATAAACTCCACCACGATGACATAGATTTATGGTATATTTTGCTATATGTGATATGTAATATCGTTCCTGATTGCTGCTATCATCATTACTCGATAAAGTAGGTATATATGGGCTTATATCATCAACAACTAACCCTAACAAGCCTTCAAGCTCATCATGACACCGGCGAAGTGACACTGCATGCTGCAGTATGATAATATGCAATTCTGAATTTCTTAATTGAGTTAATTTCAGAGACATATTGACTGTTTTTTGACCACTACCATCACTACCAAGACTATATACATGACCTACACCTATTGTAGCGGCAGATACTGTTCCATTTGCGGCACTGACAACACTGTAGCTTTCGGCATCATTGACCTGTACACCATCTAGTACCGACAATTGTCGCAGTTTATGACCTCTTCGTTTTGCGCTTTTAATATTTATTTCAGTATCTAGTACTGGTGGTGACCTTAATGACAGCACACACACCCTATAATAGGGCATTTCTGTAACAACATTACCAATTAATGATAATTTTTCTAAATATGGTAAACCAGTATGAATTGATAATGGTTCTAAATCAGTCAAATATCTAATACTATTATTATTCAACGACAAGGACATGATATTTATGAATACAGTGTTTATATTCATAAGAGTATATATGTTATTTGACGACAAATACAATGATTTGACAGTTTCCAGAGCCACCCCCCCATCGTCACTCAAGTGACGATCCAATTTTTGCAGGTGTGACTTTCTACTTGTCGTTGTTGGCAATACTAATGGAGACGATGCTACATGTGTGATATTCATACCTACAAGTGACAAGCAGTGTAACTGATCTACTGATGCATCACGCCCAGTAGTTGTTCCAAAACCACCATTTGATTGTATTTTTTTATGATGCTTTAATTGTGCTTGTTGTAATGACAAAGTGCCTGAATCTGGTGATACATTCCCCCCTTTCTTCTTCTTTTGCTGATTCTTATAATTAAATTGTTTTTTAGAGGTATTCACTGAATCCACGTGCATACCAATATTTGACAATGGGTCGGCAGCATGGGTGGCATGTGGTACCTCTCGTCTCGCTGCTCCATATACTGTAGCTCTAGAGCGATCGACGGCAGCATAGTTGGGTTCATGCATGCTTTTCCCTATACCACCATCCAAGAAACTCACTCGTAGTTCGCCAGCTTTGGTGCTAGTCGTGTTTAAGCTGCGTTCAACACTGTGGACACTTTTTGAGAGATTTAAGCTTGATCCAACACTTCCATGTGCTGAAAAACGCACAGCCCGAGCGCCACTATCACCACTATTACCATATTTCTTACTCTCATCTTCACGCAATCGAGATTCTTGCCGCCTTCGCATCAAAATGGAATCATCTGAGGGTAAGGCTGGGGCCCTACCGCGTCTAGAATTGTACTGGCCGCTATAACTCGAGCTCATGCCAAACACAACATTCTAAACTATATAATTATGGAAGACTTCCATGCATTTAATTGAAAATAAAAGAGAAAGGAGGCTTTTAATATCAAATTGTAGATTTTGACGTACGGAGAGCCACGTAAGTACGTACGTCCATCACTAGTGACTGCGCTGTGGCGTACACTTTCTGAGACCGGTTACGATCTTAGTTGTCATAGTAAAAACTTCAACCGTTGTAATGAATTTTACTTTCTTACTCGTACTTGTCGCTATATTAGCTGCAGCTTTTGTTAAGGCTGATTATCCTGAACCACCTCAAACTTTTGCTGCTAGCAAATATACAACATGGGACAATGATAATGTTGTTGGTAAATCACGTAAAAGTAATATTGATGTGCAGTTTACTGATAGTGACGGTAATCCAGATTATATTAAAATGAGGCGTCTTGATTTAGTAGGTACTGCTAAAGAACGTGGATTTGCACATGGTGCCTTGATTGCCCCAGAAATTGTTGAGTTTGTTGGTCCTAAATTAGATCAATATTTACGTTCAATGATTGATGAACTTGATATTTCAGGTTTACCAGAACCTGTACAAAAAATATTAAAACCAATTGAAAAATTAGGTAAAATATTTGCTCCTAAATTAGCCCATGCTGCAATGAAATGGGTGTGGGATCATGAGGATGAATTCATTACACAAGCAATTAAAGATGAAATCGAAGGTATTGCTGAAGGTATGTGTTCTGTATTAGGTGATAAATGTGATGTTAAGAAATGGGAACAAACACTCAAAAACGTCAACATGCTACCAGAACTTATTCGTATGTCCTGTACTGCCTATGGTGCGTGGGGAGATGCCCGTGATTCTGATGCCAATGGCAAATTATTGCAATTACGTGCACTTGATTTTGGTGGTGGTCCATTTGCTGACGGCACTATTGTTCAGGTACATCGTGGTAATCCTGTGAATCCAGACAATGCATTTGTCTCTGTAGCTTTTCCTGGTTTTGTTGGTGTCATTACTGGTGTATCTCAATCAGGTATTGGTATCAGCGAAAAAGTGTGGATGGTAAGTAATAAAAATAAAGATATGCAACCTGGTCATTATGATGGTGAACCTGATACTTTTGCTTTAAGAAATACATTAGAATTTTCCAAAACTAAAGAAGATGCTATAAGTTATTATCAAAATACTAAACGAACATGGGGTATGTGGGTTGGTGTAGGTGATTATGCATCACAAGAATTCAATTTAGTTGGATACCGTGAAGAAGATTGTAATGCATATGACGACAAAACTATGCCTTCCATGAATGGGCAGCCGTACATCCCTCATGTTGCATACGTCGACAAACACCCTCAGCCCTCGAACGATGGAGTTAATGGTACTTTACCACTTGCATTAGAATATTTTGCTGGTAATATTAATGCACATACAACTAAACAAATTATTCAATCACATCAAACTGGAGATTTACACGCAGCATCGTATGATTTTGGTGCAAAAGAAATGCATTTAACAATTGGTAAAACAAATAGTAAAGGTGAATATTGTCCTGAAGAATGCCCAGATAACAAGGTTTGGATGGCATATAACAGACCATGGACTCAATTTGATTTAGAGGATCTATGGGCTGGTAATTAAAACATAATTATATGAAGTAGGCACGTATAGCAATAGCATACTGATGAAATTATGAATTTCTCATAAAATTTGGGTAAGAATTTCTTTCATACACCACTATACTATACCACTATCACGGACTTACCTATATAAGTTCAGTTTATAGTGCAATTAGGTTGGAACCTTTTGTTTGCAGTTATTACCATACCGAGAGCACGCCAGGGTAGGACTCTTGCTCCCCTCTAATAATAATCATTATTCTGTAAACAACTCTAAATATAACCAGGGACGGACAAAAACGCTGAATATTTTACTTCATCA
>JACKZZ010006263.1_pt1 | contig 16618 bp, 11 predicted proteins | sample 8027871 | NCBI WGS metagenome assembly JACKZZ01 (sample SAMN15724774, study PRJNA655200) | protist metagenome | isolation source: fluorescence activated cell sorting (FACS) single amplified genomes of... | place: USA: West Boothbay Harbor, Gulf of Maine | collected 2000-07-19
TACAACTAGCGATCGAGTCCCGTGTGTCTCGATAAGCATACTTACTCAAGTCGCGCTTTCCTCGTTGTGAAAGCATCACATAAAACCATGCCCCTCAAAGCGACGATCACGAGCTTGCTGCTCACATCGCTCTCACTGTTGGCTTCCCAAAGCGAGTTGCTGATGGTGTCTGCGATTTCTGCGCTTCTCAGCAAGGAATCCCGCGGAAAAGCAAGTGCGGCCACTCAAACTGGAGCGCAACGCGATGAACACAATGGTGGCCAGATCCGTATGCAAAGCAACGTGTCACATCAAGCGACGCCACAGTCTGCTATGCTTGGGAAAGACGAGAATCAATCGGAGCTCCAGTCGTCCACATTACAGCTTAGCAACAGCAAGCTGGAAATAATCGATCTTTCCATCAATACTACAGATCCAGATTGGAAAAAGATTGAGGCAGCAGAACAGGCCCGCAAAATCGTGAAGGAGAAATTGGAGACTGACGAAGAAGCTATGCGTCTCTCAATGTTTCAGCAAATCGAAGCGGCGAAGTCTGACCTGACTTCTGCCCGTGGGTTCTATAAAAACCAGAAAGGTCTGAAACCCTATGATGATGCGGTGAACGAGGCAGAAGAAAAATACCGTAAACTCATAAAACAAAGAGACGAGTTCTACGAGACATACTTGCCAGGGTTGATTTACACGCAGTATACGCAATTTTCCAAATTTGACGAGAAAATGTACGAAGAGTTTGCGCTCCACAAATTTGAGAAGTTGGGACTGCTCGTCGCAGCGGCAGGTAACAAGTTTGCAGTGAGCGCTGCTGGATGGGGAGAAAAAATTGACATGCTTTGGACCCGCGAATTGAAGGAATTTGGTGCGGGAAAGACTTTCGGAAAACATAATCATGCCACGATTGACGTCAGCAGCGTCCAATTCGTGCCTTTCCAGACTGCTCCCCCCGCCGACAGAGAGAAGAAATATTACGATGAAGTGATGCATGAACAATACTTTTTCGCTGAAGGCAAAATGAACGTAATGCAAAACATAAAGCATGAAGTTCAGAACGGACAGTTTAACAAGCACCAAAAACATTTTTTCCCAAAAAAACAGATTGCTGATGCTGGTCAAACGATTGTGAACAAATCCAAGTCGCCCCAACCTTACAGGTCCGAGACACCGTCTTTTGGATATGCAAAGTTTCAGCCGCAATATGGATCTCCCAAATTCAACTCTGGCAATAAAAGGAGTGCCACTTCCATGGCAGGGCTTCCTGAAGACTTCATGAAGAACTTCATCAATAACCAATGACTTCAATACTACGGAACTTCGAAACCTTTCCGGGTTTCGATTACAAATGACACTCTTCTCTGCTTGATTTCGCCGTATTCACGTTCCTTCTCATGCGCCCAGCGCCGTGTGAGAAACTAATTTGTTGACAGTTTGCCGATTTGTATATGAGGAAGAGACGCTGGTGATGCCAGTAGCATTTCCTTCGGGATTCCAGCAAAAGGCTCTCTTGAAGCTCCTCATTTCATGCTGCAATTACATCAAATTTCTGTGATCGAGGTTAGCAAAAAATGGTGTAAGATGCAGTGGCAATGAGCGGCGAGTTGTCACTTCTTCGATAGCACATGACAAGGTCACGCTGAAGAACGCGAATTCGAAAGGATGAGATTGAGTAGTCAGGAAGTCATGGAACTAAGGCGAGTTCAAATTAAGGAGTTTTCGGTAGAAAACCGATTGCGATGATGATTGGATTTCGAAGTGTTAGCAAAGAAATCGTTCGATTTCCGACTGCTATAACCGAGAAGCCAGTCATGGTCCGATTTCGGACAAGGGAGGTGGAAATCAAATACGAGATGGTATGACACGAATAATGAATCAGAAAATCATGTGATTTTCTACAACAAACAGGGAGGAGATTTCAAATTATACAGAAGCTATCAGTTTTTCGTTCGACAGGGTTGTACCCATCTAATTAGTTGTTGTCTATTTGGTAATCAAGGTTAAACAGATGTTCCCCGAAAAGTCCAATCTTACAAAAAAGTCTAATGTATGGCGGAAGGAGTGCTACTAAAGAAAACTACAGTGCAAGTTGTTCATAGGGAGAAACAAGTGGGCAGAAACTCGAATATAAGAAAAGCTCGGCGGAAATCAGAAAAGATGTACTCGAAACAGAATATCATGGAAGTGCACTATGAAAGAAAAGTAATCGAATCCAACAAGGCACTAGAAAGAATCAAACACGAAGTGATGATGTAAAAGATGTATAGTGGTAATCAAATCGAAAATGTACGAGGCGTAATCAAAGCAGAAATTTATGAGGTGAAAATGTAAATGCAGTAGTCATATAATGCGGAGGGCACATGAAGGTGAATATTGTGGGACGAAACTGCATCGTGACAATGCACACTGGGTACTAATCATTATGACGGTGATACGTATAGGAGAAACAGAACAAGAGAGGGAAGCTCGACATATTCATCCACCTTGATAATTATGTCTCGACATATTCGTCCTCCGTGATGATTATGCCAGTTCAATCTTCTCAAATCCGTTGGTTCATGAGTTTCGACGCGAGTATCGAGATACGAGTATGACGAGTATCGAGATGCGAGCAAGCAAGTCGTATCCAGCAACATAGATAGATAAGGGGCGGCATTTACTTAAGGTCTTCGTCATTGGTCTTTTCCATTGAAGAGTTCCAAAAGTGAAATCCACCTTTATATATCGTATGAATTACTAGCACAGGGAGGTGTGCCAGTAATAGCACGGGGAGGTGTGCGTAATTAGAAGGGAAGGGAAACTAGAAAACATTTTTGCACACAATTTTGCAATTCAAAAGAGCCACGGTACTACCAATCGGTAGAAGGTCAAGCGGACCAAAACAATCTAGAGACGACAAAATTTGGTTGAATCGAATAAGATTTGCTAGAAGAAGGCATACATAAGTCGATCCTAGAAGAAGGTACACGGAGGCATACATATTACATAACTCAATGCTAGGAAGTAGCTTCTAGGGGGTAATAATCTAGCTTCTGTGTACCAACTGCGCTATGATCATTGTCAAATCGTATATTCTTCATGCGTTTTACCGTATATTCGATATGCGATTTGCAGATGCTAGTGTCGACATCCAAAATTGTTCGATAAGAAACCATTCGATAATTTTCCAAATGTCGTACTCATGAATACCGTGCAAAATGCTTTTTCTCATCGTAAAGGATACAAAGTGTTCCGCGTGCGCTGTCGTTCCACGTGCGGTGTGCAGCCGTTTGCAAATGGTGCAAGTGTGCGACTGTGGTGTTTCGAGCGTGTTGGCACTGTGATCGCGAAACTGCTGCAGATTTTTCTGAGTTCAATTCAATTGCAGTTGCCGCAGATCAATTCATGCTGAAGGGGTGTATGATTGCTTGAATTTCGCAGTTGCATAGAGGCCAGGCGCGATCTCATGTGATGGCAAATCGTAAACCGGGGATACAACTATGCAATGTGACAAAGACATCCAATCGAAGGTGGGCTCAGTTACGGGCATTTGGTGAACTGTTTCAACCTGAAAGTTGTTTTCGCGGATTCACAGCTGTGATGTCAGAAAATGACAAAGACCTCCAATCGGAGGTGGGTTCACATGCGGGGACCTTGGCTAACTGATTTGAAGGTTCCTGTCATACCCAGGTCCTGGTTATAGCAATGGCGTAAGCCTACACGGCCCAGCGTCGCAAGCCCTTGTGCAAACGGGTTTCGCAGAGGAGTTTGGTTCAGTATTACAGTTGTAGGGGTCACCACGGCGCGGACACGTACACTTACACACGCACAAGCTTGACGCAAGAGCCTCTTTAAGCGGAAGCAAAGGATAATCCCAGCACTCAACTGTGCGAGTGGGGTTCAGTATTCGCTGATTCTTGCTGCGAGCTCGCAGAGTTGAGCGACCTTATTAAGCTCTGAAGGCGACAGACCTTTGCGTTTTTGTGGTGATTTCGTGTTGCAGTTGTGTCCTTTTGAGTGTCAACATGGCGCGCTCGCAATAGTGCCGTACACAAGTAGAGCGAGGCTCAGATCCAGGTACATTTTAGAAGGCTTTGCCAAAGGCACAGATTTGAGGTTAAGACTAAGAGTTTGAGGTTCCTCGAAGGAGCAGCAAAGTTCGGAAGGGCACAAAGACGCATGCTAGGAGTGGGGTTCAGGTAGAGTTGGGTTCGCCCTATGGACTCCTGGTTGCCTCTATCACATCGTCGTGGAGGTTTCTAGCATGTCGTGATCTACAGCTGAGAGCTACACAGCTGTAGCTTTTTGTGCCGGCTTTCTCGCTTTTGATGCTATCATCTTTGCAAACAAGTTTATCTGCTAGATACAGACAAAAGCTTTGTTACGTCGGGAGCTTTGGTAGAGTCAATGATTATGGTCCGTTGAAGCTTGAGTAGAATCCGGCGACGTGCCATGGATAGTACCTAACGTAGCACTCGGCAGATCATGACAAATGATCGAACGGTGCAGCACTGGATACGAACAGTAGAAGGTCAGTGTCAATATATGACTTTTTTATCATCCGGGGTCAGTTTTGTTCATCAATCGGAGCAAATTTTACTTATCGACGTGAAACAGCTTTTTTATCGCCGGTATTGGTTATGAAGCACACAATTATCATCGGGAAAAAGCGCTGTGATTCTCAACAAATCCTTCAGGAGCGCGAGGAATAAAAACTAAAATCGAACCCAAATACAATAGCCAAATAAAACTAGAAGAACTGCCAAAAACTGCCACAATTACCTGCCTGGGGGTACAAACAACGGTCAAAACTATCCCCACAACATTCCCAAACTAGAAAAAAAATTCATGAGAATGAACAGGGAATGCATATAGAAGATTGGAAAAACATAGTTACAATAGATACGGAAAAAGTACGGTGTAAATTCAAAATAGTATTACAGAATAGATACGGAAAAAGTACGGAATACATACCATCGGTTGAAACCCATTCAGATAAAGCATCTCTTCGGGTTCAAATCGAAAAAAATCTAGCATCTCTCAGATATCCTGCTGGTAATACCGGCCAAGGATTGTGTACATAATAGCCTCACTCACAGTCTCACTGTGATTGTCTAGCGCAAGCATCAAGCCTAAATTCTCTCGCTCGAATTTCTCTCGAGCATCCAAACAAATTTGACAGTCTCCCACGAAACCATGCAGCGTCAAGTTGTCAAGGTTTTGATCTGGTTGTTGTCCTTCCGCCTGCAGTGGAATTCGTCAGTGGTGAAAGCTCGTGGTGATCATCCCCCGTTCCTCGCTTGGACGAGAAGATCGCAGAGGGATGGAAAGAATGACAATCATAGAATTGAGAAGGAAACTACGAGCGCCCAATCCACGCGTTTGAGCTCCGCTTCCTTCCTGTCTCCTGCTTTGCAGGCTCTGCCGGAAGAAAACATGGAACCAGACAAAATTAAAAACAACTCTCCTTCCTCTGCGAACCCGCAAAAGACTCAGCCGCTCGATCGGGCAGTGGTTCAATATACGTCTTTCCTACAAGAACGCCAAAAACAAGAAAAGATCTTAAATGCCGTGAACTCGATCCGTGCTGCTATCGCGCTGATCGAAGAAGAGTCTTTAGAAGCGCGAAACAAATCGGAGAAACATAACTCAAATGAACACGAACTTCATGGTATTCAACTCAAGCTAGATAAATATCGTAAGGCAACGGCGCAACTAGAGCAAGCCATTGACACGTTAGGTCCTCCCGCACAGGGCAACGTGAGTAACAATCATGAAATGATAAAACTCAAGCCGAGCCCTGACTCTGATGCACACAAAAAGGAACCCCCTTCGTCCTCCATCGAGATGGACATACAAGATCCCAATCAGAGTCAGAGCAGCGCTAAAGTAAACGAGGAGATCGCGCAAATCGTGGAGAATATGTCTGATGAAGGAACAATCACGGAAAACAATCAAGAAATCGGAAAAGAAGAACTAATCACGGAACAGGGTCGGGAACAAAGCCTCATATTGAAAGAGGTGGTGCGTCATATTATTGGTATTTTCGTGCCAATGCTTGACGATCACATGCAAAAGTTAGAATTGAAAAACGATGAGCTTTCGAAACAAATTAAAGAGTGGAAGAAATTCTGCGCTGAAGTCGGAGATTATTCCCAAGTTCGCTCTGGCACTCCCTCTCCCTCGAGAGGCAGACAAAAAGTGCTGAGTCCCCCCGATATCCACGAAACTACTAGCCGCGTTAAGATAAAAAAAGCGCGGCTAAACGAGCTTCTAATTCAGTACGGCAAATACGCGATTAATCTAAACTCGGCGAAGATGGATAAAATCGTCAGGATTCGGGACTTACATACGAAAGGTGATTTGGGAGGTGTGCTTTCATTCTTTCTGGGCAATGACATGTTGAAGCTTCACTACGATACGACCGTATTCGACATCAGCAGTCGCGAAGTGAAGGCAGTGGTCGATTCAAGGGAAATAGAACAGTTCAAAAAAGAGGGCGCAGAACACGAAGCAAGGGAGCTTAGCCGGCAAATACGGCGGGCAAGGAGTTCAGAAGTGAGGTTACTAAAAGGACTAGAGAAAACCCATGTCAAGAAAGGTCACTAGTATTCCTTAACACGAATGACAGTGGGAATTCAACATGCTACTATGCGATGCCGTATTTGCGTCAGAATCCGCTTGTTTTAGCTGTTGTTTTGATTTATGCAAGAGACGTTTAGGATTGACAATTGAATGCACTTCAGTCTGTATTACAGAGCAAAGTTGTGTTAGGGGGATCTTCTGCACACTCAACAGAGACTCGCCGAAAAATGAGCTCAAATACGCTTAGAGATGCGCCCTTTCGGAATGTGAGAGCATGCATGGCGATCTGCTGAGCAGATTCATCCCGTCATGTTAACGTGCCCCCGCGACCACTGCGAGGCTTGGATAAACGCGCAGAACTGCCTGAGGGTGGAATTCGGGAGCACGTCATAATTCCCAAGTTGTAAAAGCATGAAGTCCGAAGCACCAAACAGGATATCATGTCGAATGTATTGTAGTACCGGATCGCGCAATCATCGTGACGTCCGAGTGCTTGCGGCAAGGCCTGTCGCACGTAAAAGTATGTTCTACTTAGATTTAGTGGAGTGCGAAGTATGGAAACAAAGTAGATATGAATACGTGATGATAGCTGTGACGCCAGCCATTCTCTCATTTTGAAGCGTTGATTAGGAAATCTTATATGTAACTACGTGCACTTGATTCGACATTCGGACGCTACGTCGTAAACTGCACAAGTTTGGCTCGTCGTAAACTGCACAAGTTTGGCTCATGTCTTTCTTGCGTCGTGTTTGTTGGTGCGCGCCCTTCTTAGGAGTTTCCAATGCAATCCGACGCCAACTTGCTAGCATCAGGTGAGAGCTACGTTTAGATTTATCATTTGTTCTTAATACTAGCGAAGGGATAGCCATTATCAATAGAAGGTAATGGAAGAGAGACTATTGACAGGGCACCCTGTGCTGTCCCCCAACTCGGATAGCGCAGTATTCTTGAGTGTAATGAGCACAAAAGCGTCAGAAGTGAACGCAATTATGAGAGATCTGAATTTTATCCGTACAGCCGTATCAGTTACAGTCGTATCTATTCTCGGTTTTTCCGCATCAACTTTCTGATACATAGACAGTGCCATCTATCAGAAAGTATGGCGCGTCCAACTTCTATCACGCAGGTTCGAAAAATGTGATTCTTCTAGTGGCGACATAAATCTTAATTAGGTCAGGAATGAGGGTAAAGGGTTCCGAAAATTAGAGTGAAACAGAGAGGGTTTGTGAAACACATAGAATTTAAAAAGAATGAATATTTCCGCTCCACCAAATAAGTCCGAATGGTCCCAAAATCCATTGGTCAAGAGTCAATTGTTGGCAGCCTCCGTCGCGGACTCTTGGGTGTTTCAGTACTGTATCCCACCGGGATATTGTCAATGGTGAAGGACCTCGGACACCGGAGAATACCTCCGCTTCAAGTATTGTTTATTTTTGTTTATTTCATTAATTGGCCAAGAAAATGAGAGAAGGAAAAAGATATCTTGCACACAAAAACCGAATAATAGAAAAGTATTGTCATTGAAATCCGAAGTGAAGAAAGTTCTTGTCAACAAATATCGAAGAAAAAAGTATCTAGTGGGGCCAGGAGAAGACCGAAGAAGAAAGTGCTTATCAGTAAATATGATAATATCCAAGAAAAAAGTACCTAGTAGGGTCAGAAAAAAGTATCTAGTGGTTAGAGCGTGCCCTGCGAGTTTTCCGAGGATTGCCGAGTAGGGGTCCGGCTGATTAGGGCAGGAGGCAGAGCCACGAAGCACGAATGAAAGAAGCTTGTGAGTAGGAAGAACAAAGGCCAATGAAGCTAGCTATGTGGTGAGATCGTGTCCTGCAAGCCTCATGAGAAGGTTGAACGGGGAGGAGTCCGGCTTGCTAGGGCGGGATTCGGGGCCTCAAAACAGAAGCGAAAGGATTTTGTCAATAGAAGGAGGAAAGGCCAATGAAGATACTAGATACTAGATAGATACGTGGTCAGATGTCGCCCTCTAAGGTTTGCCGGGTAGGTTTCGGCTTGTTAGATCAGGGACAAGAGCCACAAAATGACAAAAGAGAGGAAGTTGTTATTAATAAAGGAAGATCTCTATAGACAGAAAGAACGTTGTTACTAAATGAAAAAGACAGGAACTTATACGACAAGAGCTCATAGATTTAAAAAGAAAAAAACACGATCGTGACATCTAGATTCAAAGAATTAGTAAGTCCGTGATCTGATAAGTTCTTACCGCGCGCGGTGTAATATCAGACTCGAGAGCATGTCACTTTCAATCGATTGCTTAGTTGTTATTGTGTAGTGCCCGCCACATACACCAGCTTAGGCTCTCTTAGTAACACTTCAATCGATACGTAACGTTTCAAAGAATGTGAGGGCATCGAGGGGACAAGATCTCAAGCTTTGGGAGCAGATAGTCTTAGACTAAGTCTATCTGATAGAAGAAGACACAATCGGCCCGATTGTCAATCGGGAGATTTAAAGATCTTGTCACCCGGGATCTGAATTTGATGAGTCATGACGACTCATCAGATTCGGCAGCCTACCACAGTGTGGCACACGTCGCATCCGAAACGTTTCCAAAGAGGAGGTGGGACACGATCCCAAATTTTGTAAGTGAAAAAGAGAAAAAATAATAGGATTATGATACCGAAGAGCTCTTAGATAATAAAGAAAAATATATCATCGCCCAGTCGGGTGGCGAGGACCATACCATCGTAACATTTAAAGATTTCGTATGCGGTATTAGTTAATCCGCAAATGTGAGCCCGTAATCTGATGAGGAGATATCAGTCGCGGGAGCCTGTCACGCATAAAGTTAGTCGATAAGTTTCAAAGGATATAGCATATTACTAATTAGAACCGAGAAAGATTCAAAGTATGTTGCGGGACAAGATCCCAAATTTTGTTTCAGAAAAATCACTCCGTAGGTCTCGAGCAAATGTAGACAGGCATTCAAATCAGGAAAACCTATTTGATTATGCTCAGAGGTGGATTGTCTAGGTTGCAGAGGATGTTTGAAGGCTTCGAAGGGGGGCCACAAAGCCGAAGGGAGGGAACAAATTGCATAAATGCGAGAGACTTACGCAAAGAGGAGATTTGCGAAAGGTTTGACATTAGTGGCACACAGGAACTTGTGAAATTGAATGCATAGGGGGTCCTTGCATAAGAGGAGAGGCGATTTCACAAGAAGAGAGGCGATTTCATAAAAGAAGAAGTGACTTCCTAAGAGAAGAGGTGATTTCATAAGAAGTCTGAGAGGTGATAGCATTATGCATAGGAGGCGATCACATAAGAGGAGAGGTGATAGCATTATGCATAGGAGGTGATAGCATAGGAGGTAAAATTACGATTAAAAACGTGTCATGGTGTTAAACTTTTTTGTGGAGTGAATTTTTTGTTTCAATTCGGAAGTTTTGTGTTCAATCTCATGCCGTATGAGAACAAAGCGGAATGATGGATTTGAGGTACATCGAGATTGTCGTTGAGTTGCATCGAGATTGTCGTCGAGGTGTGAGCGTCGTGAGCGATTGCATATGGAGAATTCTATTGTCAGTATCACTCAAGTCATATCAATGATATGACATTGTTATGCGCATTAAAGATGTGACACTATCGCCTTCTCCCTCCTTCAGAGTCATACCTGCACTATCTTTCAAAACGAGTTTAGGCCATGGAGTTTTTTTTTGCAATGAATTCAATTTGAATTCCGGATTCAATTTGGAATTCCGAATTCTATTCGGGTGAATCGGGATCGTCGAATCAATGACTCACTATTCATGAAGCTCTAGAAAATGAACTCTCGCGTCTCCGTTTGTGTCCGCTTTCGTGGCGGTCTAGGCAATCAAGACCCGCGTTGGAAGATTGAAGAAAACACCGTCACATGTGACAACGCCAACAACCAGATACTCAACAATGGACCGAATTACGTTTTCGATCGCGTTTTCCTTCCGAAGGATACAACGTATGACATTTTTGGGTGGAATGTCAAGGAGATAGTCAGACGTTGTTTATTAGGTTACAATGCGACTGTTTTCGCTTACGGCCAGACTGCGAGCGGAAAGACCTTCACTATGCATGGTGACGGAAAGTCAAATGGCATCATACCTTACGCTATCAACGAGTTGTTTGCGAGTTTGGAAGAGGGGCCGGGTGTGAAAGAAGGACCTGTGTCGAATGCTGTCATTCACGGTCCTGGCGGTACTTCTTCGTTGACAACAGCTTCTGGAACGAGTTCTTCTTCATCAACAGGAGTTGGGGGTGATGGTTCAGCCGAATTCGTCCGTTTCGATGAAAACGACAAGATGAATCGATCGTATCTGATTACTGTCTCGTATTTAGAGATATACAACGAGCAGATTCGCGATTTGTTACAGGTACCTGGTCCTAATCAACCCCTTTCTAACCAACCCATCCGTTTGTTCGATAATCCGCATAACGGCACGCTGGATATCCGTGGCTTATCGGAAACGCGCATAGAAAACATCAATGATGTCTTCGATTGCTTGCAACGGGGGGAGAAACAGCGTCATTTCGGCGAGACACGCATGAATGACCGATCGAGTCGGTCGCATACGATATTGAGAATATGCTTAGAGTCGAGGGGCGGGGATCCTGCAGGCAGTAGCTCTGCGGAAGATGGGAAACAAGATGGAAAACAGGAGAAAGCTGGTGAAGGAACGCAGTCCTCTACTGCAAATCCTCCAAACGGCAGTAACGGCAGTGCAGGTAAGGTATTTCAGTCTGTCTTACATCTCGTCGATTTAGCTGGTTCCGAAGGGTTACGAAGAACGAATGCAGAAGGACAGCGGCGCGTCGAGGGTGGAAATATCAACAAATCGTTACTTTCCTTAAGCAAAGTGATCAACCAGCTAGTTGAGAAGCAGCAACATGAGTCTAGTGACAGCAGCCACAACGCCCATGGAGCAACCCATGGCCCGCATATTGCTTTCCGCGAGTCCATTCTCACGCGTATTTTGCAGACCTCGCTCGGCGGTAACGCTATGACGGTCATTATCGCAGCTGTCGCTGGTGACTCCGCGAATTACCACGAGACCAAATCAACATTGGAATTTGCGAACCGAGCGAAATGCATCAAGAACAGCGTAAAGAAGAATGTGTATGAGACGGAATCGAATCAGTTGAAGCGTGCACTGAAGGAGATTTCGGATTTGAAGAAGAAAATAGCGGAGTTGTCGAACAAGGGTGTTATGTCCGCTCAAGTGAGGAATTCTATCGTTGGCGGACGCATTCCAGACATCAATCGCAGTTCGAATGCGTTTCTCAACAATTCGAGAGACACTGCGGAAACCAAGTTGGCGCAGATGACGGCGGCTATTCCGAAGATTTTGTTGACCCCGGCGAAGCACTTGACGAAAACACCGATACGGAACTCACATGATTCTTCGAATGGTGGTGGTATGGTTGGTACGATGGGCGCGGCTGGAGGTGGCGGCACGCCGGTAGGAAAGATGGGCGATCTCCTTGCACAGGGTGGGCAGCAGCAGGCTGTTCAAAACCAAGTCCCGAACAGACGACATACGGTCGCAACGTCGAACAACGAGGTGACGACTAGCTCGCCGTTCCGTGGGTTACTAGGACTCGGCAAAGCAGGCTTGTCGAAGATATGGGGAAATAGTACCGGACAAGACGCTATGGAAGTTGGAGGTCAGAAAGGTGGTCGCAGTTCATCATCGTCTGCTTCATCAGCATCTTCGAACTGTGCGGTGGGAGAACCATTTTCGACGAAAAACATTAGTGGTTCTAGTGCTGCCGGAGCGTCAGCTGTCCCGGCGGTGAAAAAAGCCGATGCTGCAACTGCAATAACTCCACAACATGTCGATGTAGAGATGCGTGATGAGTCAGAGATCGATTCTCTCCGCTCGCAATTACAACACGCTCAAGAAAATATTGATAAACTGAGGAAAGAAGCGCGGGAATCAAGCACGAGGATAACGTGGTTGTCGAAAGTGAATAAGAACTTGGAGCTGTCCGGCTCGGAACTCGAAACAAAGAACGACAATCAGAGACAGCAGATTTTTGACTTGAACCGTGAAATGTCTGAGCGCGACTCGACTATTCAGTCGCTAAAACTGAAAATGCAAGAGCAGGGCGAAGTGCAGCGATTGCTGCGTGAGCAGAATAGCTCCCTAAGTTCGACCAATACCGGTCTGAAATTAGAGAAATCGCAACGAACGCGCTTGGAAAACATCATGATGGGCACAAGTATAAGTGGAGGGTCGTCGTCGAGTAGTTCTACCGGTCTAAACCTAGCAAATGCTCGAGCGAAATTAAGGAAATGCGAAGACCGCGACGGGAATATAGTCGCGCAAAACGCAGGCGAGAACGATAAGATAGAAGAGATGAACGATGCACCTGGTGATTTGAATCAGGAAATGGAAAATGCGCTGCAGATGCTTTCGGAAGAAAATCAAAACTTGCAGGTAAAGCTGTCGAAAGCTGAAAAAACAGCGGGAGAGATGGCGAGTAAGTTGCAAGAAACTTCCCAGTCGCAAGACTCGTTGAATGCTGGAGTAGCGGATTTGAGGAAAAAGAACGAGTTTTTGAAGAACGAGATCGCGGTGAAGAACCAGGAATTGATCGAGCGTGAGAAGGAATTCATCAAGAAGGAACACGCTTTGCAAGAATCGCTTCAGGAGAAAGCGAGAGACTATGCGGAGAAGGAGATTATCGCGGGCCAAATCTTGGACGAAGAAAAAGAAAACGTAGAACGGCTCGAGAAAAATCTGGAAGAGGTTAGAGCGAACGTCACCACGCTGGAAACCACGTTAAAAGAAGCAGAGACGGCCTTGAAAGAGGCTGAAAGCGATATGGAGTATGGTAGGAACCTGGTCGTCGAGAAGGACAAGCTGGTCGTCGAAAAGGACAGGCTGCTAGAGACGAAGGATACCGAAATCACGCAGCTGAAAGGCGCTTTGCAGGACATGGAAGGTAGTGGCATGAAGCTTCTGGAGACGAAAGACGCGAAAATCGCCGAGCAAACCACACTCTTACAGCAAAAAGACACGCAGCTCGAAGAGCAGAAACAGCTCATTACGGCGAAAGACAGCCAGCTTGCAGACAAAGAAAAGGAGATTGATTCGGTTATGAACGAGACCGAGTCGATCGTTTCTGATCAACAGAAAACGAACGAAAAGAAACTAGCCGCGAAAGCTGAGCAGATTACAGCGTTGCAGCAACAGAACAATTCTCTCCAAGAACAAAACACCTCGCTACAGCAGCAGATCTCGGAATTAGAGAACAAGATGGACGATCAGAATGCGAATATGGTCACGCTGAAATCGCAGAAAAACCAGGCAGGCAACGAGAAAACAAATCTCGAGAGAGAGCTACAGCAAATAAAACATCAAAGCAACACCTTTGCGAAAGAAATAGAAGGTCTGAACGCGACGATCGAGAGTCGGACGGCCGAATTGAAAACGACACAAGACAATTTAGAACAAATGCAGTCCGACATGGACGACAGAAGTCGAAGCGTCGCGGAATTAGAAGCCAACAACGCCAACCTCGTGAAGGAATTAAACAATTCCAAGCAGCATCTCGCCCAATCACAGTTGGAAAAGTCTTCTCTACAACAGGAACTCCTTGTAGAGCAGACATCGAATCGTGAAACGGTTTTGACAAATCAGAAGGAATCGATGAAAAGCGAGTTCGACGGTGTCCTGAAAACCGAATTAGATCGGTTGAAGCAGAACATGCAGAACGAAAAGGAATTCGCGCTCGCTTCTATGCAGCAAACCTACGAAAGGAACATCGAAGAGGGAAAAGCGATGCTAGATAAAGAGCATGAAGACGAAAAATCCCGCATTACAAATGATTTTGAATCGAAATTCAAAACGCAAAAACAAGATTCCGACAAGATCATCTCGCAAATGACCGAGGAGTTACAGGAACTCACGAAAGTGAGCTCCAACCTCAATAAAGAGCTCGATTCTGCGAAGGAAAATAACAAGGTGCTTGAAAGTGAAAATGCCGAATATGAACGCATCGCAAAAACCTTTGAGCAACAGCTGCTCAATACGAAGAACCAACGAGACGAAGTGATGTCCGAAATTGTGACACGGAACGCGGAGATCTCTACATTGACAGGGAATTTAACGCTGAAATCCAAAGAGGCGGAGAATCTGATGTTCGAAAACGTCAAACAGAAGGCGGAACTGTCGAATTTGCAGAATTCCAAAGTGCCCACATTGGAAAAGAATCTCGAATTGCAGAAGTCGAACATTCGAAATCTCGAGCAGGAAATCGATAAACTCAACGCAGAAAAGCGTGACAAAGAGTGGAAAGCCTTACAATCTTCATCTGTCGAAAAGAACGATATGATTCTCGAGCTGGAGCACAAACTCATGGAGGCAGACGAAGCGAAAGACAAATTTGAATCCGAACTACGCTCCGCGCTGATGAAACTCGACGATTTGCGATTGCTGAAAAAACAAAACACAGAGATGGAGGCGAACTTGAAGAGTGCGCAGTTGTCTTTGGTCGACGCGAACAACGAGAAAGTCGTGATGGAGAAGGAGTTGCAAAGAATACAGAAGGAGCATGCGAAGCAGATCGCAGAATTGAGTCGTAAGGAAGCGATGAAATCGCCTCGGACGATGGCAAAATTGGAAATCCTCGAACGCATGGAGAAACGGCTTGAAGAAGAAAAAGAATCGTATAAAAAAGTCGAGCGGGAGAAGAACGATTTAGAGAAGGAGGTACGCGGTTTGGAAAAGATGAATACGACGTTCAAGCAAGCTTTATCCGAGCAAAGACAAACTATCGAAGACTTACAACATCGATGTTCGAATTTGTCGATGGGATTGCGCCCGAGTGCGGGATTGGGATCAAATGCTGGCACAAGCGGCGAATCGGGAGCAGCAACGAGTTCGTCACCTTTAAACGTTCCAGGTTTTGGTGACAATGACTTAAATGGTACGTTGGACTACTCAATTGATTACACTGGCTATCAAAAACTCCTCCGTGAACAGAAGCAGGAACTCGAGCGCGAACGAAAACAAAGACTACAGATCGAAGACCAACTGGAGAAACGCGACGAAGAACTCCAAGACTTGAATGCAGAATTGAAGAAAAAGAATCTAGAACTCGATATAACGAGGAAAAACACAGGATCGCATGCATCTTCTTCATCCTCTTCCACAACAGCCTACGGAGAGCCAGATGAGTTCGGGAATTTGCGGATTCCGAAAGTCGACTGGGAAAATAAAGAGAAGCTCTTAGCGGATAAGCATTTGGAATTAGAGCGTGTTAAATCCCGTAAGGACAAGCTCGAAAAGGATATTCAGGCGGCGAGTTCGGAAGTTCGTCAATCAGCGAAACGATATGAGAAGATGACCGTTGCGGAGACTGAGTTGAAGAAAGTCCGGGAGGAACGCGATTCTCTTAAAGAAGCTCTGGCGAAGTATACGAACGACTACAATGAAACAACCAAGAACGCGGTAGCGCAAGCGACAAACTCGATGAATCAATTGAAAAGACGTCGGGAGGACAAGAGTGGGGAGGAGTGTAAGCAGCAGTGAAAGCGCGATGAGTGCAGACTGCGTCGATTTGACGCCAGGATTCGCACCTTCGTGGTGCATTATTGGGGGCACTGAATGGTACTACAGTTTTGCTTTTTTGAACTTTAGGGAGACATTTTGATATGCGTTCTCGCATTTTCGCATGAGTTCGTGCGAGAAGTTGCATTCTCGGTCCGTGCTGTCCTTTTAGATCGATCCATATTCTAAAACGGCCGACTATTTGCAGTAGTTAGAGGTTATTCATAGCATCGTTTAGCAAATACAAACGGGAAATACTAACTTGTGAACTTGTTACGAACTTGTGAGCTTCTAGTTCCAATTAAGGATAGAGGAGAAGATGTGAGGTCTGTTCGTTGTTGAGCCGCCAGCATTGACATGGTGCATTGTCAGAGTGATTTTCCGTCGAGCGATTTTTGCTGGTTGAGATCTTGTGTTTCAAGCTTTTGTGTAATCATGAGGTTGTGTGTGTGATCGTTTCTGAAAAAACCTGAAAAACGCTTCTGAAAGTCGCTTTGCTTCAAATTGGCTTGTGAAAA
>JACKZZ010017869.1_pt1 | contig 16602 bp, 3 predicted proteins | sample 8027871 | NCBI WGS metagenome assembly JACKZZ01 (sample SAMN15724774, study PRJNA655200) | protist metagenome | isolation source: fluorescence activated cell sorting (FACS) single amplified genomes of... | place: USA: West Boothbay Harbor, Gulf of Maine | collected 2000-07-19
AACGGTACATGCAATTTGTTGCGTAGCAGCTTCAGTTACCCATGTTTCCCCATCTATAGAAGCAAAAGAACCTGGACTTACATTAATACAAGAAGATGGAGTTTGGTTCACAAGCGCATCAGGCCCAATTGCATGATGTTCAGCAATATCGGTTGCACTCAATACACCAGACCAAATACGAAACTCATCGATAGAACCACTAAAACCAGGTCTAGAGTAGCTTACGTCTACAGCATTACCTATTCTATTGATTGCTGTAGCAACTGGTATGACTCTTCCAGCTGTAGATGAGCCACTAATGGTTGTTTTGAGAACACCATTGACATATAATTTCATGTTTGATTCAGGAAGGTCGTAAACAACTACTACATGATCATTTTCCATAAGATTGAATGCAGTTGCTGAATCACAGTTCCATGACCAGCCCATATTATTAGTTGAACCATCTTTTGCTTTTATACCCTGTGCAAGACATGTACTTGCATCACCAAGTCTGCCCAACATAAGACAGTCATCAAAATTTGAACTTGACTGGGAAGCTTTTACTCCAGTTCCAAAAAAAAATAATGTAGATAATGGAATATTTAGGTTTGTTGTAGACACCCACATTTCTACTGTAATAGCTGTACTTCCTTCCATAATATTGAGACCCAAGTCAAAATATGGAGTAGTGGTAATAGAATTACCTTGAAATGTTGCTTTACCATTTGCAATATATAGGTCTGAAGATGCTACACCAGTACTATCTTTCATAATTGCATTTTTTCGCATACCTCCCCACATAGATACATCTGCGGTATCAACTGCAGTTGTACTACCAGCAATATCATTAAATGAGTATCTGTGTAATAAAACTGCAGATATTTTCTTTTCTCTGTATTTATTACTCCTACATGCAACACAACCATTACTTGGTGAGGTAGAATCATAATAAAAACCTGGCTCGCATATAATTGGTACCCACTGAATTGTCACTTTAGCTTGACTTTCAAGACCTTCTATACACTTTCTTAAAGTTTTATCACATCCTTCAAAAATTACTCCTTTTGGTAAACTTATTGTTCCACTAATAGTCCAGGAACTGTCACTGTTCCCTGTTTGAGAATGGATAAGAGCAATATTATTATCATTGACAGCAGTTGTATCAACAATTGTAAATAAACGAGGACTTTCCCCATTTCCTCCTAAAATACCATAACCATAATCTAGAAAGACCCCTATCACACCAGATGGTAAGGATGAGATTACGATGACACTATTATAGTTACCATTAGAATTAGAATTATCCTCTTTATACAATTTCATTGAATTTCCTTCCTTTTGTAAAAAATATTTTCCATCATAGGATAATTTAACATCTGATCGTTTTATATCTAATCCATTCTTTTCAAAAGTTTCTGTCCAAGGATTACTAACTTTTGTAATATCTTTTTTATAAATATGTAAATAACCAATATGCCCAGATTTTACTATAATTGTTGAACCATCACCAGAAATACCAGAAGTATCTGACCAATATGCAGAATCAGATCCATCGGATATTGACATGGGATTTTCAAGATTTTGTACATGAATGAATTGGGAAGTACTAGATGACCATTCCCAAATATCAAGTCTTCCTTTTTTATTTGTATCCGCTGCTGGTGAACCAGTAATTAATGTCAATCCATCATGAGATAAATCTGGATCTTTTCCAAAATCACGAAGACCACTAGTTATCGGACTAAATAATTCTTGATTTGTCCAAGTTTTGGTAACCGAATTGTATTTGAGAGTTAACACTTTACCAGAATCCTTATAGGGTTCACCATAAATAATAGTTTCTCCATTATTGCTTACCTCATAGGAGCACATTTGATTTTTATTACTCCAATAAGTTTTATATATAAAATCTAGCATAAATTTTTTATTAATGTCATTGTATCGATAAATATATAAACCTGGTGATGTCTGTGATATCTGTAAATTCTCAACAACATAAATTTCGCCAGCTCCATCTGTTTTGCAAACTTTTGGTATAGAACTACTTAGTGTATTACATCCATCCCAATCCATTAACCGACTTCCCATGATATATTCATTATTTATTTCATTATTAGTTTTGGTTACACAACCACTGCATATATTCGTTATTCCACATTGACTGCAACTTTGAGCCCAATGTAAAATTGGAAATTGTTTCTTTTGAAAAACTACTAATATGTTCCCATTTCCACTCATTTTAGGATTACACCCAAACAAGTTTCCACCCATTAATGTTTGAATTGGTGGATCGTATGTACTCCTATATACACCACCACCACCACGTGCTGTACCAGCTAGAGCATTAGTATCATCATATACATCTAATGAGTATAATGATGCTTGTACAATTTGTTCTCTTTGCCAATTATTTGTTGGATCTGATGATATATCACTATTCCTAAATATAGCTGATGATGAACCTGCTGCACCATCAGCACCCATTAAAAACAATACAGTTGTACTTGATGGTAAAAATGATATAGCATGATATTTAAATGATGTATATATACCAAAATAATTTGATGATGCTATGATAGATGTCCATGTTACACCACTATCTATAGTTTTCCATACTTTGCCACCATTACCACATACAGCACCTATTGATGTACTTGCCATTGATGAACCATATAATGTATCACCATCTGCATCTGGTATAGTTGTTGCAACAGTCCATGTTGTGCCACTATTAGTTGTAAAAATGATTGTACTATCAGCACCAACAGCTATAGCATGCGTATCAGCATATGCCCCTACACCATTTAATTGTGCTTGATTACCAGCTACATCGTTGAATTTGGTCCATGATGTACTTGCTGTTAACGGTGATGAATTACCTATACCAGTAGCAGATGCTACACTACATGAACCACCAACAACATATATACTTATTGTACTTGTACCACTATTAACACTTGATATACCAATAGACGAACCAAATATAAAAAAATTGAAATTATTATTTCTTATAATAGTTTCTGCTGTAAAATCATCATTCGAATATACAACAACACCCAATATACCATTATTATATGTTACTGTATCATAATTTACACCTACAATTAGTTTATGATGCATATATGTGTTGCCAAATTTTACTGTTGTACCTAATGATAAATCAGTTAGAATTTCTGTTGACGATGTTCTTTTTGTTGACCATGTAATTCCGCCATTTATGCTATTTGATAAAACTCCAGATGAAGCAGAAGAGCCTGCTGCCCACATTATAGATTCACTGAAATACTTTATACCATAATAATCTACATTGTCATTAGCTACATCCATTGCAGACCATTCTGCATCGATGCATAAAAGTAATAATATTTGCAATATTGCCCTAAGATAATAAAAACTACTTTTCATCATTATCAGCTCTAATTTATGCAAATTGAAAGACGTTTTAAATGCACCACTTAAGTGTTAATTCACGTAATTCCAATAATATTTCAATCAATAAAGTTTTAGTTATGAAACAGATCTCTTGAAATGGGAAAAATCTATCCCAAAATGAAAAGATTCAGTTATTCTAAGATGCTTGTCATAGACAGTAGAGTTCATATTCAAAAACATCGTAATCAATTTGAATAAATTAGTGATTTACTAGATTGTAAAAACTTCAGGACATTACATTTGTTGATTATTTTATAGCAATTCTCTTCTCATGAGTTCACCTGCATCAGAAAAAGCTCGCAGTCTTCAAGACTTGATTGTTCGTTTTTGCAAAAACACGGATGTTGAATCTGTTTTGGTGTTTTGCAGACAAGAGTTCTCCATTGACGAGGGAAATGAAGTACAAATTTTTGTTGATACGATACACTCACATTTAGAGGAGATCTTTACTTTATTAGAAATATCAGACTCATTACTATCTGCATCACAAGCCAATTTAGCAACTCAAGTAAAGAATGCTAAAGGTAGGACTGAAGTACAAGCACCAGACAATCTTTTATCTATCAATGACATTCGCGCCATATACACAGCATTAGAGTTGATATGGGAATGGTCTATCAAACCAGCTTTTGCTGGTAATACTGGTAATACTGGTAATGCTGGTGCTAGCAGTCAATGCAATAGTGAAAATGAAAACAATTTATTGAATATTAATCTTGTCTATAGTGAAGGAGACAATGTACGGCATCCTCGTTCACTTTTCTTGACAGCAATATTAATCAAGGATATCTCAACTCATTTAACCACACTCCCCACAGCGGCAGCGACAATAGCAACAGGTAGAAACATTGTTCTGAAACGCCTAATTACTATATTTAAGGCAGTTCATAGTGACCATGTTGGACATCTCATTATGGACAGATTCACTAGTCGTGCACTCTGGGGATTCATTGTTATAGCTGGAGAAAAAAAAATGGAAGGAAGAAATATGACTATTTATGATACAAAAGACAAAACCAAAGGTCCAATAGAGAATGCTTTGCAAATAATCAATTCTAATTTAGAAGATTCTAATCTTTGTTCTGATGCATGTATACTGTTATTGCATGCTACAATGACTGGCATAGGTGGTGTTGGAACAAATCGTCCTTTCATTATAGCAGCTTTGAGATCAGCATCACAAGGTCCAATGTGGATAAAAAAAGGTACAGCTCGTCTGATGAAGATCATGTTATTATCGAATGGTGGACTTGAGGCTGTCTTACAGGGATATTTGGATGGTCATGTAGATTCTCCGCATGTGTTACCAATACAACAACGACTTGCACAACTGTTGACTTCAATACCAGAGGGTGCAGATCCTGAAATATACTTACTTGCAGTATGTAAGCAATTAGTACCATTATTTATATTAGCTGTAAGAAATGAGGATAGTATGTTAGTAAAAGTACTATCATTAGTTATAGCGAGATTATGCACAAATACACCGACTATGGCAATGAGAGGTGTACTTGTTCCACTAGCTCAACCATATTGGTGTGTATTACACGAAACTAAAGAGTATCAGAATGCGCAATCAGCTGGACAAAAAAGAATACAGGTAGCATTAGATCTAGGTAAAATTGCCTATAGTGAAGCGCTTAAAGACTTCGATTCTTTAAGTAAAAGTAAAAATAAGAAAGAGAAAGATGGTCGTCTCACTGGGTCCATGACATTGACAATCGCTATGCGTGTTATGTACTCACTGTTAGCTTATGCTACACCACCACCTACAATGTATCGAGTACTGCATAAAGTTGGTATTGGAAAAGCTCTCCTTACTGTTTCATCCAGGTGTCAATCACTAAACATAGTCAAATCATCAGATACAGCAAAAGCAGTATTTTCTTTTACTTGTATATATTTAAGTAATTGTGACCCTTTTTTAGCCTCACAAGATTTGTTGCATGTTGGTATCACAAATCCACATGTTGTAATGGAACCTGATGTTAATGGTAATCTAGAAATTAGAAAAAAAGGACCTGGTAATTCTAATGGTTTTGACATTAGCGCTTTATTAGGCATGGCTGGTGCTGGTGCTAGTGCTGGTGTTAGTAGCTCTGAAGCAATGGATCTTCAAAGTATGTTGAGTGCACTTCAAAATGAAAATAAAAGTGATCAAAATAGTAATAGCAAGAACAAGAATATGAGTGATGAATCAGACGGTCAGTCCCTCGAAAGCATCTTGCAACTTGCTGCTTTACGTGCACAAATTGAAGAGTCTAGTTCTACTGATAGTGACAATGCCAGTAACCTAGGTGCCCAAGTTTTGGCAGATCGTGGAAAGGAGTTGATTAATGTCGGCACATTTGGTCGCTTGTTAGCGGGTTTACTTCTTGATGTAATTGAAGCACAAGCTCCCACATCTACTCCAACCACTGCAACAACTGAATCAAAACAAACTGAGAATGGTTCTGCAGCTACTGTTGCTACAGCTGCTTCTGGTGCGATCTCAGCCTTATTTCTTCATTGTTTATCAACATTTTTGGATACTTCTGATAAAACGATTCCATTGCCACCTACACCTGGAAAAAGTAGTAGTGTTGCATCGAATAATACGACTGCAACAAAAGCACAATGTGGTATGTTGCTAATGATACTACAGTCACACGTACCAACATCAGTTTTGTTACAAGAAGGTGCGCAGGTGTTGCAATTGTTAAAAACGTTTTTAGAATCAAGTGCAAAACGGTTACATGGAATACAATTGCAAATAGACAGAGAAGAAGAACGAATGCAAAATGCAATAGATCGTTCAAGGGTAGCAGCTTGTAAAAGTATGAAAAATAGTCAAAACATGAGCATGAGCATGAGAATGAACAAGGAAAAGGAAAAGAGACGCCCACTTATAGAAGAAATAGGAAATGATGGTAAAAAAAGTGGTTTCAAGTATAGTCATGCTGATAGCAATGACGACGATGACGATGACGATGACGAGGAAGGGGAACCTGATGATGATCAAGAAGCACTATCAGCAGTTTTAGGTTTATTATCTGCATTGCTCACAGCAGGGAACGAAAAAAGAACAGAAAAAGAAGAAAAGACCTTGAAATCTATGTTACCTTTTTTGCAAATTGTTGCTAAACAGGAAACAAGAATGGATATTCGTGAAGCTGCTTCTGAAGTAGCATTAACACTATTGACTCGTGGGCTTGAAGTAAAAAGCGATAGTCCACAAATTCATACCTCTACAATTCCTGAAGTTAATGGTACCGACAACGAACATGGACATCCAATTGAATCAGCATTTGCTTCTGCAAAATCTTTGCTTGAATCAGATCAACCATCAGAACGTGCCCTTGGAATAAGAACAATTTTAATTGCGTTAAGAAGTACAAGTATATCAAAATTTGCATATATGAATGAAAATCAAATTCATATTGCTTGTACTAAATTAGTAAATGTTTTGAATGATAATGAAAGTTTTGTTTATTTAAATGGAATTCATGCAATAGCAGCATTAGCAGCGCATAATCGAGTATATGTAGTCAATTTTTATGTTGAAATCTTTGAAAATATTCCAAGAGAAGAAAATAATTATGGTTTGATGGTTTCAGATAGGCATCGTGCTATAATTGCAGAAGCATTATCAATGATACTGAGACGTTCTGGTTCTACAGCACCAAAATTAGTTCCATCGATTATTTCTGCATGTTTAAAAATTGTAAGAAATTTGCGTCCAAATAGTCACGTAATGCAGTCAGTGACACAAAGCGGCACCAATTTTCAAAAATTACGTTTAAAACCAACTACTGCCATTGCTGATATCACTGAAAGTGAAATGAATGATGATAAAAAAGATGATACAGTTGATTTACAAGAACCAGAACTTCCATCTGTTCCAATAGAAACGGCAGTATTAGCAGATCAATTACTATTAAGACAATCAGCATTATCATTATTAGCAGATGCAATAGCATTTGCAGGATGGACATCTCAAAAGTATATGACTGATGTTGTTGATGTTGCTGTCGGTATATTAACACTCGAAACAGGATATAATGAAGTAATGCGTTTATCACGACGTACAGCTAGTTTCCTTTTACGTTATATAGTAAATGGTTTACAAGAAAAGTTATTTATTATGGGTGGACCTGGCGAAGGAGGAATTGGAACTGATTCAGGATCACATTTACTTCTTATTTATCGTACATTAAAACTTTTAAGTGATGATCATGATGACGTTGTGAAACTTCATGTTCAAACTGCTTTGTCACAAATTGGTGAATTGGTTAGAGAAGATATTTCTAGTAATATGGGTGTTAATGAGAAAGCACCGAAGATTACTATCCTTTAATATATATAATAGAATAAGGAATACGGAATATGGAATATAGAATGTGAATGTAGATATTGTTATTTTATAATTATGGTTTTGGTTTTGTTACTTTTGTTAAATTTTACACATTCAAATATAAATATAAATATAAATTTCCTTGTACTTCATGAACTCTTTGCTTTGCATCTATTCGATGCGCCTCTTAGCAATATCTCCTAACAAACTTGCTCTGGCACCAGTTGCTTTGGGTGGGATCTTAACTTCTCCTGATGGAGGTGGTACAGGTGCTGATACTTTTGCTGCCGGTGCGGGTGGTGCAGCTTTTGCTGCAGGTTCCAGAGGAGGAGGTGGTGCTCCACTTCCGCCACTACCACCATTTGAATTTTCTACAAGTGTCATATCAGCATCAGAAAATCCTTCCATAGCCATTTTATTTCTCACTACTGGCATAGGCAATCCGACGTCCAGCATCTTTTTGAATTTTATCAAATCATCCCTAAGACCAGCTGAAGGTGCTGGTGCGGGTGGTGCAGTAGGTGTACTACTTTGATTAGTAGAAGCAGGTCGTGATGATGATGATGCTGCTGAAGAAGTTGGTGGGTTTCCAGGTGCAGGTGCAGCACCAGGTGCACTGTCGTTAAATGCAAAAGTTCCACTACTTCTAACACTAGATGGACGAGCTGCTCTTCCTCCACCTTTAGAACTCATACGTCTAGATGATCTATTATTACTACCACTATCACTAGGTGGTGCGGAACCAGTTCCAACAACATCAGGTGCTTGACCAATTTCCCCAGATAACGCATTGTCAACTTCTAAAAAAGCTTTTAAATCATCCTGACAATGATGTTTTTGAAATTCCACAACTTGTCCATTATTAACATTAATAACTTTTTGCCAATATATATTTAAATCTTCACGTCTTTTTTCAATGAAATCATGCGCAACTTTATTCCAAACAAATGTATTTGCTGGTGGAAATTCGATACCATCCATTTGCCAACCTAATGTTGTTGATATACTTTTATTTAATGTTTCAAATTCACTATAACGTCTCCATACACTCCATCTATATACTAATTCTTTTTGAACTCTACGACTAACAACCCTATATTGGCATGCTACCTCATATTCACAAAATTGATTACCTTTAGGATCTAATGATAAACGTGTTTGACGTATTGTACTCATAAATGCATTACCTTTTTCAGAACTTATAGCAAGTCCAGCAAGTTTTGGTGCATTTTGTGCTTCCTTTTTTTTATAATATTCTGTTGCATTCATAAATTTAAATGTTTTCCTTATTAAATTACGATCTTTTACTGTTGCAAGAACATCATCAAATGGTACAACATCTAAACGATTATCATTGATTTGATAGAGAACATCACCTGCATGAAGTCCACCATGCTTTTGCAATGGACCGAATTTACCATTTTTAAGACGTTCAAATGCTTTAATTACAGCTGCATTACCGTCACGATCTCCTTCAAGAAGTACACCATATGGTCCATCTGGTGTGACGCTAATAGATACAATGTCTCCAGCGGCAGTGTCCTTTGCTGGACCACTAAGAGATTTACTCATTCTGAATACAATTAACCTTTAATTTCTTATTAACTATCAAAACTAAATTTAGTAAGATTTTGTGGGAAGTGGGACCCATTGAAACGATTGTAAAGAAGGAAGAAGGGTCATCATCTTTGGTTATCCCACTATTCAAGAATCACAGAAAACATTGCTGTTTTTAATTAAAAAACAAAAATGAATAATTGGTTACAGATCATCGCTTAACAAGCAGAATTTACTAAATCTCTGGATAATGCATAGTATATCTGCGCCTAACTCACCTCAGCGTGCAAACGTTTATGGTGAATTACCTGAGCATAAGAAAAAGAAGCCAAGTGCTCGAGATATCATGGATATTATGAATAGTCGTAAAAACTTCCGTGGTGTATCGAAAGCGTTCGATAGTCTTGTTCAAGAAGGTCATAATGAAGTGGATAGTGCAAAACGTGCAATTCCATCTGAATTAAATTTATATAAAACATTATTAAAACTCCCTAAACCAATGAAATCATTAAAATTTCTAAGTACACGTAAATATTGGTATCATAAAAAAATTGCTTTTAAGCATTGGTTATCAATCCTTCAAATATTTTGGGATGAAAGACAACATTATAATGATTGTATTATACGTATACAACGTTGGGCAAAACATATAATTGTTATGAAAAAAATATGGATATTAAATGAAGTAGATGATAATGATGGTGATGGTGATGGTGATGGTAAACCTGTTGATAAAACTACAGCATTTGCTATAAATTCAGTAAAATTAATAAAAGGGCAAATAACAACAATAATACAAAAATATATAAGAAGATGGTTATCAAAATCATTTGCATTACCAAGACAAATAATCATTAAACGTAATTATATTAATAATAAAATGTCATTACGGATACAACGTTTATTTCGTGGTTATTTCACACGCGCTATGTTTTGTAATTATGAAAAAAAATTATTGTTAAAACAATTAAGATTATGGGCACAAGGTAGTACTCAAAAGTTATTAGGACGTAGTGATTTAGCTGATGCAAAGTATCAGCACATGATTTTAAGGGGTATATATATGGCTGCACTACCAAGTAGACCATTAAGAAATTTACCAACATTAATAGATATTTTGTCTTTAAGAGGTTCACTGCAAAAATTACAAGATTCAATTGAAACAGAACATAGTATATTACAAACAGAATATAATAATAGAACAAAAGAAAGATTAATAATGAAATTTCAAGATATAACAGATCAATATATTAGAAATAACATAGCAATACAATTAGCAAATGATATTCAATCAAAGCAGGATGCAATAAATAAAAGAAATCGTATTATAGAAGAAGAATTAAAATTAAAACAAAGAAAAAATGCTATGTCTGTTATGGCATATTACAATTTAGAACAAAATAATCAACGTGTTGAACGCGAACAAATGTTTCGTGAAGAACATAAAATGAGAAAATATATACAATATATTAATAATCGTTCTTTAACTATCATACAAATTGATCATGAAAAAATGTTAAATGAAGATGAAATATCGAAAAAAATAAGAAATTATAATTTTGAACAAATAAAACAAAAAGAAATTTTAAATGCAAGTGCATTAGCTGTAAAAAAAGCACATTTACAGAAAACTGGTGGTAACTCATTAGATAAGGAATGTGTATTATTTCATAATATTATCCCAAATTGGGCACAATATATTGATAATAGAACTATAGAAGAAAAAAGAATCGACGAAATTAAAAATATTTTATGTACATCTTTGAAGGATATTGAATTTTGTTCAAAACTAAGAAAAAAAGCAGGTGAAAAAATACCTCCAGCATTACCTGAAGATGTTTTAACACATAAAAAGATTTTATCTGGTTTAAAATTTCAATGTTATAATCATATTGATGATGATATAATGAAACAAAGAATAAATTTAGGTCATTTAAGATGTTTAAAAAATGAAAGAAAATTATTTTATATAAAATTACAAAATGTTATTTCTGATTTTATTCATAAACATTCAGAATTAAATAAAATTAGAAATATATTAAAATCAAATAAATTTCAATCAAGAGGTGAAAAACATATTGAACAAAAAAAAGCACAAAAAAAAGAATGTGAAATGCCTGCAGCTAGAGCTGAAGTAATTAGACATTGTAGAAGATACGGTGATGTCTATAAAGCTGAAATTGAATTATTTTTAAAATTATTTATGTCAATTCGTCAAAATGCACCAAATATGAAAATTATAAAAACAAAATTGCAACCACCACCCATATCTGTATCTGTATCTGCATCTGCATCTACGTCGGCATCTACAAATGTAGACGCGAACATGAAGTCAAATAATAACAATAATACTGATACTATTAATAATAGCTCGATCGCTAGTACTAGCCATATTGCCAGTAAAAGCGATAGTGGTGGCAGTCCAACAAAGGTAACTAGTTTAGCTTCGAAATGGAAGGGTGCTGCATTGAAAATTGGCAAGACGACAACTGAAGAAGTAATCGATACACAACATCAATCAAAGCCTTCAACTCCTAGCTTTGCATCACTTGATTCTGGTAAGGACAAGTTATCTATCACTCCTAAGGCTACTGCTACTGCTACTACTGCTGTTAGTGTTAGTACTAGTACTAGTACTAGTACTAGTGCTAGTGCTAGTGCTGCTGTTGATACTAGTGATCATGATATTACTGGTATTACTGGAGAGACCTCTTCATCTTCATCTTCATCTTCATCTTTATCTTCTGGTATGCCCTTAGAAGACATTTTACCTCCACAAACAGATATAAATGACAGAACTAATATGCATGCAAAATGGGCAAAGAATATTGGAATTAATGAAGATGGAACTGCAGAAAAGGATATGGACGATGAAGAGATCAAACGTAGACGTGAGTTTTGGGGAACAAATATCAGTGAACATTGTCGTGTTGGAATTATTCGAGGAATGATTGAACCAGAAGATGGCTTTCCATTGCCTTTTTTTGCACTACCACCATCATATCCCATTGAAAGATCAGCAAATGATGGCGATAGTGTCCCTGTAATAATACGTGATTTTTCATCATCACAACGTAACACATCTCTTGGTTCATCCCTTCGTGAACAATTTGGTTTAGAATTTTCTGATAATGATAACGATTCACTTAACTCTGGTTATAGTAGTAAAAGTGGTATAAATAAAAATAAAAATAAAAATAATCAAAACTCAACAAGTAAATCAGCAAAAAAAAAACAAAAAGATGCAGAAGAAAAAGAACAACAACGTTTAGCAGCAATAGCAACAAAAAAAGAATTACGTAATAATTCTATCCCTGGTTTCACATCATACACATTGAGAAATGCTAATGATTATGATTTCATTCAATGGGCCTATGATATACAATTATGGTCAGGTAATATCAATTCATGGATGACATGTGTTGAAGAAAAATGGCGTAATATTCATAGAGCATCATTAATAACATCATTTCAGCGTATGGAATGGATGATGAATTCTGATGAAATAGATAAAAATTGTCTAGATAAATTTAGAAAACCATCAAATAGAGGTGATAATGATGTTTTATCCTATAAATATGATTATATTAATTGTAATGATGATATAAATTCATTAAAATTTCATAAAACATCTAAAAAAATTGCTACACCATCAAGTAATGTTGCCAATTATGACCCATTGATTTTATATGAGATTTCATTATGTAAAATTAATTGGGAATTTCATTTACAGGATAATAATACAAATGAATATTATAATTTAATTATTACATCTGAACAAGCTGAAAAATATTTTGGTTTACATCCATTTAGTCATATAGCACTATTTTTATTGCAAAATCGATTAAAGGGGGGTAATTTAATGACAATACAAAAACAAGCAAATATTACTAGAGATGGTGTCTCAAATCGATGGACACGTTCTATTGCAAAATCATCTCATCCAAAAATGCTTACAAAATCAGTATCAACAAGTAGTCCAGTGAAAAAGTTAAGTTTAGGCAACTTTAAAAATGCTGCCAAGAAAATTGCTAAGCAATCAAAAAATAGTAGTAATGATGATGTAGCCACAACTGGATATGATGAGAGTGATGTTTCAGTTTCTGTTGTAGATCCTTATGATTCTGAATCTAGTGCTGGAACTATTACTAGTCCTAATAAAAGAGCGATGACATCACCGAAAAACAGAGATGGCAATGTTTCTGATGGTGAATACAGTACAGATGGTTCTATTGGTATTACCCGCAGAAGTAGCATTTCTGCTTCTACTTCTACTTCGCCAACAACATCACGACCAAATTCACGCAGTATATCTTCACCTGATCAACGAGGGTCACCAGTAAGACCTTTTAGTAGAGGAACTGATAGTAAAATCACTCCTATTGTCGAGAATGTTGACGTGAGACCTTCAAGTAGAGGTAGAGGAACCAGTGATGTGATTACTCCGTTCGATGTAGCGAACAGAGGTACAAGTAATAATTCAGCTACAAGTGGTAGTGATACAAGTCCTACAAAAAGTACTTCACGAATTTCAGGTAGTAGTACTAGTGGTGGAGTACATCAACAACGGAAACAACAAAAATTTAACTTTGATGATGATAGTAGAAAATCAAGGGAAAATGCAATGGAACGTTCCAAAGCTGTAAAAGATGCCAAAAAAATTTTAAGATTGCAATACGCTGATGTCAATGCCCCAATACGTGCATATATAGATAAACCTGAATCAAAATTATCTTTTTATCATCAAAGTAATATTATAAAAAAATTTATGATAGAAGAAAGAAAACAAATGAAAAATATTATTACTGTGCTTTTAGACAGAGACTTGTTGACGTTGTTGGGGAGACCAAAAGCAGTGCCAACATTTGAAGAACTTCAATCTACCAAATCTGTATCTCAATCTGCATCTGTGAGTACAAATGCGAAAGATTCTCTACCAAAGGCGTCACCTTATCTAGACTCCCTTGGGTTGGGCCATGCCGGTAAACCATCCATACCTACATCTGCTGGATCTGGCACTGGTACTAGCGTTAGTACTGATACACATAAACCTTCACCTATGGAAGTAACAACTAGTATTAGTCAGAAAAAAGTTGCTCCTGCTCCCGCTCATGGAGGAATTAAAAGGGCTAGTAGTACAGTAGGTCTTCGTAAAATTGGCGGTGGCGGTGTTGGTGTTGGAGCTTTGTCAAAGTTGCAACGTGCCTCCAGTACGATTTTACGTGATACTGCTTTAAAAAAAGAAAAAGCAAAGAAAGTTGCAGCTGCATCATCAAAAAAACAAAATGAAACAACATCAACATCAACATCATCTTCATCTTCATCTTCATCTTCATCTACATTTTCAAACAATGTACGTATTGGTATAAATATTTATTTTCACAAATGTTTACCAACATTATTTGTTCAAACAGTCAAAACAATGGAAGATATAACAATATTGGTTCCAAGATGGATGAGGCCTATATGCTATTGGGGCGATGAAGCAGGACAAGAACCATTTTGGAGACGTTTACAATTAGAAGAACATGGTGGTATAATTGGTAAATATACTTTAGCAAATAGGAAAGATAATCGCATTGAAAAAACAGCAAAAACATTAGCATATGGTTTACATGTAAGATTGTTATGCGCACATAGTGCTAAGGAAGCAATTGTTGCACCTGTTAGACAAAAACTTGAAATTGATTGTATGAATTGGGAAGATGCATTATCAATATCAATGAGACAAGTATGGCGTGCTAGACGTCAAAGATTATCAAAAGTTAAATCGTTTTCATTAAGTAATTTAAAAAAAAAAAAATCTAATTTCGATGGTTTTTGGGCATTAGTTAAAAAAATAAAAGATTTTGGTATTTCTATTTTACCAAAATATGATCCAGAAAAATGGCATATTTCACGTTTGGCAAAACGTCCTATGTTACAAGGACAAACTATGGCATATATATCGAATCATGCAGAATGTGAAGTAGATCGTGGTAGTCAAGCAGATTCTCAGAATCCTGATTATTCACAATTATCAAAATTAGCTAGAGATAGAGTAGCAATATTATCACGTAAATATAGTTGGGTTACAGGTGAAGAAGTTCGTGTTGATGCTGCAACAGGTAAACATAAAAATTTAATTGAACCTAATCAAAAAAATACAAATCGTGCTAGAAATTTAATGAAGCAACTTGCTGGTACAGCAAATGTTAATGAAATGTTGGATGCTAGTGCTAGTGCTAATTCTAATACTAATACTAATACTAATACTAATACTAATGCTTCACCGGATAAGGTTGATGCTGCTGCTACTTCTAATTCTACTTCTGCTACAGGAGGAGGTAATAATCTAAACAAGTCTTTGGAAGCAATGCAAGAATTCGAACGCAATGCACTCCGAGCTTTGTCACAATGGCCTAAAATACCAGAATGTTGGGTATGTGGTGGAAGTAAAACTGTGGTAACTGTTATGCGAGTTATAGACCAAGAAGCTGCTGTTCCAAGAGGTGGAATTATAGTAGAATTAGTATCAGGTGCTGGTGCTACAGAGTTGCGTTGTGGTTTTCAAGGTAAAAGGGCGTTATGCGACGATGATAAGAAGTCATTCGGTAACTTTATAAGTGTAAAAAGTAATGGTAATGGTACTGGTACTAGATCAAGAGTATTAAGTGTTGATGCAAATAAAAGAATGCGTCAATGTGAAACACCAACAAAAGAATTGCCAAATATTGATGCTTATTTTTCAACAGTCTTATTGACAATATACGAATCACGCCACTCATTTAATGAAGCAAAAAATATTATAGCTAAAATTCAAGGTATGCTAAGGATAAGAAGAGCAAGAGCTCGTATACAGTTCTTAAAAGATGCTATACAACGAAGATTATTGCAAGAATCTATGGCTAATGCTGACAGTGATGATGATGATGATGATGGTGATGTCGATGGAGATGATGATGATTTGGATGCGCAAGCACTACCACCTGTTATGCTCAAAAGGTGAGGTGAAAGTAGATAGAATGGAAATGAAGAATTAATTTATTTCTGGTAGTATATATTATTTTACATCCGTAGAGTGAAGTGTAGTGTAGTGTAGTGTAGTAGTAATAGTAGTAAAATTGTGAATTTATTTTATTTATTGTTAAATATTGGAACGTACTAATCATAATGACATGTGCCATCACATTTAGCTAACTGTCCTTTCCTCCTTCTCTCTAAAATGTTGGCTTATAATCTTGAGGAATAAGACAAGAATGAAACATGTGAAGAATCTTTGTACCACTAACTCAACTGACATCCCATCTAGAGAGATA
>JACKZZ010003780.1_pt1 | contig 16585 bp, 20 predicted proteins | sample 8027871 | NCBI WGS metagenome assembly JACKZZ01 (sample SAMN15724774, study PRJNA655200) | protist metagenome | isolation source: fluorescence activated cell sorting (FACS) single amplified genomes of... | place: USA: West Boothbay Harbor, Gulf of Maine | collected 2000-07-19
AAATTCCAAAATGATAAAGATCTAATCATGAAATACCGTTCGGTAGCTAACTATCCTGAAGTTGATATGGCTATTGAAGATATATGTAATGAAGCAATTACAGATGAGAATGGCATTATTGCTAAGTTAAACCTTGATAATCTAGACCAAGCAGATAAAGTTAAAGACCTTATTCAAGATGAATTTAATAGAATTCTTAATTTAACTAATTTCTCTGCAAATGCATACGATACATTTAGACGTTGGTATATAGATGGACGTTTATTTTTCCATTGTATTATTAACGAGGCTAAACCAGATGCTGGTATAATTGAGATGAGACAGATTGATCCTACAAAAATTCGTAAGATTAAAGAGACTGAGAAGGTAAAAGATCCAAAGACCGGTGCTGATCTTGTAAAAGAGGTTGGTGAATATTACCTTTATCAAGATGATGTAATGACAAACAACGGTGAAGGATTACGTATTAATACTGATTCTGTTATTCAAGTTAACTCAGGTCTGCTCAACGAAGAACGCAATAAGGTTATTGGCTACTTAAATAAAGCCCTGAAACCTATTAACCAATTAAGTATGATGGAAGATTCCCTTGTCATCTATCGTATATCAAGAGCACCTGAACGCAGAATATTCTATATTGATGTAGGTAATCTACCTAAAGGTAAAGCTGAAGAGTATTTGAATTCTACTATGAACAAATACCGTAACAAAGTTGTATATGATCCTACCACAGGAAATATTAAAGATGAGAAGATTCATCGTAATATTATGGAAGATTTCTGGTTACCACGTAGAGAAGGTGGTCGTGGTACTGAGATTGATACACTTCCAGGCGGTTCTAATCTTGGTGAGATTGAAGATATTCAATACTTCCAAAACAAATTATATAGGGCTTTAAATATCCCTATGAGCAGACTAACAGAAGCTGATGCGTTTTCAGTTGGCCGCTCATCCGAAATTACTCGTGACGAACTTAAATTCCAAAAGTTTATAGATCGTTGCCGTAATAAATTCTCAACACTTTTTTATGAAGCACTGAAGAGGCAGTTAATCCTTAAAAAGATTATTGTGCCAAGTGACTGGGTAAATATCCGCGAAGAGATTGTTGTTGAGTATTCCAGAGACAATTACTATGCTGAACTTAAAGATGCAGAAATCCTTAAGGAACGTATAGAAACACTTCAAATGATGGATGAATATATTGGAACGTTCTGGTCTAAAGACTGGGTACGCAGAAATATTCTGAAATTGGATGATGAAGCTATCAAGCAGATTGCTAAAGATAATAAAGATGATCCGATAGAACCTGGTGATATTAACCCAGATTTATCGGGTGCGACTATATAAACATATTGTAATACATAAAGTTTACTGGAAATAAACATTTTTATAAATACTATACAGAGAGATTATGACAACAAGAGAACTAATTGACAACATAAAAACGGGTGATGCACAACAAAGCAACAATACTTTTAATAGTATTATGCAAGATAAGATAATAAGTGCATTGGATAATCATAAACAAGAAGTTGCTTCGAAAATGTATGGAGCATCTAATGACGCTCCAGCAGTTGAAGAACCTGCTGTGGAGACAGAGACAGGGGAAGTTGAAGCGAATGCTGACGTTTAAGGAATCATTTAATGAAGTAATCGAAGCTAAATTGAAGCTCCCGAAGGGTGAAAAGGTAGCCAAGGAATTAACCAAACTTGGAAAAAAGAAAAATGTGACCGCTGTTATCACAAGCAAGTTTAATCTATATATTGATGGTGTAAAGCTTGATAAGTATAAAGATTTAGCTAGTGCTGAAAAAGCAGTAAAAGAATTCATCAAATTAATGGGAGCGTAAATGAAGTTAATCACAGAATATACTCAGCACCAACTTGGCTATTCAATAGAGGAAGCTAAGAATGGTAAGAAGAGTACCTTTTTAGAAGGTGTTTTTATGCAAGCTGAGAACAAAAATAAGAATGGACGTATATACACACGTGAAGTTCTTACAAAAGCCGTTGATAGATTTGTCAACGAGCAAGTTATTACAGGTCGTGCAGTTGGTGAATTGAATCACCCTGATGGCCCTTCCATTAATTTGGATAAAGTTTCTCACAGAATTACTGAACTTAAATGGGATGGTAATAATGTGATGGGAAAAGCACTTATTTTGGATACCCCTATGGGTAAGATTGTAAAAGGTCTTGTTGAAGGTGGCGTGCAACTTGGAGTGTCTAGTCGTGGTATGGGAAGCCTTTCTATGAAAGATGGTGTTAACTATGTAGCAGATGATTTTATGCTGAACACAGTTGATATTGTACAGGATCCTTCTGCCCCTAATGCATATGTAAATGGCATTATGGAAGGAGTTTCTTTTGAGCAGGATAGACCTGGTCATTTCGTGAAGGTAATTGAAGAAGGTGAGACAGAAGTGAAAGAATCTAAAGTGACGTTCTCGGAAGAGCAACAATCGGCAGGTTTTGAGCATTTCCTCTCTAAACTATAATCTCTATAGGAGAAAACATAATGTCTGAAGTTAAAGACGAAATTGTTGAAGATGTAGCAGAGGTTATCGTAGAGGATACGCAAGTAGAAGCAGAAGTGGAAACACCAGAAGCACCTCTTACGGAAGCTCGTACAGTATCAGCAATACAAGCCTCAATGACAGGAATGTCTAAAGAGGGCCTTGACGCGATCTTCGAAGCAGCGAAAAAAGCAGAAGCGAAAGCTAAAGTGGAAGACGATGAAGAAGAAGAGGACGATGAAGGTGATGAAGATGAAGGCGATGTTGAAGAAGGTAAAGCTAAGAAGGAACAAGTAGATGACGAAGGTGATCTAGAAGGTAAATCAAAAGCTAAGAAAAAGAAAGTCAAAGCTGATGATGGTTCTGAAGGCGATACAGTAGAGTCTAAAAAGAAATTTAAAGAAGATGTTGAAGCGTTAATTAAAGACGAAGATACATTATCTGAAGGTTTCAAAGCGAAAGCTGAGACTATCTTTGAAGCAGCACTGCAATCAAAAATCATTTCTGAAACAGCAAAATTAGAAGAGAGATATGCTTCTGATCTAGCTGGTGAAGTTGAAGCTATTAAAGAAGATTTAGTTGACAAGGTTGACGGTTACTTAACATATGTAGTCGAAAACTGGATGAAGGATAACGAAGTTGCGATTGAGCATTCTTTGAAGTCTGAAATCACTGAGTCATTCATTGATTCACTAGGTCAGTTATTTAGTGAGCACCACATTAACGTTCCTTCTGATAAGGGTGACATCTTAGATGCTCTATCTGAAGAAGCGAAAGATGCTAAAGCTCAGTTAAATGACGCAACTGCAAATGCTATGGAACTTGCTGAGCAAGTTAAAACTTACCAACGTAAGGAAATCGTAGCAGAAGCATGTGAAGGCTTAGCGGCAACTGAAGCTGCAAAAGTAAAAGAATTAGCAGAGGCTGTTGAAGCTGATGATAACGAATCTTTTGCATCTAAAGTAGCTACAATTAAGGAATCTTACCTTAAGAAAGATACCGCGGTAGAAGCAACTCCGGAAGTTGATGCTATTACTGAGGATACACAAGAACAAGATGTTTCTGATAATATGAAGAAGTATCTTAGCGCAATTCAGCGCACAACGTCCATCTAATAGGAGAATTTTAAATGGAAATTAATAGACAAGTATTACAGGAAAAATGGGCTCCTGTACTTGAGTCTCAAGAAGCTGGCAAGATCAATGACGCACACAGACGTCAGGTGACTGCAGTTGTTCTAGAGAACCAAGAAAGAGCATTATCAGAAGAACGTTCTTTAACGGAAACTGCTGCTAACGCTACTGGCTCAAACATTGATAATTGGGATCCTGTCCTAATTAGCTTAGTAAGACGTGCGACTCCTGCAATGTTAGCATTTGATCTAGTTGGCGTACAGCCAATGACTGGACCAACTGGCCTAATCTTTGCAATGAAGTCTAAGTACAGCACTCAAGGTGGTACTGAAGCATTATTCAACGAAGCTGACACTGGTTTTTCTGGTGCTGCTTCTGGTGACTTAGGTACTGCGGACGCTGGTAACAACGATCCGTTCTCTGGTGACGATCCAACTTCAGGTCCATCTGCTGACGCGGCTGACTCTGATACTGTTGCTGAGTATATGCCTGGTTCAGGTAACGCTACGGCAACTGCTGAAGCACAAGGTAACTCTGGTCCTGCTATTCCTTCAATGGCGTTCTCAATCGATAAGACTACTGTGACTGCAAAGTCTCGTGCTCTTAAAGCTGAGTACACTACTGAATTAGCACAAGACCTTAAAGCTATCCATGGTCTTTCTGCTGAAACAGAACTTGCGAACATTCTTTCAACTGAAATTTTAGCTGAAATGAATCGTGAAATTATCCGCCTTGTAAACATTGGCGCGAAAGTTTCTACTCGTGGTGCTGCTGCAGGTACATGGAATGCTACTAACACTACCGATAACGGTGGTGCTAGATGGTCTGTTGAACGTTACAAGGCACTTGTTCAAGCGATTGAGCATGAAGCTAACCAAATTGCTGTTGACACTCGTCGCGGTAAGGGTAACTGGGTACTAGTATCTAACAACGTTGCTGCGGCATTAAATGCTGCTGGCGTTATGGACACTGGTATGGGTGCATTAGGTGCACAGCAAATGGATTCTGACGTAACTGGCGGCTTGCTTGCTGGTACTTTGAATGGTAACATCAAAGTTTACGTTGACCCATATGCTGGTGTAGACTATTTCAACGTTGGTTATAAGGGTACTAACCCATATGACGCTGGAATGTTCTATTGCCCATATGTTCCATTAAGCATGATGAAGACAATTGGTGAGAATGATTTCCAACCAAGAATCGGATTCAAAACTCGTTACGGTATTGCTGACAATCCTTTTGTCACTGCAGGAAATAACAACAACGTATACTACAGAAAACGTAAGGTTACTAACCTATAATTTTCTAAATATACACAAAGAACCCCACTTCGGTGGGGTTTTTTTATATAAATAACATTATGCCAAACTTTTTAAATCCATCGTCGTTTGTTTTAACTCTAGATAGCCAAGCTTATTCTGGAGCAGAATTCACGATTCAAACAATGATTCTTCCTGATGTATCAGTTGAAGGTGCTGCATTAAATTTTAAACAAATTAATGTAGGTAGAGCCGGTGATAAAATTAATTTTGGATCATTTGAAATATCATATCTTATCGATGAAGATCTTTTAAACTATAAAGAGATTTTTGATTGGATGAAATCAAATGTAGAAACAAAACACGCAACAACAACTTCTTCAGATCATTATAGAGACTTAACACTTACTGTTATGAACTCAGCAAATAATGTAACAAAACAAATCAAATTTGTAGATGCTTACCCGACAAGTCTTTCATCTCTTCCATTTGATATCACAACAACTGATGTAGAATATCTTACTGCAGTTGCTGCATTCGATTATTCCTATTACGAATTCGTATAAATAAATAGGGCAACGAAGCTCCCACAATGACAACGAAGTCCTTTTTAATTTTAAAAGGAATACACAATGAAGACATTACTAGAATACGTGTGGCTAGATGCCGAAGAGCAATTACGTAGTAAAATAAAAATTGCTGAAGGAGATATACAAGAACTAAGCTTAGTTCCAAAATGGTCTTATGACGGTTCGTCTACCGGCCAAGCCACAGGCGATCACTCAGATTGCATACTTACCCCGGTTAAAATCTATCCTAACCCATTCCATTTCAATGGATGGCTTGTTATGTGTGAAACAGAAAAGAGAGCTGCAATAAAGTTTGAAGATTCTGATGATTACTGGTTTGGTTTTGAGCAAGAGTACTTTATAATGAATGGTGGTAATAGACCACTTGGATGGCAGGATGGAGAGCCTGGACCACAGGGACCTTATTACTGTGGAGTAGGTGCAAGTAAAGTTGCTGGCCGTAAGGTGGTATCTGATCACATGATTAAATGTATTAATGCAGAGATTAATATTACTGGAACAAATGCTGAAGTTGCCTTAGGTCAATGGGAATATCAAGTGTTTAGTAAAGGTGCAAAGAATGCTGGAGATGATCTTTGGATGAGTAGATATATATTAGAGAGGGTTGCAGAAGAACATGGTTATGATATCAATATCCAACCAAAACCTCGTAAGGGTGATTGGAATGGTAGTGGAATGCATACAAACTTCTCTACAGATGAGATGAGGAACGGTGCAAGGTTAGGTACATTTACAGATATACTCAGTAAGATGCATGACAGACATGCAGAACATATAGCTGTTTATGGTAAACATAATGAAGAGAGATTGACAGGTAAACACGAGACTGCTTCTATTGATCAGTTTACATATGGTGAAGGCAATAGAGGAGCTAGTGTGAGAATACCTCTTGAGACAATTGAGTCTGGTTATACCTCAGGTTACTTAGAAGATAGAAGACCTGCAAGTAATGCTAACCCATATGACATCACAAAAGTTATTATAGATACTGTGTACAAATGAGCAAAACTATGATATAATATAACTATTATAGATATAACTAGATTATTATGAATATTGAACAAGTATTAGAAATGTGGAAGGAAGATTCCATAATAGATGATTTGAAATTAGATGACACTACTGTCAGGATGGCACGCGTACATAGTAAGTACTTAGAGTTAATTACTATATCAAAGATGCGTAGAAAGAAAAAAGATCTTGATTATAAAACGTTGCTAAAAGATAAATGGTTATACTATAATGGTAAACTATCTAAAGATCAGATAGATGCATTCAAATGGGAATACGATCCTTTCGGTGGTCTGAATAAACCACTGAAAGGTGACATGAACTATTATTATGATGCTGATCTTGATATCCAAAAAGCTCAAGCAGCACTTGAATATGATAAGGTTCTTATTGAAACATTAGAAGAAATCATGAGTACGATACGATGGAGACATCAGAATATTGGTAACATAATTAAATGGAGATCCTTTGAAGCAGGAGTTTAGTCGCAAGACGCTTGAGTTATTACTCGTACATTATAACAATATGAATAAAGACTTAAAGCCTTGTGCTGAAAAGTCTAAGTTCGAAAAGCTTATAAAAGAGACTGAAGCATTACTTAAATCAAAACCTTTAGATGTAGTCTATCCTGATGGAATGACTGCTATGAAATTTGCCATACACTTAGCACATGGAAGAAATAACACTACAGACTAAAGATGCAGCATTCCTTTATGTTGATTGTGATGATAAAGGAATCATACAAGAACTAGCAGAGTATTTTACATTCTTTGTTCCTGGTTACAAATTCATGCCACAGTTTAGAAATAAAATGTGGGATGGTAAAGTAAGACTCCTTAATCTAAGAGACCAATCTATATATTCTGGTCTATACAAATATATTAAATCATTTGCTGCAGATAGAAATATAGCAGTAAAAATTTTACCTCATGGTATTAAGTCAGAGGCTAACCTTCCTGGTGCACATCAAGAAGTTGATATGTCTTTTATCGATGAATATATATTACCATTTGCACCAAGAGATTACCAGTTAGATGCAGTACAATATGCACTTGAGAATAAGCGAGGTTTATTAGTAAGTCCTACAGCCTCAGGTAAATCTTATATCATATATCTTATGATGAGATACTACTTAGATATGAGCTATGACCATATTGCAGATAAGGTATTATTGATTGTACCTACTACATCACTTGTTAAACAAATGGTGGGAGACTTTGCAAAGTACTCAGAGCATGATGCGTTGTTTGATGCAGAAGGTATGTGTCATGAGATTATGGCTGGTAAAGATAAAGGTCATAAGACTAAAAAGATCTATGTGTCTACATGGCAATCTATATACAAAATGCAGAAAGGATATTTCGAACAGTTTGGTATGGTTATCGGTGATGAAGCACATGGATTTAAAGCAAAGTCATTAACAAGTATCCTAACTAAATGTGTGAATGCAAACTATCGATATGGCTTAACAGGTACATTAGATGGTACACAAACACATAAGCTTGTCCTCGAAGGTTTATTTGGACCACATAAGAATATCACAACAAGTAAAGAGTTAATCGATCGTGGTGATCTTGCCAATATAAAGATTGATATATTATTGCTTAAACACAAAGAGGAACATTGTAAAGAAGTAAGTAAAATGAAATATCAAGATGAGGTAGACTGGATTGTTACATCATCTAAACGAAATAACTTTATAAAGAATTTAGCTATAGATCTTAAAGGTAATACATTAGTATTATTTCAATACGTGGAGAAGCATGGTGAACCACTGTTTAGATTAATCAATAGTGAAACAGATAAGGATAGAAAAGTATTCTATGTGAGTGGTAAGACACCAGCTGACACGCGCGAAGAAATTAGATCAATCACTGAGCAAGAGTCTAATGCTATATTAGTCTGTTCATATGGTACATTTTCTACAGGAATAAATATAGTTAACCTACACAATATTATATTTGCAAGTCCAAGTAAGAGTCAGATACGAGTATTGCAAAGTATTGGTAGAGGATTAAGAAAGAGTACACTTGATACCACAGTTTATGATATAGCTGATGACCTACATTGGAAAGCAAATAAGAATTATACGTTAAATCATAGTGGTGAAAGAGTTAAAATATATAGTAAAGAAAGGTTTAAATTTAAGATCCACGAGGTGAAATTATTATAAATACATACATGGAAAAGAACTTCCCACAAGAGATCTCAGATTTACCTGTTAAAATGTTTAAGTTAGTTTCAGGTGAATCAATTATAGCATACACTCATGACTTAGATGACGAGTCTAATGGTGCACTTATTGGTATAGAAGAACCGATGAAGGTACAAGTAGAAGATTTAGATTCTCATTATGTTATGACACCATGGCTACCATTCTCTAATCAGAAACTACATGTCTTAGAAGACTTTAATGTTATGGTTACTACAGATGTGACTGATGATGTAAAGGCACATTATATGAAGATTATATTAGATGAGATCCAAACTGATAAAGAGATGGTTGAAGAACAAATGAAGGTTATGAAAGGAAATTCCACCACCCATTAGCTGTATACTATCCCCCCGCAAAGATACTCTTTTATTATATCATAGAAAAGCCGCTTTGTACACACTTTAGCTAAAATAAATATTATTTAAAGTAAGTATGTACTTTTGCGCGAAATGTGTTATAATGGTAATACATTTGAACTAATAGGACATATTATGCCTGAGAAAATTAAACCAAGAGATAAACCCCATTACGTAAACAATAGAGACTTCTCATATGCAGTGGTCGACTACGTCACAGAATATAAGAAAGCTAAAGAAGGTGGTACGAAGAATCCAGTAGTACCAGATTATATTGCAATATGCTTCATGAAAATCTGTGAAGGTCTATCCCATAAACCAAACTTTGTACGATATACATATCGAGATGAGATGGTCATGGATGGAGTTGAGAATTGTTTAAAAGCAATATACAATTATAGAATAGATGCAAGCACAAGAACTGGTAAGCCTAATGCATTCTCATATTTTACACAAATAGCTTACTTTGCTTTTATACGTAGAATCGTTAAAGAAAAGAAACAAGCTGATATTAAATTTAAATTTATGGAGCAAGCAAACATTGAAGAGTTTGTATCTTCCATTGATATGAATAATCCTATTGATCAATCATTCCTTGACACACTTCGTGAGAAGATCTCTAAGATACAAGATACTGATAAAGCTGTTAAAGATTTTGCAAAGGAAGAGAAAGAGAAGAAAAAGAAAGGATTAGAATTGGTTATGGAATATGCATAAAATATATATTACTGGTATTGCCGGTTTTATCGGGTTTCATATAGCTGAGAAATTAGCTATGGCAGGTTATGAAATTGGCGGTGTAGATAACTTTAATGATTACTATGATCCTGAATTAAAAAAAGCCAGGGCAAAGATACTAGAAGATAAGTTTAGTATCAAAACATATAATCATGATATAGAGATTATCCCATGGAGACATCATCTAGAAAATTATGATGGAGTTATTCATTTAGCTGCACATGCAGGTGTTCGACATTCTTTAGAGAATCCACAAATGTATATTGATACAAACATAACTGGAACTCAAAGATTAATTCATGCATGTGAGGAATATGAAATACCTGTCGTATATGCCTCATCATCTACTGTAGATTCTGATCATCTTAATCCTTATGCTTGGTCTAAATATGTGAATGAAAAGCAATTTGAATCTTCGAAACTGCTCGCCGCAGGCTTAAGATTCTACACTGTCTATGGTGAATATGGCCGACCTGATATGGCATTAGGTTTATTTGCAGAAGCTATGTCACAAGGTAAACCTATTGATGTATATAACGATGGTGATATGCAAAGAGACTTTACTTATGTTGGTGATTTAGTTGACGGTATTCATCTTGTATTAGAGAATATATTACTCACTCCAGCAATAAATCATCATGAGATCTATAACCTTGGTACAGGTAAATCAAATGAGCTCATGGATTATATAGAATGCTTAGAGAATGAATTAGGTAGAGTAGCACAAAAGAATATGTTACCTATGCATCCAGCAGATGTTAAATCAACACAGGCAGACATTACAAAGATTCAAGGATTAGGATATAGTCCTACCACAACAATTCAAGAAGGAGTTAAACAATACGCAGATTGGTTTAAAGACTATTATAAAGGTATGTACTTTTAAATAATTTGTGTTATAATATAGCATATGAAAAAAACAAAAGATATTAAGTCAACAAAGAAAGTCCAAGATTACTGGGCGAATAGACCACGTATTGAAAGATTTTTAATAATAGGTTACGGAGTAGTAGGTAAAGCTGTATTTGCTGGCTTAACTACTGATTCAATTAAAAATAATAAATGGACAAAATATTCAATTGATATTCTAGATGAATCTGCTGGATACAAATTACCACATTTAGATTACTCAGATTATGATGGTATTATAATTTGTGTACCTACACCTGAGGGACCAATGGGTGAATGTAATGATATGATGGTAGAGCAATATTATAAAGACATAAGATTTCAAAAAGTATTATCACCAATATTAATTAAGTCAACTATATCTATTGAGTTAGCTGTCTTACTTGAAAATGAAGATGATGATGCTATCACATATAGTCCGGAGTTTTTGGTAGAAGCTAAAGGGCCTGAACAATTCCTGACACAACCTTTTGCTATATATGGTGAAAGCAAAAGATGTAGTCGTTATGCCGGAAGATACTGGTATCACGTATTTGATTATGCTGATGTAAAAACTCTTGAGGTTAATTGGACAACAATGAGAAACGCTGCATTTGTTAAATATTCAATCAATTCATTCCTTGCTATGAAAGTAGTATTTTTTAATGAGTTACGTAGTTTATATAACGACGGAATTGATGATACAAGTACAGAAACAGTTTTTTGGGAATTAACAAGACTAATATCTTCGGATCCTCGTATTGGTAAAAGTCACATACATGTTCCTGGACCAGATAGAAAACTTGGGTTTGGCGGCAAATGTTTTCCAAAAGATACAAATGCATTTACTACATATGCACGAAATAATGGATCACCATTAAAGCTTTTAGAAAAAGCTATAGATATAAACAAGGAGTTAAGAAATGAGATTAAAGAATAACGCATGGACATTTGAAGGAGCATTTTCAAAAGAACAATGCAAACAACTAATAGATTACGGTAATGATCAAGTTACTGTAACAGCAACAACAAATAAAGATACTGTAAATAAGCTTAGAAAATCTGAAGTTGCATGGTTATATGATCCATGGGTAATGCAAATGTTAGAACCATATGTTGATACAGCCAATAGAGAAGCTGGCTGGAATTTTCAATGGGAACCAGCACAAGCAATTCAGTTTACTAAATATAAGAAAGGTGACCATTATGGATGGCATCGTGATACTGCTATTCCATGGCGTGAAGATGGTAAAATAAGAAAGCTAAGTATCACTGTAAACCTTAATGATGATTATGAGGGTGGAGAAATGTATCTTGATGCTGAAAAAGATTATTGGAAACAAGATCCACAACAGCTTGCTAAATTACAAACAGCTGGTTCAATATCAGTATTCCCATCAGACAGATGGCATAAAGTAAATAAAGTAACAAAAGGTACAAGATACAGTTTAGTTGTTTGGTTATTAGGAGATCCTTGGCGATGAAGATAGCTTTATTAAATGATACTCATTGTGGTGTACGTAATAGTTCAGAGATATTCATAGACTTCCAAGAGAGGTTTTATGAGCAAGTGTTCTTTCCATTCTGTAAAGATAATGATATAAAACATATTATACATCTTGGTGATTATTATGACCATAGAAAGTTTGTAAACTTTAAAGCATTGAATGCTAACCGTAGACATTTCCTTGAACCTATGAAACAAAATGGTATGACCATGGATATTATTCCAGGTAACCATGATGTATTCCATAAGAACACAAATGATCTATGTTCTCTTAAAGAACTATTAGGTTATTACACAAGCAATATCAATATCATTATGAAACCATCAACATTAAACTATGATGGATGCGATGTACATTTAGTACCATGGATTAATCCAGAGAATTGGGATTCATCAATGAATTTCTTGGCAAGTAATAAAGGTATTATGATGGGTCATTTAGAGTTGCAAGGCTTTGAAATGATGAGAGGTATTAAACAACCTATGGGTCATGGTATGGGTGTAGAACCTTTTGCACACTTTGACTTATGTTTATCAGGTCATTATCATGCAAGTTCACAACAAGGTAACATCAGATACCTTGGATGTCAAATGGAATTCACATGGGCAGATGCTGGTGATCAAAAATATTTCCATGTATTCGATACTGATACACAAACAATAGAAGCAATACCTAATCCGCTCACGTTATTTGAGAAAATATATTATGATGATACAGACACAGATTACACGAATTATGATATAAATACACTTACGGGCAAATTTGTTAAAGTAATTGTAGGGAATAAGTCTAACCCATTCATGTTTGACAAATTTATTGAACGGATATCAGAGCTGAATACACACGATTTAAAGATAGCTGAAAATTTCTCTGAGTTCTTAGGTGAGAATGTACTCACCAATATAGAAGATGTAGAAAATACAACAGACTTAATGGCAAGTTATATTGATGGTGTGAATACAGATCTTGATAAAGAAAAGCTCAAGACTCTGATGAACAGTCTCTATAATGATGCCATAGATATGGAGATACAATAATGAAAATGAAAAAAGTTTCTAAAAGTAGATGGACAGTACTAGCACTTGTGGTAGTAGGTCTTATAGTATTATTTAATGTAACCGGATGCTCTATGTTATCCGACCAAATGGAAAAAGCGAAAGGATTAGTTGGTGTAGGTAACGGCCCAGTTGTTATCGAAACTCCAACTTGCGATTTATCATGCGACGAAATAAGAGGATAGTATTAATATTAACCTTATTGCCAATACTGGCTTGGGCTGAACAAATATGGACAGACTTCAGCCCGAAGCCTGAGGTAGTAGAAATTGTAACTGATGACACAGCAAGTGTGTCTGAAGTTCTTACTGAAGTAAACGAAACAATAGCAGAAACAAAAACAGAAGATTTAGATAAAGAAAAGTATAGATCATACTTTGAAGATAAGTCTCTTGTGCTTATGGTTTTAGGTGGAGTAGAATATTGGAAGATGAATTGTGGTGAGTTATCAGTACAAGGCCAATATTTCATGAAGCTTGCAATTAAAAAACACACGATTGATGAAGAGGAAATGCATATGGATATGAGTTTCCAAACAGGCTTATTTGCTGCTCAATTATATAATAGCTGTGATCATTTTCTACAACAAGTGAAAACGATTGGATTAGATATGATGTTTGTAGTAGACCCAGATGTCATACCTACACCTGAAGCAATAAATAATATAAGCAATCCAGAAACATAAGTATGTACAAACCATACTTTCGTGATATAATATACCCATGATATTATTCAAAGAACTCACATACAAGAACTTTCTCTCAACAGGCAACAACCCAATAAAAATAGATCTTAATAGATCTAGATCAACTCTTATTGTAGGTACTAATGGTACAGGCAAGTCTACCATATTAGATGCCATATCTTTTGCTTTGTTTAATAAGCCTCATCGTAATGTCAAGAGAGGTGGCTTAGTTAATTCAGTGAATGGTAAAGGTTGTGAAGTCACTATAGAATTTGACACTGCTGGCCACACTTGGAAAGTATTACGTGGTATTAAACCAAATAAGTTTGAAGTCTATCAAGATGGTAACATGATAGATCAGCAAACAAATGTAAGAGACTATCAAAAATTCTTAGAGCAAAACATTCTAAAGCTTAATCATAAATCATTCCATCAAATTGTGGTATTAGGATCATCTTCATTTATACCATTTATGCAACTCAAAGCATGGGATAGACGTGATGTCATTGAGGATCTATTAGACATTGGTGTGTTTAGTAAGATGAAGGCCGTATTAAAGACTCGTAATAATATACAGAAAGATTTAGCAAAGACAAATAGAATTGCATTAAATAATCAGAAAGACAAAATAGAATATCAAAAGAAACATATATCACAATTAGAATCAATTAATGAAGATGCTAAGAAATCATTTGATGAAGAGATAAAAGATACACAAGATAAAATACAATCTCTAAAATCTAATTTGGATAAATATCCGGTTGGCTTACGCGGCACTCTCAACTCCTTAAGGAAAGTCAGAGAAGGTCTAAATACTGAGAAAGGTAAACACGCGCATTCTATGAAAGAGCTTGTAAGTAAAGCAAAGTTTTTTGAAGTGAATACTGCTTGCCCTACATGTACACAAGAGATCAGCGAAAGTGTAAAGACTTCTATGTTGACTGACGTACGTACACAAGCAAGACAAACACAAGAAGATATAGATCTGAATAAAACAAAGTATGATGAGACCATTAAGACATTAGATGGTGTGCAAACACAAATATCTGAAATAGCTGATATTAGTTCTGAGATCTCAACCTATACAGGTACAATGTCAAAGTTAGTTAATAAACAAGTCAAAGAAGTTGATATTGATGTACCAGCTAAAGAGCTTGTGGATATGACCTATGATCTAATTGATATACAGGATAACCTCACGGAAGCTGAGGATCAGGTATTATATAACAATATTGCCGCTGAGATGCTCAAGGATACAGGTATTCGAACGAAAATTATCAGAGAATACTTACCTGCCATGAATGCCCTGATCAATAAATACCTCCAGTCACTTGAGTTCTTTGTTGCATTTCATCTGAATGAGAACTTCGAAGAGTCAATCAAGTCAAGACATAGGGACGAATTTGTATATGCTAACTTCTCAGAAGGTGAGAAGATGCGTATTGATTTATCATTGTTATTTGCATGGAGACAGATAGCAAAGATGAAGAACTCTACAAACACAAATCTATTAATCCTTGATGAGACATTTGATTCATCTCTTGATGATGAAGGTACAGATAATCTAATGAAGATCTTAAAGACATTAGAGAAAGGAACAAACACATTTATTATATCACATAAACCTGATGTGTTAGAAAGTAAGATGGAAGCAAAAATACAGTTTACGAAGAGTAATAATTTCAGTTCCATCAAATAATAAACACACTATTTCTGTGACAATTTAGCCACACAAGCGGCTCAATTCATGTTATAATATACCTTGTTAAATAAAAAAGGACATTATAAATGACTACATATACTACCGATATCGATCCAAATATTTCAATTTTTGAACTATTTAAAACTTTAAACTTTTTCGCCGCGACTTTAATATCATTAAACGAACAACCAAATTTACCATTACCATCAATAACTATTAAAATTTCACCCGAAAATCTAATCAAATTCAAAACTCAAATATAAAAACTACTCTATCGGGGTACCGCACCCCGCAACATCAATCCAGACAATACATTCTCTGGTACACCAACTCGCCGCGTCTGGACCTATAACTTTCCACACAAGACTGGTGTTTCATGATATAATGGTACCATACTTAATAAAAAAGGACTAAATAATGAATAAAGTGATCGAACAATTAATGACAAAATTTCCAAAAAAGACTGAATTTACAGCTAAGATGATTAAAGAAGCTGCTATTGCTGTGGGTGAGAATCCTAGATCAGCTTATGTAAATATCAGATATACACACAATGCACCTACGGTACGCCGCGGTGTATATAACTTAGAATCTATGATGCCAAAATCTGCATTACCTAAAAAGTCTGCTCCTGCTATGGTCAAAGGTGTTGAGTCAGTTTCAAATGACGAAGTCTTTGTACCTAACTATGATCCTACTTTTGTTCCATGGGGAAACTTTACTGAGATCGTAAAAGTTCTTAAGTCTGGTATGTTCTATCCGACTTTTGTATCTGGTCTATCTGGTAACGGTAAGACTTTCCAGATCGAACAGGCATGTGCTAAACTTAATCGTGAATATGTACGTGTTCAGATTTCTCCTGAGACTGATGAAGATGATCTAATCGGTGGTTTTCGTTTAATCAAAGGTGAGACTGTGTTTCAAAAAGG
>JACKZZ010010120.1_pt1 | contig 16580 bp, 6 predicted proteins | sample 8027871 | NCBI WGS metagenome assembly JACKZZ01 (sample SAMN15724774, study PRJNA655200) | protist metagenome | isolation source: fluorescence activated cell sorting (FACS) single amplified genomes of... | place: USA: West Boothbay Harbor, Gulf of Maine | collected 2000-07-19
AGAAACTAGTCAACAAATGACGACAAAGTATTTCATCATACAAGCTCTATGTCATATGGTAAATACACGCTGGAATCTTTTACCAGCTGAACAAAAACAAACATTAAAAACTTACATTGTTTCAAAAATTCTTGCAATGAGTGCTACAGATGAATTGTTAAAAGAACACGGCAACTTCTTAACTGGTTCCATGAATATGGCCTTAGTACAAATATTAAAACAAGACTGGCCGCATGATTGGCCTGATTTTATTAGTGATATTGTTGCAAGCAGTAAACAATCAGAATCATTATGCGAAAATAATATGCGTATACTACGATTACTATCTGAAGAAGTGTTTGATTTTTCATTGGAAACGTTGACAGCGGCAAAAATTAAATCAATGAAAGTATCATTGAATGAAGAGTTTAGTGCTGTATATCATCTATGCCAATTAGTTATCGAAAATAGCCAAAAAACTTCTTTAGTTTTATCAACATTACAAACATTACAAAGATTTTTAACATGGATACCATTAGGTTATATATTTGAAACAAATTTATTACCCAATTTATTGAGATTTTTATCAGCACCAGCCTTCAGAACAACAGTCTTAGATTGTTTGACTGAAGTTGCTAGTCTACCACCAAATGAAATACCAGATGGATATCGTCCAACATTAGTTGCTGTATTAGTGCAAATGATGGAAAGTTTAATTGTTATTTTACCAACTCAAGTAGATCTAAGTGCAGCTTATGAGCGAGGTAGCGATGAAGAGCAGTTATTCGTGCAGCGTTTAGCTCTCTTTTTATCGACGTTTTTAAAATCATTTTTACCATTCTTAGAAGTGTTTCAAAGTACAGAAAGTCAAAGTCCAGCTATTGTTCATGCCGTTGATTTAGCATTAGAATATTTACTACGTATATCCAAAATTCGTTCAGAAGATGATGAAGTATTTAAAACTACATTAGAATTTTGGCAACATTTTGCGAAAGAATTGTATACAAGTGAAATACAGAAGGGTTTTTTGCGAGATGGTGGTGGTGCTGCAAATGCTTATGGAGCTACTGTATTTAGTGGACTTCATGGTAGTGGTGGTGTTGGTACAGGACTAGGAGCTAGCGGTGTAGGGGTATCACCCATACAACGTCGTTTTGCGCGTTTATTACAAGAACTACGTGTTATTATGATTGATCATATGGCGAAACCTGAAGAAGTCATTGTTGTTGAGAATGATGATGGGGAAATTGTTAGAGAAATGAATCCTAATCTTGAAGTGATTGCACAATATAAAACAATGCGTGAAGCTATCGTATTATTAACAAATTTAGATTATGATGATACAGAAAAAATTTTACTTGAAAAATTAGATTTACAAGTTAGTAGAGATAAATTTACATGGATTGGTTTAAATACTCTATGTTGGGCAATTGGTAGCATATCTGGTGCCATGTCAGAGTCAGATGAAAAGCGTTTTCTTGTCATTGTCATTAAAGATTTACTTCGTTTATGTGAAAATGAAAAGAAAAAGGATGACAAAGCTGTAGTCGCCTCCAACATCATGTACATTGTCGGTCAATATCCACGTTTTTTAAGAGCACATTGGAAATTCTTAAAAACTGTGGTTAATAAATTATTTGAATTTATGCATGAAACTCATCCTGGTGTACAAGATATGGCATGCGATACATTTTTAAAAATTGCACAAAAATGTAAAAGAAAATTTATGACACCACAAACTGAAAATCCTGAACCATTTATCATGACATTAATATCAGAGTTACATTTGCATACCGTTGATTTGCAGCCACATCAGGTGTTATCATTCTATGAAAGTGTTGGTACTATGTTAAGTGATTATGGTGCAGCGATTACGTTGTCTAGACCAGACACATGCTTAGCGTTGATGGAATTGAAAAACCAGCAGTGGCGCAGTGTCATGACGGCAGCCACTTCTAACGTAAGTGTTCTATCTGATCCAAATATGATAAAAATATTAACAGCTACTGTTAAGGTAAATATTCGTGTATGCAGTAGTGCAGAAACAATATACGTTCACCAATTAAAATGTATTTTTTTAGACTTAATGAATTTAAATTCATATTATTCTAAACAAATTAATTTAGCTGTACAGCAGCAGGGACCACTCGCAGTGAAGAAACATGAATATAAAATTATGAGAGAATTAAAAGGAGCTATTATTGATCTTATGATAGCATTCTTTACAGTTTGTAAAGAAGGTCATGATAAGAGTGCAATGAGTGACCCTGATCTTCAACCACCAGTAGTCTTGCGCACTTTTATGCCGAAATTGATGGATGAAATTTTAATTGATTATAAAAATTCACCAGGATGCGCAAGAGATTCAAAAGTATTAAGTCTTTTTGCAACTGCTATAAGCACATTTCAAAGTCATTTACAACCTGAAGTACCTAGAATAATGGAAAGTATATTCGAAAGTACATTGGAAGTAATTACTGCCAATATGCTCGATCATCCTGATCATAGAGTTCGTTTTTTTAAATTTATACAAAATGCAAATGAACATTGTTTTCTTGGTTTATTTTCAATACCACCTGGACATCAAAAAATGCTTATTGATTCTATTGTATGGGCTGTAAAACATACAGATAGAACAATATCTGAAACAGGCTTAGAAATTTTACAAGACTTACTGACCAACGTCTCCGGTGCAGCCACGACAGCAGGTGAAGAAGGCGCTAATTTTGCTCAAGAATTTTATAAATCATTCCTTGTTGCAATTATTGAAGATGTATTAGGCGTCATGACTGGTAGATTGCATAAGAGTGGTTTTAAATTACAAGCAACAATTTTAATGAATTTATTTCATCTAGTACAAGCGGGTCGAGTTCGTGCACCTATATTTGATATTGTACAACAGCCTAATTTTCCTGATAATGTATCTTATCTCAAAGAATATGTGGGACATCAAGTGCTACAAGCTTTCCCAAATTTAAGTACAGGTCAAGTCATAGCATTTATCAATGGTTGTTTTGATCAATCACTAGACATCAACGCATTTAAACAACATTTACGTGATTTTTTGATTAATGTTAAAGAATATGCTGCTGGTGATCGCAATGATGATCTATATGATGAAGAAAACAAACTTCAACAAGAACAGGTTAGTGATGAGTTAAGAGCATACCAAAAAAGTGTACCGGGGCTACTAAAACCATCTGAAATTGAGGAGACGGAATTTTGACAGTGGTAAGGTAGTTGAGAGGGGGAAGAAGATATCATATTGAAAAATATAAATAGTATAGCTATAAATATATCAACATAAAACACCATATTCACCTAATGCTCTACTTCTCTGCTAATCCACCGCCGGCCCCGCATCCGTCAAATTAAGAAAGTATAGTCATATAAAGTTCGAACTATGTTCCAAACCTAGTAGATTATGGGAAACAGCTCTTCCACCAGCGAAGTAGCGAATGAGCCAGGATATCTATCTCAAGCTTCCGCTGCATACGATCAAGTGGTCAATGCTATAATTAGGCCTCCTCGTTGCGAATATGTGTTGCGGGCATTGGGGCCACCCGCTTTTGAATTTGTAGGTTCTCGATACCACCGCAAAGATTTCACATTGGTGAATAAACGAGGCATGCGTTTGCAATGCAGTCATTGGGAACCCATACCAGCAAACAGACGAAGTGAGACACTCCCATGCGTAATCTATATGCATGGCAATTCAAGTGGAAGAGTAGAAGCTTTGCCAATTTTATCCTTAATATTAAGTTTGGGTGCTACACTTGTAACATTTGATTTTAGTGGTTCAGGTCATTCTGAAGGTGAATGGGTTAGTCTAGGTGTTTTCGAAAGAGACGATTTAGGTGCTGTCATTGAATATCTGCGAAGACCAGAATCAGGTATTTCAACAATTGCGTTATATGGAAGAAGTATGGGCGCTGCAACATGTCTATTACACGCTGAACGAGATCCTAGCATTGCTGGTATGGTATTGGACTCACCATTTTCGGATTTAACAAAGTTAGCACAGGAAATTGTTGAACGAGGAAGAAATCAAGGAATGTTTGCCCCTTCAATACTTGTATCTATAGCAATACGATTTATACGTTCTAGTGTGAAAGAAAGGGCAGGATTCGATATTAACGATGTATCACCAATATCATCAGTCGAAAGGTCTTTTGTTCCTGCTATGTTTGTCGCAGCAAAGGGTGATGAATTTATACCACCACATCATGCACAAGAATTACACGATTTATATGCTAGTGATGGTAAAAATATTGTACTAGTTGATGGAGATCATAATTCATTAAGACCTCGTTTTTTATATGATTCTGTATCTATATTTCTTCAAACTTATCTACAGATAAGAGAGACCGATATGATTATGGATGGAATGGAACACATCGGTAAAATGCCGTGGAACTATCCCTATGCCAGATCCCGTGGATATAACTTGAATTCTGTCTTTGATATATTTAGTAATCGTCGAGCGTCACCAGCACCAAATGAACATACTGATAATAATAAGGCTGGTGCCAAAGCTATCGCACTGAACAAGGCACTTGCTGAAGCGAATGGACATACGATTGCTACTCCAGAACAAACAGCATCCACTATAATCAAAAAAGAAGAAAAGACTTATCAAAAACACACTCGACGAGGTTCACATGAAGGGTGGATTGGAGGAGATAATGACAATGAAGATGATGACAGCTCTGATGAGGATAACGCCATTTTACCGAAAGATATCGGCGTCGGTATGGGTAGGGAGCAACAGGTAGCTGTTGAATCGACAATATTCAAAGCATTTGGAGCTTTCACTGGAAAAAAAAAAGTCAATTCTTCTCCAGCCCCAGCTCCTGCAGACACCAAAATATCTGCACCGATAGCCAAAAAGTCTAGCGCTGCAGTCCGAGAGGATGATATTTGGATGTGCTCTCATTGCGATTTCCCCAATGGCTTTGAAAACAGTCGATGCGTAGCTTGCAATATGCAAAGGTAGAAGCAGGTTATCACCATGTATATTTGATTTTCTGTTAATCTTGTACACTTATTAATTACAATTATTCACAATGTGTCTACTATACACTAGGAAATGCTTCTTAAATCCCATCCTCACGAAGAATGCATGCTCGTCTTATGATGCAGTAGGATTTAATGCATTTTTAATACTACGAAGAATATCAAGCAAATCATAACTATCACCAAATTGTTCTATTCCTTCAGCTGCACTTTCAAATGCAGCTGTTGCATTATATTTTGGTGGTTCGTCAGTTGGCGGTTTCGATGGTGCCTCAGTCGGTGATGGTGTAAACTTGTTCAAATCAACTTTATAAACCAAATCATATTCCGTTAAATTGAATGTGCCAAAGTATAACCTATTCTTTTCATCATGATACTTATATAAATTACCATTATATTCCATTAGTGGATGTTTTGGTGGAGCATTTACATGAATTTCGGTAGCATCACTGAACACGCCGCCCCAATATGCCCAACTTGATACTGGTAATATCAATCGTTTTGCACGTGATAATCCTGTTAAATCCCACAATAAATACGTTTGATCATCTGAGCCATCTGGTGCTGACGGCCATTTTGTCGCATTATGATGCTCCTTTAAATAACGTACAACTTGCGCTACGGGACCATCTCTTGCAGGATCGTTCCCAACTTCATTAGGACATTCTGGTGCTTGAAATAACCATATTCTATTATATTCTAATCTTTCTAAAATAGATTGATACCATTCTACACCATTAAAGTGATAATGTCGTGGTACACAACGGAGATAAATAGCAATATCATCAGGTCCAGGTCCTTGAGTAAAATTTTTAAATAATTGTGGTCGCCACATTGCTTTTGCATCCTCATAGCATAAGGGTATATTTTGAAAATAACCAAGAAATTTCATACACCTTGGATTTGGATCATTTAGTAAATCAGATAATTTTTGTTTAAATGTAGAACCATACTCCTTATTGCGCCAATCCCGTGGTCTGTCTGCTATAATGAAAGTCTCTTTGTCACAAAGCTCTTTTTCATAGGAATCCTCGGGTAGACTATCAAAAATGAACTTACTAGGGAGTATTCTCTTTACAGTATCGAACCCTGCCCACGTATTTGGCGGCATTTGACCATCAGGTCGCAAATCTTCAGGTAAATTTGATATATAGAATTTTGCATTCATTGATTCAGCTGCCATCAATGCTACAGTGTGAGACCACAACTGATTACCAAACCCATTATGAGAATAACTGACAATGATACGCTCTTTATTTTTGTATGTCGTGTGATTATTTAACATTTCCCGAGTTTCCATTGCAGCACTCCATTCATCCCATTTACATTTCGGTTCACCACAGTCAGATTTATGATGAATTTGCATTTTCCACGCCAAATACTTACAAAAAGAAGCACCAAGATTATTTTCCTGAATCAAAGGTGCCAAGTTTTGTGCTTTTGCACCCCATAAGAGTGCAATAGACACCACAAGAATGAAGGCTCGTATCATGGTCCAAGACTGCAATGTAAAACTCCTGATTTTTGCAGTAATGAGAGAAATACAAGACTTCAGTATGTCGTTATCTTTCACTACACCACTTCACCTCAAATTTTTTGTTCAATTTAGCTGGCTGCGTGGGCAACCGGGCGGAAATTGCATTTTCCAAAAGGAAGAAAAGCACTAATTGAATAAAGGTAAAATATGAGCAACAGTGGGGTAAGTGTAGATTTTCGACGAGAAGCCGAGGAACGGGCAGTTAAATTGAAAAAGGACAAAGAGAATGCCATCAGTTTGGCCAATCAAGTCCAAAAGGACGCTGCAAGCCCTCAGCATAAGAAGTATCAATATACAAATGCTATGTTGTCAGATGAATACGGAGAGGACTTGAATGATACTGCAACAGCAGCGAAGTTAGCCGAAGTTGATTATAGATTGAATGGTGGTCGTGCTCGTTCCAACACCGGAGAATTTATCCCTCCTCGTTGGATACCTGATGAAGAGGTGACAAATTGTCATAAATGTCATTCTGAATTTGACTGGATTAACAGAAAGCACCATTGCCGCCACTGTGGCTTAGTATTTTGTTCAGAATGTACATTATCTAAAGCGTTGCTACCTGTAGCATTTGGGTTACGAGATCCACAAAGAGTATGTGAAATTTGTGAAAATATTTTGCGTCCATACCAAGTGCAATTAACACATACAATAGCTAATCATCAATGCACGAATACAATCGATGTCGAAGGTCATTGTTCAGCAAGATATTTCAATCTTCCTTATGCAAATGATTTAGCTGGTGAAATACGTAAAGCAGCTTATGCGACATATAATCTATTTAATACCGATTTTATATCCGATAAAGCTATACCTGGGCAATTACTGAAAGGTGCTCGAGGGCTAGCCTTCTTAACAGTACTTAAAGCTGGTGTCTTTATGGCACCACGTGTGGGCACCGGGTTAGTCGTGGCCAAGTTACCCAATGGCACTTGGAGTGCACCAACTGCTATTAGTACTGTAGGATGCAGTTGGGGCTTTCTTGCTGGAGCTGATGTGACAGACTATGTAGTCATTCTTAACACTCCAGAAGCAGTTGAAGCATTTAGCGGGGAAGGGTCGGTATCGATTGGGGCAGGAATCAGTGTGGCTGTTGGACCTCTCGGCAGAGACTTGTCTGGTACATTTAATGTTGGCGTCAATGGATTCGCACCTGCTTACAGTTACTCTCATAGTCGTGGAGTATTTGCTGGCGTAGGACTTGAAGGTTCATTAATTGTTTCAAGAACATCATGTAACTTCAATTTTTATGGCCGTGAAGTGGAACCCGAGGCTATCCTCCGCGGCGACATTCCTGCACCAAGAGCTGCACAACCGTTATATGATGCATTATATCATTCAAGCGGTGCATCTACTACTGATACACGGTATACAGAGTCATATAGTGCTACAAATACTGGTGATATTGTAGAAGGTAGAAAGGCCGCAGGGTTTACACCTGTGTTATCACCAATGAAAAACTATAATAGCACACCTCATAAGTTCTCAAATGCTCCAAAGAATAGCAATACTCCAGCTGCTACAGGCAATGATGCAAGCGGATTCTATGATACAGATGAATTTGGAGAAGTCGATCTTGAAGATTCTGTTTATGAAGGTGTAAATGGGGAGACACAACACTATGATGAGGTCTCCGCCATGGTGAAAGCTGGAATGTTCTGAGGCAGTTTATAGTTCATATATTATTGTATCGTTGTTTGTTTTTGTTAATAAAAGGTAGAAAATAATATATCTAAACCCTGAATCATCACGAAAATATTGTACCATAAAAAGGGTTACTAGCAATTCCAACAAACGCCCAGAGTCAGTTTTGCTTGATGTACTGTGTTGCCACCGTCACTAATAAATAGAGAGGGTGGGAAAACGAAAGGTTGGGCGAGTATGTGCATGATTTTAGCTGCACCAAGCAAAGAACTTGTTTGATATTACAAACTGCGCATTTGAATCACAGCTCTCTGACGTTATTGAAGCATTCGCGCTCAAAACTGTGTCTCATACAATTCAGAGCTAGGTGGTCGTCAAAATGGTAAAATCTTGGATAGTACGATACATTATCATATGTATTGTGATTATATTTGTTATCGTACCAATGTTGACGGTGTTTACAATGCACTCACAGTCAGACGCACTTTCTTTGAGCTACCTGAAAGCTTTCGAATCAAAGCTCGATCTTCCGAAGAGGGCACACGACACAGAAATGCCTCGAACCCACCATTTAAAAGATGCAACGAAAGAAAATAATGGTATTAATGAGGGGAAACTAACTTTGATTGAACAACAGCGCGCGCAGCAAGAGAAACTAGAGCGTGACGCACTTGCTGAACTCTTAAAGGAATCCAAACCCCAACGGGTCAAAGGTGAAGATGATACCACTTCAAAGCCCCAGAAACAAAAAAAAAATGTGGATGCACCAAAATATGAGTCCACACCATCTGCTCCAACGAAGCGACTCAAACCGTGGCAACTTCGACAGCTGGAGGAAGACAAGGAAGAGTTCGCTATGCGGGAATTGGAGAAAGATTGGATACGTGTTCTCCCTACACCGAAGAAGACGGAGCTTAAACAAGACCGCGAAGTTTTAATGCGAGGAGAATATATTGAGCCACTTCAACGACCAAATGGTGAAGCATCTGGAATTGTAGGCCAACCTCGTGCGTACACAGCAGCTCAGAATGTACTCAGACAACACCCGTTGTTTGATGTACTACGGGACAGTGACAAGTATCGCGGTGCTGGTGGCAACGATGCATTTGATGAGACAAACTGTGCATATGGTACAGTTTGTGCTATCATGCTACAATTATCTCAAACACCACAATGTGTTAACTCACCTCTATATTTGACCATGGCCAGTGTGGGGGATGATTTATACTGGCAATTAATTGAAAACTTTGTATATACTGCAGTTAAATTCGATTTCGTTCAATGTGCATTAGTTATATGTGTATCAGATGACTATTGCATGAAACTTTGCAAAGAATCGCTATTCCCATGTTATGATTACAGACGACCCGTGCCAAGTGTAGAACAGCAAGAAAAATATCACTTGTCGGTCAAGCCGTCAGTTATGGAGTCTATTGCTGAATTGAAATTATTCCATATACCACAAGCATTACTTAAAGGTGTAAATACTTTTATGCTAGATTTGGATGTAGGATTTTTGAATGATCCAAGGCACATGATTCAACCTTTTTTCGAGGTGCCAACAATAGATATTTTCGTTCAACTTGATTATCTGTTTATTATGAATCGTACGAAAGCAGGCTGGAAGCAATGGTTTACTGAGCCATTACCCAATATAGGCTTGTTTTTATGTAGAGGAAACAATAAAACTCATGCTGTATTTTCTCATGCATGGAAAAAGTATCAGAAAATGATCGATCCAAGAGTGCGGGAACAACCAGGAAAGGATCAAAATCATGTTCTTGATGGTATCCGTGTAGGAAGAGGAACTTTTGGTTTACGTTTTGCATACTTTAGTAATAGCACAGCTGCACTTATGGATAAAATTGTTCAAAAGTGGCGTGGTATTGAACTAGGGGGGAAGCCTGCTGCAGACCTCTTTAAGCGAGAACATACACTCGCTATTCACACAACATGTTATGAACAATCTACCAAAGTTATGGGTCTCAAAGCAACCAACGCTTTCTGGAATCCATTATATTATGATCCATTACGTCCAACTATTACAAAGCAAATATTATATGAAACAGAAGATCAAGCACGAGATGAGGTACGAAGCATGGTGTGGTTGGCAATGGCGACAGGACGAGCGTTTGTAAGTCCCAATTTGATAGGTTCTGATGAACTAGTACCAACATCACCAACACATGAAGGCATGGCAATGTGGCCCGGTTTTCGTGTAGCATATTTGAAGCGTATAAGAAAAGCGACAAAAGCAGCATCAACATCATCATCTATTTCAGGAATGGCCTTCGATATATTCGATTTTAACAGTGCCACTTCCGGCGGCGACAAAACTCAACCACTATTGAAGCAAAACGCATTATCAGTACAAATACTAGAACCTGCTTTTTATTGGCGAGTTCAACGTGACTATGATGATGTACCAGAACCTTATATACTTCTTTTTGATGAACATGCTAGTCTTAGTGACCTTCGTGATCAGATTCTGAAGCTCCCGCATGAAACACGTATAGTTGTACAGCATAGAGTTAGTGAAAATAAGCGACGAGAAAAACATATGTCATCATCTTTAATGATTAAAGAAACGGAAGGCGACGAAAGAAAACGTATTAGTAAATGGGCTAAAGACTCTGTTGGAACATTAGAAGGTTCGTATGCTACGGAAATGCAACGTTACGGAAATATTCCTTCAGTCAAGAACATTCGAAGTGAAACTGGAGTTAATGATGTCCTTCAAGGTATGCGGACTTGCAATGATGTATTTCAAAAATTAAGAGGAAATAGAACATGTTTTCAGGTGTGTGATTAGATGGAAGACAGCATTGTGGATATAGGAGAGGAGTACAGTTGTTTTTCTAATATTTTATTCATTTTATACATAATTGAATTAATTTGTCTTTATTGTAAACATATTTTATGAGTGAGTTTTCACACATCCCAGTCAATTCTTCTATGTAACACATTTGCTTCTTTGACTAAATGAACGATGTTTTCTGGCAATGTATACTGATTTGCAATATCGATAGCACGGCGCCCTTTTTTATCGGAAATATTCACATTCACCCAAAATTCACCAATCAATAGATGACACATAGCCGCATGCGATTCTTTTAATGCAATGTGTAATGGAGTTTGTCCAGCATTATTTTGTGCACTTAGAGAAGCTTTTGCTTTTCCAACAATGACTAAAATACGAGCAATTTCAACGTGACCATATTTTGCAGCCCAATGCAGTGGAGTGTACCCTCTGCTGCCAACTGCATTCGCATCAGCATTTCCATGTCGAATGAATAAAAGAGCGAGATCAATATTACCTTCTTCAACAGCAAAATGCAATAATGTATTACCATATATATCACTGCCACATGCACTTGCTTTACAAAAAATTAATAAAAATCTAACAACACCCCAATGTTCCATGTAATAGGCATACTGTAGAGGTGTAAGTGCACCGAGTTCTCCTGTGTATTGAAAAGTGGCATTTATATCAATGTCATCACATTGCATATATAATGCTGCCATAACATCGAGTGCACGTTCTTTGCATGCATAATGAAACAAAGGCATACCATCGGTACTATCATAATCATTCATCGGCTTGAAATTACTGATGTCTATGCGTCGTTTTAAACACCATTTCATAAAATGTAAATTCTTCTTTTTATATGAATCAATACTTGGGAATTGTGTAGCATAGTAAGAATTCATCAAACTATCACGCTCTTTAGAGCTACCAAAAGCTAGTTCTAGATGGCACATGTCCTGAACAGAAAGAAAATTACTGCATATATTCTTATAAATTTTTGGTGGTAAACCATTCCAAAGGTTTATGGGACCAGAATTTCTAGTTGGCGCGTCGCCTTCGAGATCTCGAGGTTTCATGGGAACGAAATATGCATCAGCGTTTTTCAAAAACGGCTCAATTAAATTCAGTGCAGCATCATATTCGGGTTGGACAATTACTGGGGCATTTATATCAATGTCTGATTCACCGCCAGCAATTGCAAACTTTCTTTGACGTTTCACTAATGCTATACGATGTTCATCACCTAATATTGGCCGTTCATGTTGGATTTTTTGTGATAAACTACGAGCATTATAAACCTCCTGTTCGTACGTCAACCCTTCTTTTTTCACCTCGTTTTCTATGTCAAGAGTTGTATCGTATGGCAGTGGAGCAGATATGCCTTGCGACTTTAGAGGTGCTATTGATCCACCTCGAATGCCTAGTATAGGAGCACCTGGTAAGCCATGTATAAGGCCAGGAATGAAATTTTTACCATCTCTGGGGACAATAATAGGCTCAGCTAGGTTTACTTTGGATTGTGGTTTGAAACCACGTGCAGCCTTTTGCACGTTATCAAACATACTCTTCGATAAAATTGATTTTATACGAGCCATCTTAGGCTGTTGTTGAATTTGCGATACAGATGCCATCTTTTTTTCTAGGGCAGATTCAAGAGAGCCCGTGATACCAGATATGCCACGAATTTCAGCAAGACGCTGGACCATAAGTTTACCATGAATAGGTACTTCAAGATTATGACGTTCTTTAGAAAACGCAATAATTTCATTGATACCATTAAACATCGTTGAAGCGACACCTTCGTTATCACTAATATGAGGATTCGCACCATATTCAAGAATAAGCATGCGACATATGTCAAGGAAATTTGCGATAGCTGCGTAGTGTAGTGCTGTACGACCACTATTACATTGATGATTGATATCAACACCGAATTGTAGAATAGTTCTGCAAAGAGCGATATCACCTGTTTCACTAGCCATGTGTAAAGCTGTCAGCCCACGTCCATTCATTTGTCCAGGATCTGCACCACTCTTAATTAATTGTAATGCAATATTAGGATGACCTTTATATATAGCAATACGTAATAATGTCTCACCAAATGGACTTAATTGTGCTAAATCAACACATCCACTACTACAAAGAAGCTTCACACAATCTAAGTGTCCATTCGTTACTGATAAGAACAGCGCTGTCGTCTTATCTTTAAGTGCAAAATCTACCTCTACTCTCGCTTCATATACAAGCATATCTACCACAGTAGTATGTCCTAAAGCACTGGCGTATGTAAGAGGGGTCATAGCCCTTTTCTCATTATTTAGAGAGTATTCGGATATAGCATTGGCATCACACACTTCACCGTCATAGCATTTTTGTACTACAGCGAGCGCTACATCCTCCCACTCCATGGTGCAGAGATACTTAAATAAAGCATTTCCTCCACATTTATAACCATTATTTATGAAATAAAGACGGAAATTTCGAACATCGATTCCTTGCCGCAATACCCATTGAATAGATCTTAAACTAAAATATTTGAAATTATCGAAATTTGAACTGAGTAAGCCCTTAAAGCACTCTTTCAGTATTTCTCGAGTGTTTCTTTGAGATGTAGCAGAATCCAAACGTCCAGCTTCATCTGCTGTGAGATAATTCCCAACAATATGCTTGATAATACATTGTGGCAGTTGCGTGTATTTTTTAAATAGTACGGGTATTTCGTTCAATGGGATTAATCTCGGCAAAGATGTGTAAATCATTGTTGTGGGCATATATCTCAATTCTATTGGATCTTTCTTATCATAAGGTCGAGCAGCTTTTGGTATTGACAAATCAGGAAGTTCAATACCAAGAGATTCCGCACTACGTCTGGGTAAGACAACACTTAACGCTTGTAATGCTGCTTCCTTCTTGACTCTTTCAATTTCACTTTTCTTATGAGCTTCTTCAGCTGCTTCCCTCTCAGCGATCATTTCAGGAGTTTCTTCTTCATCTTCGTCGTCATATTCATCTTCAGAATCATCCATTTTCATTCGTTTCCTATCTCCACTTAGTGGATATTTTCGTGGACGTCCTCTGCCTCTTTTCTTCCTTGCTGGACCAACACTAGCAGAAGCTGTGCCACTCGGACCAGCTTTGAGACCATATGCCGACAGCTCTCTCGCTGTAAGTAGCACGGGTTGAGTATAATTTTTAAGTGCAGCTGAAGCAGGAACAACAATATCACCTTTCATTCTTTGTGATGGCTTACGCTGTCTCTTCGATCCAGCTAATGGATTACCATCTGGTCCAAGCTCTGTCTCAATATGTCCTTCATTTTGATAGACAACATAACGTGGTTCATCTATTTTCGCATCTGCAGATTCAGTTGATTCTTCAGACAATTTATGAGCAGACTCTTCATCTAATGAATTTGATCCATCCACTACAATAGAAGGGGCATGAGCTTCTCTATGAGTTTCATTGATGATTGGTTCAGTTATGTGAGGAGGTACAACTGGTTTAGCTGGAGCTTTATATTGTGTAGGAGGTGCTTGATGTTGCACAGGTTGTCCTAATTCCTTTAAAAGCGTAGCAAAACCTTTAGGATCCATAGTATAAGGACTCCATCCTAATGAATTTATGATATATACGTTGGCATTACCACTGGCGACAAGGACACGTACAATACGACGGTTATTAATGCTACATGCTAAATGTAATGGTGTTGCTTGATATGTTATTGTTTGAATGTTTGCATCTGCTTTATGATCAACAAGTGTCTTCACAATTCGTTGATGCCCCTTCAAGGCTGATATATGTAATGCCGTATACCCGTCGTCACACGGTTGATTTACGAATGCACCATTATTGAGTAGCTCTTCTACAATATCATCTTGACCGTCCTTACATGCTAAATAAAGGGGCGTATTTCTTAGTTCAGTAAGAGCATTAACATCAGCATGACCTTCATGTATTAAATGTCGTATGATATTAAGATTACGTTGCGTTACAGCCTCATGCAATGGTGTTTGCATAGCGGCACCACCTGGAATATTCACATTAATTCCTGGAATTTTACATAAAACCTTTATCATTGGCATCCAACTATTTAAAGCAGCATATTGCAAAGCTGTCATTGACATATCTATTTGACGCTCACTCATTCTGAAATTAACAACATCATTTATGTTGAGAGTATTTGGCCCTTGTTCTATAGCAACACGACTTATTAACCACTCAACCATAATATATAAATTCTGACTGCAAATAAATTGAAAGCTTGGGATATGTTCAGGTATACCACGTAAATTTAAGGTAAATCCAGATATATTTAAATTTCTGGTTAGGCACCACATTAATGAAGCTATTGTTTTGAACTCGTACTTGTGAAATCCATGACAGAATATATTATCATATATAGCAACCAAAACATCACGATGTTTACGCGACGTTATTGCTGTATTCAAACGAACAATGTCAACAACACCTAACCAATTCCCGACAACATTAATAATAGCAGCAGGAGGCATGTACTTCCACCAATTCTTTGGGCCACTCTTTTGTCGTTCACTAGTCAGATTTTTCTGGAAATTTTTATCCATCTTTGATAGGATATCAGCTTGACGTTGCATTTTAGCGTTCTTACTAGTCATCCCTCTTGCAGACATCTCTTCACTTCAATTCTTCTCTTATCCAATAACCTACCTATTTGGACTAAAGCTGGGATATAGACAGTCTGAATACACCGCTAATTTAACTTAACAACAATCCTACACAACTAAAACTTTTAGTATTTCACTCAAATAACAATAAGTGATTTTTCGCGCTGAATCATCAGGTTGTGTAGACTCCTTCGCCCCTCGAAACCCAGAGGATGGGACCCGGCCACCAGCGGCATCGGGAAAACCTTCTTTTTTAAAAACACTCCAAGGAAATAACACAAACTACACCCTTAAACTTATATTTTTTAATTGTTACCTTTTCATATTGTTGGAAATCGTGAAAATTTCGGTCTTGAACTCCAAGAAATATGCAGTGCTCTATACTTGTGCTATTATTGGTGTTTGCCTCGGTTATTGCTGGTGAATATAAGAAGGATATGTTGCATAAGTTGCAAAAATTATCAAATAGTGATAGTGATAAGCTGAATGGTGAACTTGATAACGCGATTGTCCTTTTAGAAGCTCAGGAACGTGCAGATGAGGAAGAAGAGGCATCTAGACAGAAAGCATACAAACCTGTGGATACCAGTACTCCAGGATATAAGGTGCCAATTGTTTACGTTTTTACAGTATCCAAAATCTTTTGTGAATATGGTTTACCAGAATATATCAAGCACTCCCTGATTCAGTCTGTTATGTCTCAACATGATGCAGAAGTTATTCTAGTTGGAAATTTTCGTGAATGTCCAAAACTAAAACAACATACAGATATGCTTACTGATATAAGGCAAATTGATATAGACAGTATAGCCTCTAAAAGAATGAAACTATTCCATGCGAAAAGTGGTGACATGTTTCAAGATGATGGCGCAGGAAATCTGTGGGTCACATCTGCTTTGAGATTTTTTCTGTTAGAAGATATGATGCTGAAGCACAATATGGCAGAAGTTAT